>JACXTT010001268.1_pt1 | contig 42616 bp, 35 predicted proteins | sample 9270951 | NCBI WGS metagenome assembly JACXTT01 (sample SAMN15532306, study PRJNA645909) | rock metagenome | isolation source: weathered quartz diorite | place: Puerto Rico | collected 2017-06-21
GAGCGCACGGTCTGTAGCGTGAGCGTGTGGGGGCACCAATGTGTGCCCAGACCGGGGGCACCCGGGCAGGTGCCCAAAACTGTCAATGCCGGACCCGAATCACCGCCTGTATCACCGCCGCCACCACCATCGGCGGGCATACCTGATGCCCCTGGCTGGACCCGAATTTGAGCCTGATTGGCCTCCCGATTGGCCTCCCGATTGGCCTCCCGATTGATCGCCGGATTGGCCTCCGGATTGGCCTCCGGATTGGCCTCCGGATTGATCGCCGGTTTGGCCTCCGGATTGGCCTCCTGACTGATCGCCGGTTTGGCCTCCGGATTGGTCCCCAGGCTGGCCACCAGATTGGTTGCCACTCTGGTCTCCCGACTGCCCTCCCGATCCTCCAGACACCAGGTCTGCGATGGCATATCCGGCGCACATCCCGACACCAAAGGCTGCGCCAAGCGTCGCGCCTGTTATTGCACCAGGAGCCGAGCCAGCAACGGCACCGATTGTGGTCCCTACGCCCGTCGAAATCGTGATGGCATTTGAGCAGAAGGAACCGACGTCGGAAGATCCGTCTGCCGCTTCCCCACCGCTGAAGCCTTCAAATCCCCCCGACATACTGTTGCCCTGCCCCCCGGGAAATAAACCTGTGAGCCCGCCGAGGCCTCCTGAACTAACGCCGCCGAGCAGATCCTGGAATCCTGTGTCGTCGAGAAACACGACACGGCCACTCGTCACATCGACTATCGGTGCAACTTGCACTCCGCCACCAAGAAGCTCCGACGTGCCGAGTGCTTGCCACAAATCAGCTGCCCAAGTGGCATGACGCCGGTCGTTGGCTCGCACTGCGGCCGTTAGCGCAGTCAGAAATATGCTTTCAAGGCCGTCCAAAGATTGGGTGCGAATAGCAAACTCGCACAAAGAACTCAGGATGCGAGTCCGCGCCGTTCCACCGACTACGGCAGTCTGCATGAGCGCACAGGTCAATGCGTTGCTGTATGCGCGAAAGGCCTGTCGGTGCGACAGTCTTGCTATGGCCTCGCTGCGCACGCGACCACGTTGCTTTGTGATTTGGTAGTGCAATTGCTGCAAATTTCCCCATGCACGTGGGGGAGAGACGCAATGGATCCTTCCAATCTGGGCGAATATCGGACCTGTTGCCGTTACGGCGACAATGCGAGGCCCAGCGTGCTGATATGACGCGAGGGTCCGATAAGCGTTAGGGACGACTGTTTGACCTGCATTTTGCCGGAGGCTCACACCGGCGAATGGCAAGACTCGATTACGATTCATAGTTTCCTCCTCCGAATCACTCTGCCCCGAGTAGCGGGGCGCTAAGAGTGGGCTTGCCCAGCCAACAGATTGGGCAACCGCCTCTCGGCTTTTTCCGCTAGCCATTCGCGGTACATCAACGGGCTTAGAGTTTTCGACTGAAAATATCTATGACCACTGTGACTGAGGGCGCCACGTAAGCTTGTCGAAGGGCTCATGAGCGCGTGACGCGTCGAATTCGGGATCGGTGCGTAGCGAAAAGAGGCACGATGTTCAACTCCCGCCAGATAAGCTCATTTGGAAACGGTCCGCTCATCAAGGCTGGTCCTTGTACTCCGGCACCTGATACCCGACCGTAGCGAAGTGGGCATGGATTCCGCCCATTCTGAGAGGTAATTTCGTCACGGTGGCGGCGGGTGGAGAAGTCCACCCAGCAAACATGACATTTTGGCATTGTTCCGAATGTCGCCAGCGATCCCGGAAGCGCCGAATCAAATCCTAGAACGCCAAAGCCCTGCCCTAGTCGGCGGGGCTTTTCTTTTCGGACTCGCATTTGACAGCAGCGGACAGCCCCCGACTTCCCCCCATCAGACCCGCCTTGCGCGGCCCTTGGCCTTGGAGAGCATTAAATGAGTAATCGCCTAGATTCACCGCGCTTTGAGCGCATCGCAGTCGTCGCGAAACGCCTAGGCGTGAGCGAACGCACGGTCTACCGCATGAGCAAAGCCAAGACGCTTCCACCAATCCTTAAGCTCTTTGACAACACGGTCGCAATGGATGGCCGGGCCGTGGACGAGTGGATGCTCGCGAAGGTCGATGCGGCTAATGCCGCCGCGCAAGGGGCTGGTCGATGATCGAGGCCAAGAATGACTACCTCATCCCGAAGCTAGCTGAACTCGTCACCTACGATCCTGAGCGCGGTGAATTTCGCTGGAAGCAGCGCATGTCGGCCCGCGTCTATGCCGGCGACATCGCGGGTACAGTCAGCAAGTCTCCGGGCTACAGGCAATTGAAGATCGATGGCAAGAAGGTTCGGGCGGCACGACTAGCGGTTTACATGATGGCCCGAGAACTACCGGCAGAGGTTGTTGACCACATCAACGGCATCAAGACAGATGACCGCTACGCCAATCTCCGCTGCGTTACGCAACAACAGAACCTAGTCAGGAAGGCCCCCCGCACCGACAACACCAACGGGTTCCCCGGTGTTCAGCGCTGCAAGTTCAAACGGAAGCCGGATGCGTGGCGGGCATCAATCAAACGGAATGGCGTGAAGCAAAGCCTGGGAATATATAGCTCCCCCCTGCTTGCATGGCTCGCTTACGTGGCGGCCAAGCAGTCGGAGCACGGTCCGCTGGCGTACTGCGATCTACCCGGGAGGATCGCTGCCATGCGAGCTTCCGCCGATGAGTATTAAGGTCATGGGCTCATTGATCGGCGCCACGATGCCGAGCGCTCAGAAGGCGGTCCTACTCGCCCTTGGATGGCACGCTGACGACGAAGGGACGTGTTGGCCGTCCATCGCACGCCTTGTGACTGTTACTTGTCTGAGTGAGCGCACGGTACAAGGCGCGCTGAAGTGTTTGGAGGCCGAGGGATGGATCACCCGGAAAATGGCCACGGGCCGCAGTACACGTTATCGCGTGATACCCCGGGACGATCCGGCCCCCCCGCAGCGACTGCGGGGGTACCCCCGCAGAGACCGCACCCCACCCCCGCAGCAGCTGCACCCTAATAGTCAAGGAACAGTCATTAGGAACAGTCAAAGAGCAAATTAGCCGCCGCGAAGCATCGCGTCGGCCACACAAGGGGGACTTTCTTCCTGATGACTGGAAGCCAGATCGGGACCTCAGGGAATGGACTGTGGGCGAGTTTAAGTCCGCAGGAATCCGACTATGCGACCAGTCCGACCTAGTGCAGCGCTTCCACGATGACGAGCGGCACCACACCCCACGCGTCAGCTGGGCGGCCCAGTGGCGTACGTGGGTGCGCGAATTCATTCAACGGGAAGGGCAAACGATAGCGGCGGCCGGAGGACGGAACCGTTACTACGGCGACGGCCCGATTTCCGGTCGTAGGAAAATGACGTGATCGCGTCCACACGCAAGATGCGAAGTGCACTCCCTGCACGTCCAAAAGTTGTCCCCAGTTTTCTGGACATTTGTCCGCGATCTGTCCGACAGACTTTGCCCGAAAGCGCTGGACAACCCGCCGCCTTCTGACGACCTATATAAGTCAGGGCCGGCTTCAACAGTTCGCCGCGTAGCGGAACGAACGCCAGGGCCCGAGCAACCGGGCACCCGATAGGAATATCCCCAATGAACGATTCAACTTTGGCCCTTGGTCTGGCCGAAGCGCTCGCGCTCGTCACTAAGACGCAAGCCGCACTCTTGGCAGCCATGGCCGAACACGGCCGCCCACGCGGCAACGTAGCTGTGTTCTTTGGGCACATAGAGCAGGCTGGGCATTGCCTTGAAGGAGCATCAGCCATGCTTCTCGCATTGACTCCCGTGCTGCAATCGATGGCTGTAGCCGTGCAGGAATTGGAAACAGACCAACGCGAAGCTGAGCAGTCCGCCGCCAGCCCTTCTCGCCCTAACCTTCGCGTAGTGGAGTAAGCGGCCATGTGGGAGGCGTATCGCATTGGCGTAACAATTTCCGTCAACGAAAAGGGTGTCCGCCCTGTCCTTCTCGGAGTTGCATCGGCCGCAAGTCGTGCGGATAAGGGTGTTAAGGGGCTACGGTCAAGCCTGCTGGGTGTTGAACGTCTTATGTTGGCTGGCGGTGCTATGGCTGGCGCCGGGTTCTTCGGCTTGCGTGCGATAGACCGCGCAATCGACAAGGCAAAGGCCTATCAAGCTCAGCTCTCGCTATTGAAGGCGACTGGCGCCGATCAGCGTGAGATAGCACTCGATACTGCCGCAGCGTGGAAGACTGCTGGCGACGTGCTCACCACGAGCGCGGCAGACAACCTCAAGGCCATTCGCGAGCTGCGCTCCGTCCTCGGTGCGGGCAATACCGGGGCAGTCTCCGCCGTCCTGCCCGCCATCCAGCGTATGAGCGGTAGCCTGACCGCGCTGACGGGCCGCACGCCTGATGGGCTGGCAAACGACGTCGTGCGGACGACTGAGCTGCGCGGCGCGGGGTTGGTCACACCGGAGGCCATCCAGCGCAACGCCGAGTTGATGAGTCGAACAGTGATGGCGATGGGCGGAACGGTCGTCCCTTCGGACTTCCACGCGACGATGAAGCAAGCCAAGCTCTCCGGCCTGCACCTTAACGACGACTTCGTTTACAACGTCTTGCCGTTCCTGATGCAAGAAGCAAAGACCGGTCACGGCGGAGGTGGCGCACAGACCGTTGGCACATCCCTGATGTCGACATACCAGGCCATTATTGGTGGAACGCTCAAGAAATCCGCTCTACCCCTCTGGATGGAAGCCGGACTTATTAAGCCCAGCGATGTGGTACGCAATAGCACAGGTGCTATGCAACTACGGCCGGGCGCTGTGCGTGATGGCGAACTGTTTCAGGCCAACCCATATGCATGGGTTCAGAAAGACCTCGCACCTGCCATCGAGCGAATCGTAAAGCGGACCGGAAAGACTCAAGAGCAGGTTCTCGCCGGCATGTTCGGCAATCGCAACGTGCAAATGTTCGTCGGGTCGTTGCTGGAAAAGCGCGACCAGATCGAGCGGGACCGCGCCACTATCTCCAAGGCACCGACTAGTGCCGTGGCGTACAACCAACTGGCACAGTCGAACCCGGCCCTTGCATCCCTCGCGCTGCAAAAGCAGTGGGACGACTTACAGGTTCAGCTCGCTTACGACGTACTTCCAAAGCTCATCGCCGGGACAAAGTTCGCAGCTGACGAGCTTAGTACGCTGAATAACTTCCTCGTGGCTCACAAGACCATCGCCAAGATGCTAGGCGAGGGATTTACAGCTCTGTTCGCTGCACTCGCCTTTCGCGGCACCCTCAAGACCGCGACCGGAGCATTGAGGTTGCTTGGCGATGCGGCAGCTTTTGAAGCGGTTGGCGGCGCACGGACTATTAGCAAGGCAGCCAAGGCCTTGGACGAGGTCGGGACCAGCGTCACATTTGACAAGGTCGGCGGAGTCTCAAAGCTCGGCAAGGTGGCTGGCGCCCTAAAGCTGATCGGAAGCAACCTAGACGCTCTCGCCGGGGCATGGTGGGCCGGTACGAAAATAGGCAACGAGGCGCGCCGTGGACTCGACAAGGTGGCGCAGGGGGCTAGCGGCGACAAGAACGATACCCTTGGTGGCTTCTTGCACGACCAGTGGCATCCATTCAATCCGGCAACAGGCAAGCGTGAGCTTTCACTGTGGCATGGCTTGACCGACAGTGACGACGACACAAAGTCGAATCGAATCATCGAAGCCAACTATCACCGCATGTGGGACCTCGGCATGCACCGATGGCTAACACCGCAGGAGTCGATAGCGCGCGACGTGCAACCACTGGGCGGGAGCAACCTAATCAACGGCCCTGCCTACGGTCCCGACGCAGGTAAGCAGGTTATTCAGGTTTCAGCCTATACGACCCTCGACGGCAAGGTGCTCACCAAGACCGTTACAGAGAATCAATACAAGCTAGCGACCAAACCGCAGAACGGAACGTCATTCTTCGATACGTCGCAATTCGCGGCTCCCATCGGCTACACCGGGGCACAGTGAGTTAATGCCACCACTGCCCTCGCTCGGCTATGTGCGGGGGCTTCGCCGTGCGCGCCGCCCCGCACATGCCACAAGCGATCCCTTGCATATCAACGAGTTGCCATTCCTGTTCACGGACTGGCGCGCCTTTAGACTGGAAGCACGCAATGAATCGCCTCATACAACATAGGGAGTAATTGAAAGTGACCATCAGCGCCCTACATCCCGACGCGCTCGTGCGGCTCCATGGCGTCATAGGAAAGAAAGGCAATGCACGGCAGGCGGCGACTGCGGGGCTCTACCCCGTATCGCGCTCCAACTGGCTTGCGGGTGTGAAGGCCCGAAGGTATCCCCAACCCGTCAGGTGTGGCGGGATCGTGATGTGGCGCGTGCGTGACGTGCTTGATCTGATTGAGCGCGTGTCACGGGGTGAGCTTGCTGAGGTGGGCGCGTGAAGACATTTTTCATTGTCGGTCCTGGCTTCAACTGCGGTCCGGTCTTCGCGGCAAGTCTGAGTCAGGCGAGTGAAACGGCGTGCCGCTGGCTTGGTGTACTCGCCCTCCCTAGGAAGACCGTGGTGCATTTGGTCAACGACGACCACCGCACCTAATACGCGCCCTGCGAGGCCTGTACTAGCCGCAAACCTGCGGCAACTACCCGAATCGAACCTTTAGACCCGAAGCGCCAGCCGCTATCGGCCGGGTTCGCTTACCCAACACTTTGGAGAGACGCATGGCAATCACGATCCGCGAACTTCTTGGACGCTCTGGTCCGCGCGTCCACACCGGAGGCTCTATGGCGGGCGAGTATCTACCGACCGAAGCCACTGCTGCCGCCATCCTCACTGCCATTGCCGCCGTTTGTCCGGGCGAATCGGGCATGAGCCTTGAACTGATAGAAGCGCGCTATGCCGCTCTGCCCGGTGAAATCGAACTCGCCCGGACCGATTTAGCCGGCACGAACGCACGGCTCGAACGCGTGTCGGCGGAGATTTCCGAGCTTACCGCCAAGCTGGAAGCGGGCGCCCTGGACGACCCGGGCAGGCTCGCTGCCGCATACGCTACCCGTCGCCAGCTTATGTCCAACGGATTGGCAGAGAAGCTCGCCGACTTGCAGCACGAGCACCACGCACTTCAATCGACCATCTACGACCGCAGGAGCAAGGCACAGAGGGCCGCCGCAGCACAGGCAAAGCTCGACTATGCCGCTGCATGCGCCGGCCTGTGGAAGCTTGCTGAGCGAGTCCGCGAAACAGCCAAGGCGGCCGGTGAGCTAATCAATCCGCAGAATAGCCCGCATCTACTCGGCCGCGTAGTCATCATCGGCGGAATACCGCTCGATGTTCCCGCCGAGCGCTGATCCCATCCAAACACGAACGGGGGCCGCCCATCGTGGCGGCCCATACATCGATAACTCCTGCTGACTACCCGGCGCTGCTGCTGACTGTCCCGACTCATGGTCGCGCGCCTTTATTTGCTCATCGATCCAGTTATCGACCTCTTCATCGACCCATCGCGACATGCCCGGGCCAAGTTTGACGGGGCGCGGGAACGTGCCGGCAGCCATACGCTCGTAGGTGCCGGTCTTCGACAGTCCGGTGCGGGCCAATACTTCCTTCAGGGGGATTAGGGTTCGCTTGGGCATGGGCGAACCATATTCTTCACGTTGAAATATGTCGATTTAGGCAAAGATTGCCGTTCTACTCAAAAGCGAGGGGACGTCGCAGCAATCGGCCAACTGATCTATCGCGCTGAATCGAAAAAGCCCCGCACTTGGCGGGGCTTGGGTTCATCTAGTCGGGCAGTGTCGCCCACATAGCAAGTTGACCAACAAAAGTGAGGACGTGTCACTACCTCACTTAAAAACTCAATTTCCCCAGGGCCGGCTGTCGCGGTCGAAATAGTAGCCAAGCCCGACAATCAACGTGCCAGCGACAAACTCGAACCAACCGGTCGACCAGAAAGCCCGTGGACCGCTCTCCTGAATCGTCGAGTCGGTGAGGATGCCTCCGTCAGTACCAATGTGATCTATGCCCCAGTACGAAACTGCGGGGGCAAGGCAGAACCATAGGCACGCCAATGCGACCGGCCACCACTGCCGCATGGCACCGATACCAAGAAAATAGCTGAGTCCGCCGAATACAGCTGCCCATCCTCCCAGAAGCGTCAGCATTTGGACGAAGGATTCCCGATCGATCCCTATCGCATGGGCGCCAGCTGAGATAGCCGCCAGCGCCAGCAGCCCCAAGGCCGCAACTCCCCACACTTTCGCATCTACGTCGTGCATACACGGTCTCCTGAATAGGTTAGTTGGTCCCCCTGACCAGCTTTTTTTCATCGCCCCTATTCAAGTTGTCGACCTAGCGGCCGATACCTTTAGGTTTGCCCTAAATTTCGTTCAGCTTCTGGCAAGATTTCGCGCGTGAGGTTGGCCGCCGCCGTCAGCCCAGGAGGCCAGTCGCACGAAGGGCTACCTGTCCGGCATGGGTGATATATGGAACCAAGCCAGGGAAGTGCTCCAAGCTCTTCTTTGTGAGTTCTTCCACGACGGTACCCAATGCCTTTCCAGAGAGCTTCCCAAGGATCTGCCGCGCTGCATGCTTTTCTTCCGGCGACGCCTTCTCGTCCCCATCAATGCCCTTGTCGATCAGCTGGCGGATCGTGTCATCGTGAAGCCGCACCGTAACCACACCGAGAATGGCCGTTAGCCCGCCATCGCCAGCCATAAAGTCGAGTCCATCCTTCGTGATTCGCCCGATCCACACCCCATCGCCCTGAGCCCCCTGGCGGCCGCTTCCGTGCAGGAGCTCATGCTCAGTTAGGTAGTGCAAATTTACGTTTACACGGCGCCCAGGCTCGTCACCGCGAAACTGGATAGGTCGCGTCTTGGGGTACGAAGCACTGAAGTACTCCAGCAACTCCCGCTGCACACCTCGATCGAGTAGTTCGCCCATGTCCGTCTCCCGTTCCCATTTACAGCCAACATACGTGCGGACAACTACCTAGGGAAGGGGTTGAGGACATTCAGTAAAGCCAGCCTTGCGACTGATAGAGACAACATTGCGACTCGTCCGCAAACTGTCCAGATAGTCCGCCCACGCCCGCATCATGCGCTTGCGCTCATCCCGGTATTGGGCGGCATGGGTGTGCGCCTCGCGGACCTTGTTGGCCCCAATGTGTGCTAGCTGACGTTAGGTGGCACCCGAGGGCGACGAAGCGGGGTGCTAAGGCGTCCCGGCGGTGACGCCCCCCCCCTTGAAGTGCTGGCGGCGGGGCTTACCCGCTGCATCATCCCCATACGTTGTGAGCATCGGGACGAATGGCTACACCCGGACCCGAAGAATCTGTTCGCGTCGATGGCGATTCTAGACGACTCCATTGATGCCTATTACCAGTGGAACCTAAGCCCTCAGAATCGAGTGCTTGAGGACGACTCGACTGAATACTAACTAGTCACCCTTAAGTGCAAGTTGTTTTCTAGCGCCCATCCAGCGCGTGTGACGCATTGCGCGCACGGCCCGGATTTCGCGACAGATGCCGTAAATCGTAGCAATTCCCATAAGGCTCGTGAGCGCCCACACGCCCCATGTGTGAAGCGTCCGGTCGGCCCTAACCATGTAGAGAAAAGCAAGTGTCACGATGAGCTGAATGCTGGTAACGGCTATACGCCACCAGTTCGGCACGGGGATTTCACCAGACCGCAAGAGGGGAAGCGGCCCAAGCCCCGCCACGCGAACTTCACCACGTGCAGTCAGGCTCTCGGTCGTCTCCACGACAACTGCCACGGTGATATGTTCGCTGGCATTGAGCAACAGCGGATCGATGATCAAGCTGCTCCCATCAATCGATACATTTGGCTTTAAGTGCTCGGGGTAGCACCTAAAAGAATATGCACCAAAAACGCTCTTTGCCCCACCCAAGACAATCCGCAAAGGCGCGTCAAAATCTGCTGCTTCTATTGGCAGATCACCGGTATTCTTAAATGTCACCAGTGCGGCGGTGAGGTTCCTTACCTCTTGCCCACGGTACAAAATGGATAGGTCACCCTTGAAGCGAGGATCGACAGAGACAATTGGCTTGTTGTCCGTTATGCCGAACGAAAGCTCTTTTATCGGAGCTTTGCGTTGAATTGGGCCAAAGATCGCGAACCATGCACATAGCGCGGCAAGTACGACAGCCGCGATGGCGAAGATGATGGCAGGCGACGAGAGATTCGCCCAGGACCATTGCGAGGCGTCCAGCGCTTGCAGCCACGCAAACGCCAATACGCCTGCGAAGAAGGTTCCCCCTGTCATACGGCTTCCGTCCCCATTCCCCGTTATTCGACGGACATCAGCATATCCGATACCGCCCCCGTAACGGTCCGGTCCGATCTGTCGCTGCCGGTGGTCGGTGGCCCCTACCCCAATCCATAAGCCTGATGAGGAATAATTGAGCCCAATCGGGAGAGAGGGGGACACATGGAAATCAAGGACTTCATAACGCTAGGCATTTCAGTACTGGCTCTGGGCATCAGCGCCTATAACTTGTGGGTCGGTCACAACATGTCGAAGTTCAACCGCAAAGCAAAGGGCGCCGACCTCCGAACGGCGATGCTGACCCAACTTGCTGAAGTGGGTTCGAATCTCACGGAGGCCAACGAAATTCGACTGAGACTGCTACGCGCATCGGAAGAGCACAGTAACTTCACCCTTTACAAGCAAGTGCTTGAAATGGGTTACGTCGATGACCTGACCAAAAAGCTTGCGGAAAGTAGGCAGTTGCTCGTCAAGGTTCCCATTGAGCGAGGGCTCGATATGTATGCACAAACGCAGGCAGAAATTGATGGGATGCGAGACGGAACCGCAGGGGTCCTCAAAACCCTCAAAGGAATTGAAGCACGCATACTGAAAGCGAGCGTGTGAAAGATGCCCATTCGACCGCCTGAGTTTGATGCAGTCGCCGAAAAGCTGGCGCCGAATCTAGCCAGCCGTGGCCGCAAGCTGATTGCGATCAATGGCGCCCCGTTAGCGGGGAAAACGACCTTAGGCCGTTTCTTAGCCTGGTACTTCAACGCCACGCTCATCGAATCAGATCAATACCTGAAGGGCGACGGTACGATGGCCCACGACCTCGGCACGATCAAGCTCCATATAGATGCCCGCCTCAATCGGAAGCTAATGGTGTTCATCGAGGGTGCGACGGTCTTGCGGACACTGCGGGACATTGACCGAAAGCCTGACCTGCTTGTCTACGTCGAAAACACCAACGACCTGGGCGCCGACTCACTGGCCGAGGAAATGGCCGCGTATGACACAGAGTTCAAACCAAAAGCTTCCGCCGACGTGCTGATACAAGTCAGCCACGAAGGCTAGGAGCTGCCTCATCGCGACGCCGGGGCGCTAGCTCTCGTCACCCTCTTTCAGCTCGGGTAAGTACCGCGTATTGCGAATGGATGCCAGCGGCCACCGAACAGGGTCCATGATGGACGGGCATTACCTCACGCTGCCACAGGTAACTACCCCGGATAACGTTTGAGGTGTCCATACCTCTCGTTTGCCTCATCACTCAAAACCCCATAGGCCTCGACTAGCCGCGACCTGTCGGGGGCAATGTCCGTGGGCCTCTCGACTTGGTACGCGATGGCCGACAGGACACCCTCCGCAAGCATGGCTAGAGCAACGGAATGCCTAGCAATGTTCATCAACTGGAAGAAGTCCGGCGAGAACAGCAGCCACTCACCCCTCTGCTCGTAGCCTTCCCCTACCTTTGCTCCACCATGCACAAAGCCGTGGAAATGGTCGAGGTTGTACGAATAGATCTCATCAACCATAGGCGCCAGGCTAGGTGGGAGAAACTTCTTCAACACACTCTGAGTTCCCTTGAGAAGCTCATTCAGGTGCTGTCGCCGTGGGTCGCCGCCATCAGGGTCCGGCTTCTTCGGCATCCTATCGGTCTTCAAAAACTCCAAAACATCGTCATCCGTCGATGCGCTTGGGACCGCAAAAAATACCCCTCGCGCCATCGCCTCTAACTGTGGGCGAAACAGGGCCATCGCCGGGTAAGCCAAGAATGGATCGTTTTGCGCCAGAAGGTGGGTCAATGCCAGAGCGGTTTCAACGGAGCCTGTCAGGAGGCCGCGCACGAGCCGCTGCCTAGGGCTCAATGCCTGGGGCGCAACTTTATCGACTGCCATCCGAATGTCGCGAACGACCGCATTCGCGGCGCCCGCAATGGCAGCCATCTCCTTGCTGTTCATAACTCCGCCGTCGCCGCTGTACATACCGATAGCCCCCTAAAAACAGCCCTACAACGATAGCCGACTCAGTGACGCAAAGCGCTCCCTGCCCGCTAAGCGCTGTTTAGGTCGGAACCTGTCAAAACCATAGATTGCGGCGACTATCCCGAGACGCACGCGAGCGGCCGAGAACCTGAGAAAACCTCAGGCCGCTCAGACTTTTCGGAGCAATACGCGCGTGCGCGCGAGACTTTCAGCAGGAATGCGCGCGCGCCAGGACTTTCGTCACCAATACGCGCGCGTGCGCGAGACGACCTACGGCACCTGTCCACGCGCGGACTTTCGCGAGTAATACGCGCGTGCGCGCGTGGCGCTGCCACTTGAAGCCCAAACCCCGGCCTCAAGACTGCTAGGGGGATTTTCGTGGATGCACCGCCCGAGGTGCCGCAACACTCTTCGGGGTGCGGCAAAGCGCTGGGCGGAACGGGCTTCAGGTCCGGCCGAGTTGAACGGCTAGTATTCGGCTAGTAGTAGACGCCACGGGCTTGCCCCACTTACGAGGCAGGCGTCGAAAATCGCCTAAGTCTATGATTTTCTTGGTGCCCGGAGCGGGGGTCGAACCCGCATACCCTTGCGGGTGAGGGATTTTAAGTCCCTTGCGTCTACCAGTTTCGCCATCCGGGCCTGATGCGGAGGGATGCGCATCCTAGCACGCGCATCCCCGGGGCCGAGGACAGGCCCCGCGCCATAAAAAAACCCGCCTGGCGGCGGGCTTCGAAGTACTTTGCGCAATGGAGGCCTGGGTCGGAATCGAACCGGCGTACACGGCTTTGCAGGCCGCTGCATGACCACTCTGCCACCAGGCCATTGCGCGCGAATCGTAACCCGAAAAGAGGGCCATATCCGCTTAAAAAACAAAACCTCGGAAAGCCGAGGTTTTGCAGGAAACTGGAGCGGGAAACGAGACTCGAACTCGCGACCCCGACCTTGGCAAGGTCGTGCTCTACCAACTGAGCTATTCCCGCATCGGAGTCAGAAATAGTAACAGAACCGTGGCATTTGTGAAGAGCCCGGAGACATTTTTCTGCTCTGCCCGGCAAGATCGTCCTCCCCCGTGCGCCGGATTCGGGCAGGCAGCAGACCGCACCACCTTTCACGGCTTCGTCGCGCGCGCTGGCTAACCTTCATACGAGGCTTTTCGGCAACAGTCCGTTCCCGATGGGACGACTGGTATCGACAGCACTCTGCCCTATCTTGGCGGGAAGCCAACAGGCGCATCCATTTCTCCAGGAGTGCAGCATGATCGAACGTCGACCCTTCGAAGCCTTGGGCGGAGCCAACCATGGCTGGCTCGATGCCAAGCACCATTTTTCGTTTGCCAACTACCACGAGCCCTCGCGCATGGGATGGGGCACGCTGCGCGTGTGGAATGACGACACCATCGCCCCGCAGACCGGCTTTCCGCCGCATCCGCATGGCGACATGGAGATCATCACCTACGTGCGCGAAGGCGCCATCACGCACCAGGACAACCTGGGCAACAAGGGACGCACCGTCGCGGGCGACGTGCAGGTAATGAGCGCGGGAACCGGCATCACGCATGCCGAATACAATCTCGAACCCGGCACGACGCGCATCTTCCAGATCTGGATCATCCCGAACCAGCAGGGCGATGCACCGTCGTGGGGCACCAAGCCGTTCCCGGTGGGCGAACGCTCGGGACGCTTCGTCGCGTTGGCAAGCGGTTTCAAGGAGGACATCGAAGCGCTCCCGCTGCGCACCGATGCGCGCGTGCTCGGCGCGTCGCTCAAGGCTGGCGAGAAGGCCGAGTACGAACTCGCTCCGAACCGCTACGCGTACATGGTGCCCGCCAAGGGCAAGGTCGACGTGAACGGCGTCAAGCTCGATGCGCGTGACGGCGCCGCCATCCACAACGAATCCAGGTTCGTGGTGACGGCGCTCGAGGATGCCGAGCTGGTGCTCGTCGACGCGGCGCCCTGAGCGTTCTCGACCAAGGTGGGAGTGCCCCGCCCCGCCGGGCTTGCTAACCTCGCCTGATCCACTCAGCGCGAGGTTGGCGATGAACCACGGCATCCACACCATCGACACGGGTTTCGTGCGACCGCATTTCGACGCGGCCTATCTCGTCGTGGAGCAGGGGCGCGGCGCCTTCATCGATTGCGGCACCAACCACGCCGTCCCGCGCATGCTCGATGGCCTGCGCGAGGAGGGACTGTCGCCCGCCGACGTCGACTGGCTCATCCTCACCCACGTGCACCTGGACCACGCCGGCGGTGCGGGCGAGCTGATCGCGCACCTGCCGAATGCGAAGCTGGTGGTGCATCCGCGCGGTGCGCGGCACATGATCGATCCGAGCCAGCTGTGGGCGGGCGCCAGCGCGGTGTACGGCGAGTCGGTGATGGAAGAGACCTACGGCCGTCTGCGCCCGATTCCCGCCGAACGCGTGATCGAGGCACCGGACGGCCATGAAGTGGACCTGGCCGGCCGCACGCTGCGCTGCATCGACACGCCGGGCCACGCGCGCCATCACCTCACGGTGTACGACGAACGCGCGCGCGCCTGCTTCACCGGCGACGTGTTCGGACTCTCCTATCGCGAGTTCGATACGGCGAGCGGCCCCTTCATCCTGCCCACCACCTCGCCGGTGCAATTCGATCCGCAGGCGCTTCACGCCTCCATCGACCGCCTGGTCGCGCTGAAGCCCTCGGCGATGTACCTCACGCATTACAACCGCGTCGAAGGCGTCGAACGCCTCAGCCGTGACCTGCACGCGCAGATCGACGCGATGGTGGCGATCGCGCAAACGGCGCGGCATGACCACCCGGATCCTGCGCAACGGCACGACGCCATGAAGCAGGAGCTGACCGAGCTCTACGGCGCGCGCGCCTGGGCGCACGGCTGGCAGGGCAACCGCGACGAGCTCCTTGCACTGATCGGCATGGACATCGAACTCAACGCCCAGGGGCTGGGCGTGTGGCTGGACAACGCGCGGAAACGCACGTCCTGAGCACGCGTGGGGTCAGCCCAGCGATGCGTCGATGAGCTGTTCCGCCACCGCCAACAGCGAACGGGCCGGCCCCTGCTTGCCGAACAGCTGGCCGGACGCATAAGTGCCCTCCAGCAGCAGCAGCAGACCGTCGGCCAGCACGTCTGGTGACTTCGCCCCCATCGCCGAGCACATCTCCACCAGGCGCGCGCGCAGCTTGCGCTTGTGCAGCTGCGCCACCTTGCGCGCGGGGTGCTCGTCGCCCGGATACTCCACCACCGCATTGGTAAGCCCGCAGCCGCGATAGCCGGCCTGCGTGGCCCGCTGCGCCAGGCCCTCGATATACGCCATCAACTGGGCCCGCGCGTCGCCGGGATGGCTCTCCGCACCGGCTTCGAACACCTTCCAGAATGCCAGCTCATAGTCGCGCAGGTATTCGGCCGCGAGCTCGTCCTTGGACGCATAGCTGCGATAGAGGCTGGGCTTGGTCACGCCGGCGCGGGTGACGATCTCCTCCACGCCGATGGCGCGGATGCCCTCGCGATAGAACAGTTCGCGCGCCGTGCGGCGGATGCGCTCGGCGGCCTTGGGCTTGCCTTCGTCCGGCGGGACGGTGGTGGTGGATGCGGGGCGTTTGATCGGCATGGCAGTCACGGTTGACTATGTTACCGATCGGTACGTATGATCCGCAGACCAAACGTACCGATCGGTAACATGACTATACAGCGCACCCGCCCCTTCGGCCAGAAGTACGCCTTTGTCGTTGCCGGCGTGATCTTTCTCGCCCTGCTCGCCGCCGCCGGCGTACGCGCCGCGCCAGGCGTGCTGATCCTTCCGCTGGGCCACGCCTTCGGCTGGAGCCGTGACAGCATTTCGCTGTCTGCCGCGCTCGGCATCTTCCTGTACGGCATGGTCGGCCCGTTCGCCGCAGCCCTGATGCAGGCCGTGGGCATCCGACGCACGCTGATCGGTGCGCTGGCCTTGATGGCCGCATCCATCTCGGCCAGCGCCTGGATGACCCAGCCCTGGCACCTGCTGGTGAGCTGGGGCGTGTTCTCCGGCATCGGTTCGGGCTGCGTCGCCATCGTGCTGGGCGCCACCGTGGTGAACCGCTGGTTCGTCACCCGCCGCGGCCTGATGATGGGGCTGCTCACCGCCAGCACGGCCACCGGCACGCTGGCTTTCCTTCCGGCGCTTGCGGCGATTGCCGAGCACGGTGGCTGGCGCCCGGTGGTATGGACGGTGGCGGCGGGCTGCGCGTTGCTTATCCCGCTCGCCTGGTGGCTGCTGCCGGAACGCCCGGCCGACATCGGCTTGCGGCCCTACGGCGCCACCGAGGATGAGGTCGTCGAACCGCCGCGCCGCAACCTGTTGTCGATCGCGCTCGGAACGCTGGTGACGGCAGCGAAGCAGCGCACGTTCTGGTTGCTGTTCGCGACGTTCTTCATCTGCGGGTTCACCACCAATGGCCTGATCGGCACGCACTTCATCGCGATGTGCGGCGACCACGGCATTCCCGAAGTACGCGCCGCCGGCTTGCTCGCGATGATGGGCGCGTTCGACCTGATCGGCACCACGATGTCGGGCTGGCTCACGGATCGCTATGACCCGCGCAAGCTGCTCTTCATGTACTACTCCCTGCGCGACCTCTCGCTGATCTGGCTGCCCTACTCCGACTTCTCGTTCTACAGCCTCTCGCTGTTCGGCGTGTTCTACGGCCTGGACTGGATCGCCACGGTGCCGCCGACGCTGCGCTTGGCCAGCGAAGCCTTCGGCGACCGCGATGCCCCGGTGGTGTTCGGCTGGGTGGCGGCGGGCCACCAAGTGGGCGCCGCGAGCGCCGCATTCTTCGCCGGCTTCATGCGCACGCAGGGCGGCAGCTACCTGCAGCCCTTCGTGGTGGCCGGCGTGAGCGGCGTGATCGCCGCCGTCATCGCCCTGCTCATCCGGCGTCGTCCCCGTGCGCAACTGGTGCCGGCGCTGGGTTGATCAGGCCAGGCGGGTACCGTTGGGCACGGGCCGCTCGATGGCGGTGACGACCACGCCCTCATCCGTGGGAAAACCGGTCAGCAGGAATTGCGAGAGGAACGGGCCGATCTGCTTCTCGGGAAAGTTGATCACGCCCACGATCTGGCGCCCTACCAGGTCTTCCGCCCGATACAGCTGCGCGATCTGTGCGCTGGTCTTCTTTTCACCGTAGGGACCGAAATCGACCCACACTTTCCAGGCCGGCTTGCGCGCCTCGGGGAAAGCTTCCACGCGTGTCACCGTGCCGGCCACCAGGCAGACCTTCTCGAAATCGGCCCAGCTGATTTCCCCGGGTATCGTCGCCTCGCTCATCCTTCCAGCCTCGTCTTGAACCAGTCCTTGCCCTGCTGCCACCAGTAGCTGGCCTGCGCGCCCAGATAACCGAACGGACGGTGGGTGCGGTCCAGGCCATAGGCGGCGAACTGCTTCCAGCGATCATCGCCCTCGGCCAGCGCCGAGGCCAGCAGATCGCCGGCGGCACAGGTCGGCGCCAGCCCGTGACCGCCAAAAGCCTGCGCCCACCACAGGCCATCGGGCGTGCTTCCGATCTGCGGCATCTGGTGGCGCGCGTAACTCATCAGGCCCGACCAGGCGTAGTCGACACGCACGCCCTTCAGCTGGGGGAACACCCGCAGCAGGTCCGCCATCAGCAGGCGCTGCACGGACTTCGGTGAACGATCACGCACCGAGATGCGTCCACCCCACAGCAGTCTTCCGTCAGGGAGCGGGCGGTAATAGTCGAACGCGAAACGGGAGTCGTAGACCGCCGAGCGCGTCTCCAGGATATCGGCCATGCGATCGCCCAGCGGCTCGGTCACCATCACGTAGGTGGCAATGGGCAGGATGGCCCGGTCCACCTGCCGGCGCAGCCCCGCCAGATAGCCTCCGCAGGCCAGCACCACCTGGTCGGCGTGCACCGCACCCTGCGCGGTCTCCACGCGCCAGCGCAGGCCGTCACGCTTCAGCTGCCAGGCATCGGTGTTTTCGTGGATGCGCACGCCCTGCGCGGCGGCGGCGCCCGCGAGGCCGATGGCGAAATTCAGCGGATGCAGGTGCAGCGCGTGGCGCTCGTACAAGCCATCGAAGTAGCGCGTCGTATGCACGCGCCCGCGCAGCTCGTGCTGCGGTAGCCATTCCCAGGACACGCCGTAGTGCCTGGCCAGCAGCTCCTGGCGTTGGCGCAACACGTTCGGATCGCGGAACCAGTTCGCCCAGATCACGCCTTCGTCCACCACGTCGCAGGGGATGGCGTAACGCTGCGCCAGGCCGCGGATGCGGTCCACCGCCTGCGTGGTCAGTCCGAACAGCGCCTGGGCGGCCGCTTCACCGCGCTGGTCGAGCAGGGACTGCTCACCCAGCGAATAGCCGCCAAAGACGAAGCCACCGTTGCGGCCCGACGCGCCGAAGCCCACCTGCTCCCGTTCCAGCAGCACGACATCGCGCATGCCGCGTTCGGCCAGACCCAGCGCCGTATGCAGGCCCGCGAAACCGCCACCGATGATGACGACGCGCGCATCGGCTTTTCCCTGCAAGGGCGCATACGGCTCATAGGGCGTGGCCGTGGCGCGGTAGTAGGAAACTGCCGGTGACGAGGTCATGCGATGGCTGCACTTGTCGCGGGGAAGCGGCCAGTCTAACGCAGCCCCGACACGCCGCCACGACATGACGCATGGCAGGGATGGCCGCTAGTCCACCACGCTCACGCCCAACGGCCGCACGTCGCTGCGGCCCCGATCGTCCACGACGCGCACCTCGTAATTGCCCGCCGCGGCCGGCTGCCAGAACAATGCTTCGCCCGGCGCGCTGCGCCCGACATAGGCCTCGTTGACGAACCAGTACATTTCGCGCACAGAAGCATCGGCGTTCGCCGACAAGGCGATGCGATCGTCCCCTAGCCGCTTCAGGCGCATCGCATAGATGCTGCCGCGCAGCGGCGAGGTGATCGCCGGCGGTTCGCCTTCGACACCGACGTCGCCGCAGGCATCGTTGCGTGGCGGCGTGCGGCGCGGGATGCCCGCCTGCACGAACACGCGCTGCAGCTCCGACGGCCAGAACTCGTAGACCTCCACGTGCGTGCGCTTGCCTGCATAGGGAGGACAGGCCGGCTGGCCGGTCTCGTCGTCGATCACCACGGGCCGGTGCACCTGGCTGACGCGGATCGGTGACTTGCCCGGAATGAACCAGGTCATGCCGCGCTGCGGGCACCACTGGTTTGGCAGGTCGCCGCTGGCCAGGCAGATTTCCACCCGGCGCAGGTTCGCCGGCATGCGGCGCAACGGCTCGCCCATGCGTGGTTGCGCCGCCTGCAGCGCGTCGACCATCTGGAAGAACAGCGGCGCCGCCGCCTCCACCCCCACGAAGGCCTGGTTGCTGCTGCCGTCGAAATTGCCCACCCACACGACCAGCACGTACGGGCCGAAGCTGCCGGCGGTCCAGGCGTCGCGGAAACCCCAGGAGGTACCCGTCTTCCAGTACACCGGCAGGCGTCCGGGCTGGGCGCCCGTGGTTTCGTCGGGTCGCGGGTTCTGGCGCAGCATGTCCATCACCATGAAGCTCGACTCGTCGCTGAGCAGGCGCGTGCCCTGCGCCTGCGGCTCGCCCGCCAGCAGGCGCAGCGGACGCAGCTCGCCGCGGTTGGCGAGCATGGCGTACAGGCCGGCCAGTTCCTGCATGGTCACTTCGCCGCCGCCCAGCACGAGCGCCAGCCCATAGTGTTTCTCGCTGGCGAGGCGGCTGATGCCGGCATCGCGCATGAACTGATAGAAGCTGGGCTGCTGCAGTTGCGAGGCCACCCACACGGCGGGAATGTTGCGACTGCGCACCAGGGCTTCGGTGGCCGTCACCGGCCCCAGGAAATGACCGTCGAAGTTTTCCGGCGTGTACGGGCCGAAAGCGGTGGGTACGTCACGCAGCACGGTCTGCGGATGCAGCACGCCTTCGTCGAACCCCAGGCCATAGATGAAGGGCTTGAGCGTCGAGCCCGGCGAGCGCTTCGCCAGCGTGCCGTTGACCTGGCCCTGGATGTCGGCGTCGCGGTAGTTGGCCGAACCCACCAGCGCCTTGATGCCCATGTCGCGGGTGTCGACGAGGATGGCCGTCGCGTTGCGGATGCCGCGCGCTTCATTGCGCTGGATGTAGCGCCCGACCTGGCGCTCCAGCACGTGCTGCAGATCCATGTCCAGCGTGCTGACGACGCGGCTGTCCGCGTCGGCGCTGCCGATCCGTCGCGCCGCCAGGATCTGGTCGACGGCGTGCGGCGCCTCGAACGGCAGCTGCGACAGGGGACGCAGCCGCAACGGCAGGGCAAACAGCGACTGCAGCGCCGCATCCTGGGGATGAAGCGCCTTCCAGCGCGCGTACAGGCGATTGCGCGAGGTGGCGAGCTGCCGGCCGATCACATCCCTGGCGTCATCGCTGGCCTGCAGGCGACGCGAGGGATCCTGCGGGATCACGGCCAGGGTCAACGCCTCGGGCAGGCTGAGCGCACCGGCCGACTTGTCGAAGTACGCCACGCTTGCCGCGCCCACGCCCTCCACGTTGCGCCCATAGGGGGCGTAGTTGAGATACGCCTCGAGGATCTGGTCCTTGGAATAGAACAGTTCCAGTTGCACGGCGCGTGCCACCTGCCGCAACTTGCCCGCGGGCGACCGGGTGTTCAGGCGCCACAGCAGGCGCGCCAGCTGCATGGTGACGGTGGAGCCGCCCTGGCGATTGCCATGGCTCACATAGGTGACCCACGCGCCACGCACCAGTCCATACGGGTTGAAGCCGGGATGCCAGCGATACCAGCGGTCCTCGTGCAGCAACACGCCATCGACCAGGGCGGGCGAGATGTCCCCGAGCGGCACCCACAAGCGATAGCGATCGTCACTGGCAAGCGTCAGTCGCAGCAGGCGTCCGCGTGCGTCATAGACCGCCGTCGACGAAGGGAGCCAGTCGCGCAAGGGCTTGTGCGGCCACCAGCGGAAGCCCACCAGCAAGGCCGCGACCAGCGCGGCGCCCACCAGCCAGTTCTGCCAGCGCGCCAGCCACGCCAGCAGTCCTCGTCCTGCGTGTTGGATGATCGCGAGCTTCGGCATGTGCAGGTATTCCGGGAGCGCCCTCCACGCGAAGGGCGCTCCCTGGTCCTCAGGGCTGGTGCGCGACGGTCAGGCTGGCGCCACCGGCGGTGCGCGCCTGCACGCGCCGGTCATAGAGCGATTCACCATAGGCCGGCGGCACGATGAACTTGCCGGCGTTGGTGGCCTTGATGCGGTAGACGAACTCGCCGACATCGGGCAGGGCCGCGCCGTAAAGCACCACGCGGTCCTCGCGGATGTCCGCGTATTCCAGGCGCCAGGTGGCGTTGCCGACGCCGATCGGCGAACGCCATTCACCGGGCTTGGCCGTGCCGTCGCCACCCGCGTCCTCCTGGGCAACGCCATTCGTCGACGTGTCGGTCACCACCGGTGGCGGCTGGATCACCGGCTCGAAACCACCCGGCAACAGGTCCACGATGGCCACGTTGCCCACGCCCTCCCTGCCCGTCGCACGGATCTTCAGGTGCACGTCGACTTCCTCGCCCAGGGTCACCTGGTCGATCGCCTTGCCATGGACGTCGGTGTAGTCGCGGGTGATCTCCAGGCCCTCCTTGATCGCCTTGTTCGCCACGTCGCGGTCATAACCGCCCTGGCTCACCATGCGCCAGGCAGGCAACGCACTGCCGTTGGTGAAGCGCAGGCGGTTCACCGCGGCATCCCAACTGCCGGCCTGCAGCAGGTTGGCCTGTGCAGCGGCGATGGACCTCACGCTGCCGTCGGCGTGCACTTCGTCGATGCGCAGCTTGTCCAGTTCGCCACCGGCCTGCGTGGCATAGGTATCCAGCGCCAGCATCGTCATCGAGGACGACAAGGTGTTGTACCAGCCATGCGCCAGCGGCCAGGTCAGGTTCTCCATCACGCGCGGTGACAGCGCCTTGGCGCGCTCGGGGAAATGCTTGCTGAGCAGGTACAACGTGCTGGCGTCGCGGATCAGCGGATCGTAGTAGTAGCCATAGCTGTAATCCTTGTCCGCCGTGTTGCGTTCGAGCAGCTTCTGCGGGCCGGCCATGAGCTGGGCCGCCTGCTTGTCCTGCTTGAGCAACTGGTAGGACGCAGCCAGCCACGCCGCCGCCAGGTCGTTGCGCCACTGGTCCGGATAAGCCTCCTGCAGCCGCTTCTGCACGGCAGCCAGGTCGTTGGTGGTGACGTTGCCCTGGCGGGTCAGCAGATAGACCGCATAGGCGCGTTGCCGCACCAGGTCGAGGCCATCGAGCGTGTCGTCGGCCGCCAGCTGGTGCAGGTAGCGGTTGCCGGCATCGAACATGTCGCGCGGCACCGTGACGCCGCGCTCGCGCGCTTCCAGCAGGAAGTGCATGGCATAGGTGGACACGAACGGATTGGCATCCGGCGTCGCCGACCACAGCCCGAAACCACCCTGCCCGTTCTGGCGCGTATGCAGCACGTCGAGGAACTGCGCCAGCGCCTCGTCGTTGCTGAGCTTCCTGCCCTCGAGCTTCGGCTGCAGCGCATCGGCGAACACCTTCACCTGGGGCCACTTCGACAGCACGAGCCGCGGCATCGCGGAACTGACGATCTGCTCGCTGCAGTAATGCTGGAAGTTGACCAGGTAGCTGGTCAAGCCGCCCGACAACACCAGGGGAATATTGGATATCGCCGCGTCACGCGAGGCGTATTCGCCGAACATGCGGCGCAGGTCGGGCTGGTCCACCTTGCTGTTCGCATCGACGCGGCCCACGTCGACCTGGGTACGGTAGGCCGACGCCGGTCGCACCGACACGTCCACGCTCTGGCGCGCGGACTTGTCGCCGTAGCCGGCCACGAAGCTCAGGTTGCCGGAACCCAGCTTGTCGGTGGCCCTCACCCGGAACGAGACCACGCCTTCGCGCATCTCGCCCAGGCTCACGTTCTGCGTGGACGCGCCGAGCACCTGCAGCTGCGGACCTGTCTTCAGCGTCACCGCCACCGGCACCTGCTTGCCGCCGAGGCCGGTGAGGTTGTTGGCCACGCCCACGCTGACCTCGACCTCGTCGCCCGGCGCCAGCGTGGTGGGCACGTTCGGCGACAGCACGAAGTCGCCGCGCACCGTGGTGGCGCCCTCGAAGGTACCGATGCGCTCCGGCGATACCGCAATGGCCATCACGCGCAGCTTGCCGTTGAAGTAGTCCGGTACCTGGTAGCGCACGTCGGTCTCGCCGTTGACGTCGACGATGCCCGACCAGTAGGCCACCGGCTTGTCGCGCTTGCGCTTGAACGGATTGAGCTGGCGGCCGATCGCGGCATCCGCGTCACCGCCCGGCGCCGCCATGGCCATCAGCTTTTCGAAGTCCGGCAGGATCAGGTCGAGGATCTGCGAGGTACCCACTTCCAGCATGCGCTTGCGGAAGAAGAACTTCAGCGGATCGCCCAGCTTGTAGCGCGCGACCTGCAGGATGCCTTCGTCCACGGCGAACACCACCGCGCGCGTGGGCTGCGGCGCGCTCAGCTTGAGGGTCACCGTTTCACCCGGCTTCACCACCGCCGGCGCTTCCACCTTGATGTCGTTGCGCCGTGCATCCAGGTTCACGGAGAACGGCACCACGCCGTAGCTGAGCGGGCTCATGAAGATCTCGTCCGAGGACGGGTCGCGGATGTACTGGACGTTGATGTAACCGTTGCCCTCGAAGCCGGCCGGCACGGTGATGTGCTGCACCGAGCTGCTGGTATCGGCGTGGAACCACGCATGCGCGTACACCTTGTCGCGCTCGATGGTGATCAAACCGCTGCCCGCGTAAGGCGCACGGATCGCGACGTCCACGCTTTCGCCCGGCGCGTAGTCCTCCTTGCTGAGGTTGAGCTGCAGCTCGGCATTGCGGTCCAGTGAGCGCGACACGTTGGCGGCGCCTGCCACCGAATACTCCACGCGGTTCACTTCGACGCCGTCGCTGCTGCGCAGGATCACCAGCGCATAGTTGCCCGGCTTGTCCGTGGGCAAGGCGTAGTCCATGCCATCGGCGGGCAGCGACAAGGCCTGTTCGTTGAGCGTGATTTCCTTGAGCTTGGACTGGTACTTGTAGACGCCCGAATCCTGCTTGGTCAGCACCGAGATATAGCGGCGCTCGACCAGCCTTGCCTTCAGCTCCTTCAGCGCGATGCCCTTGGCCGTGTGGTCGATGGCCACCAGGCGCACGCTGCGCGGCACATCGCGATTCACGTAGTCGAGATTGTCGACCGACCTGTAACCGATCAGCCAGTCGTTGTTCGACACCAGGGTCTGCGCTGCCGCCGCCACGCTGCGCCCACCCTCGGGCTCATAGGCCTTGGCGAGGAAATACAGCTGGTAGGTGGCGTTCGCGTATTTCTTGAGGTCGAGATCGAACTCGGCGTGGCCCTTGTCGTCGGTCTTGCCGTCCTGCAACGGCTCCTCGTAACCCTCCTTGGCACGACGCGGATCGTAGAAGTGGTAGTCCTTCCAGCTGCGGAAGGCCGGCCATGCCGGACGCAACGTCAGCGAGGCCTCGACCCGGCGATTCGCCGCCGGCGTGCCGAACAGGTTCATGGCGTCCACGATGCCCTTGACCTGGTCCGGCTTCACCCAGCCTTCGGCCACCTGGCCGGCGAGGCGTGCCTCGACCTTCATGCGGTCGGGCAGGAACTCCTTCACCTGCACGGTGGTGCTGCCGATCTGCGCACCGGCCTTGCCGTCCTTCACGATGTACAGGTTCACCGTCCAGGTGCCGGTGGGCGCCGTCTCGGCCGGGGCGTATTCCAGCTCGCCGAAACCCGAGGCATCCATCGACATCGGCAACTGCTTCACCGTCATGCCACGCGGGTCGACGATCTCGGCCTGCAGCGGGATGCCCACGACGCTCCGCGTCCAGCTGGCGGCGCGCACGATCAGGCCCACGTGGAAGGTGTCGCCCGGTCGATAGATGCCGCGATCGGAGAACAGGTAGGCCGACAACTGGCCCTCGTTCTGCGCGTTGCGCTCGCCGCCCACGTCGAAGCGAGAGAAATCGAGCTTGCGGTCGTAGCTGCTGTAGCCGCCGATGGGCAGGAAGGAAAGGTCGTCCGCCTTCTTCACCACGTACAGGGTCGGCTGTTTTTCACGCTCCAGCCCCTTGAAGGTGGGGAAATGCACGACGCCATCGGCCGTGGTGGTTTCACTGAACAGGGTCTGCCCGTTGACGGCAAGCACGGCGACATTCGCGCCCGCCACCGGCTGGCCCGTGCGGATCGACTGCACGAACACGTCCTGGCTGCCATCGAGCGAGCGCTTCACCAGCATGCCCAGGTCGGTGACCACGATCATGCGGGTGTCGGTGGGCACGGTGCCGTCGTTGCCACCGCCATCGGACATCTCGCCCTCGTCGCTTCCCTCGCCCTCCGCCTCGCCGTCGGCGCTGTCGTTGCGGGGCGCGGCCTGTGGCTCGTTCTCCGCCGCCTTGCGGGCGTCCTCGCGCTTCTTCTCGGCGACGGCGTCGTAACTGGAAAGGTGCAACAGGAACACGCCGCGCTTGCCTTCCTTCAGGTACTGGCCCAGGTCGATGCCCTCGTAATGGGCTTTGGCCGGATCGCCCTTGGGAAAGCTGCGCTTCTGCTCGAAGCGCTCGACGATATGGTCTTCGCTGAAGGCGTAGCTCAGTTCAGGACGCGAAAAACTGCCCTGGTTGAGGCTCACCAGATGCTGCAGCTGGTCCGGCAGCACGCGGCCGATCTCCATGCGCAGGCCAGGCAGGTTGCGCGATACCGTCGAGATCCGCTTGCTGCCGGAGATCGACAGCAGCGAGCCGTCGGCCATGAAGCGCAGCAGCCTGGGATAGTCGGGCACCGTGACCACGGCCGTGCTCGGGTTGCCCAGGATATAGCCGCCAAACGACTTCAGCCCCTTGTCGACGCGCACGAAGATGCGCTGGCCCGGCTCGGCGTGGTACTTGAAGCTCTGCACCGCTTCGTAGTCGTTCTCGGTCGGCACCAGTTCGAGCTTCAGCGGCTGTGCCTGGCGCAGTTCCGCCTCACCCACTTCGCCGTCCGTCCAGTCGTACGGCGGGGCATCATCCGCCTGCTTCACGCCGGTCTTGCGCGCGGGGAGGACCCAGGCCTTGGTCAGGCCGGCCAGCTCGCTGTCGCGCACGCTGCCGCCGACATTGACCACCAGCACCTGCTCGGGCTCGTACTTTTCGTTGTCGACCAGGGTGGGATCGATGCTGCCGATGGTGAGGCTGTAAAGGCCGGGCACGCGCACCTGGGCGCTGACGGCCTCGCTGGTGCCGTCACCGCCACGGACGCTGCGCACGCCCTTGGCGATGCTGTAGTTCACGCTGCTTTCGTCGCGCGGCAGCGAGAGCGGCGCCGAATGGATCCAGGCATGCAGCTTGTACGGGTCGTAGGTGACCGTGTACTTGAGCGCCGCGTCGCGGCCGCCCCGCTGGGCCAGCCCTGCCTCGATGCGCTTCTCGAACTCGGCCGTGTCGACCGGGTAGTTGAAGGTGACCGGCAGGATGGTCTTCTTCGCGGTGGCATCCTGCGGATCCTGGAAGAACTCGCCGGCCTCGAGCTTCATCGAGAAGCCCGCGGTGTCGAACGAGAAGTGGTCGTCCGCCATCAGTACATGGCTGGCGAACGCCTTCGCCACCTCGAAACGGACCTCGTAGTGGCGCCCGACGGGCCAGTCCTCGGCCGGCACGAAGCGCAAGGTATGGTCGTCCACCCAGGTCCACTGGCCCTTGGCGGCGGGCTGCATCACGACGCCGCTCGTCACCGGCTTGCCCACCTGTTCGATCGGCGCCGCGGAGCCCGAGAAATTGACGGTCAGCGGATGGATCACGATGGGCTGCTGCGCGTAGTCCGTGATGGCTGGCGCGTCGACGGACAGGGTGATGCGCGAGGGCTCCACCGGCTTGGGTCGGTTCTGGTACCACTGCCAGCCGAACCAGCCGCCCGCCCCCACCACCAGAGCGGCCACCAGCGCCGCCGTTGCATGCACGGGGCGGCGGCGGATCCATCCGCCGGTGGCCGGCATCCATGCCGGCGCCGACCAGCTGACCTTCCCCAGCAAGGGGCGCAGCACCAGCGCTAGGGCGGCAAACAGGCCGCGCAGCAGGCGCAGCGGCAACAGCAGCAGAAATCGCAACAGATCCATGATGCTTCCCTGGTTTTCATCCGATGAACACGAAGACGGCGGCAGCTGGCCGCAGGCGCAGCCCGGGTGCGCCGAAACGCCCGCCTCTTGCGAAGCGGACCCGACGATAACCGGTGAACCCACGACTAGATTGCCCGCCCAAGATGGCGGAACGCGGGAAGGATTCTGGCATGCGTCCGTCAAAGACGCAGTCGGACAAGTCTGATTCTTGCCGAAACGGCAGTCGTTGCCAGGGGGCTGGGGCCGGAAAGGCCGGGCCTGCGGCCGGCAAGGACCGGAGCATCCGGTCCGGAAGGGCCACCGGTCGCTCGACCGGTGGCCACGGAGGCGCTGTTACAGCGCCGCCATCAGCTCGCGCACGACCGGCGCCAGCTTGGGATCCTGCAGAGCCATGTGCATGGTGGCGCGCACCAGGCCGGCCTTGTTGCCGCAATCGAAGCGGGTGCCTTCGAAACGATAGGCGAGCACCTTGCCCTGTTCCTTGAGCAGCGCATCGATGGCGTCGGTCAGCTGGATCTCGCCGCCGGCGCCCGGCGTGGTCTGCTCCAGCAGCTCGAAGATGCGGCCCGGCAGCACGTAACGGCCGACCACGGCCAGGTTGGACGGCGCATCGGCAGGCTTGGGCTTCTCCACCATGTGGCGGATCTGCGCGCTGCGCTCGTCGACCGGCGTGGCGTCCACGATGCCGTACTTGTCGGTGTCGCTCTGCGGTACTTCTTCCACCGCGATCACGCCGGCCTGCTGCGTCTCGGCCAGCTCGGCCATCTGGCGCAGCGCGCCCTTGCCCTTGTTCCAGATCAGGTCGTCGGGGAGGATCACGCCGAACGGCTCGTCGCCCACCACCGGCTTCGCGCACAGCACGGCATGGCCCAGGCCCAGCGCCTCGGGCTGGGTCACGAAGATCGCGCGCACATGGCGCGGCAGCGTGCCCTGCACCAGCGCGAGCAGTTCGTCCTTGCCCTTTTCCTGCAGCTTGGCCTCGAGCTCGTAGGCCTTGTCGAAGTAGTCGGCGATGGCGTGCTTGTAGCGATTGGTCACGAACACCAGGGTGTCGGCGCCCGCATCGACGGCTTCATCCACCGCGTACTGGATCAACGGACGATCCAGCACCGGCAACATTTCCTTGGCGACCACCTTGGTGGCGGGCAGGAAACGCGTGCCCAGGCCTGCCACCGGGAAAACCACCTTGCGCAACGGCTTACTCACTCACTTCTCTCCTGATTCGCTGCGACGCAGCGCCACCACGTTGTCCGGCTGCGGCGCCTCGCTCCAGCGGAACGAGGGCAGCAGGTTGGACACGCACTGGCGCAGCGTGTCTTCGTCATAAGCGACCACGGCATCGGCTGCCTTGGCCAATTGTGCATTGAGCACGTCCCACTTCACCTGACGATACTGCGCGAGGAAGATCTTCGCGTGCGTCGTTTCGACATAGTTCTCGAGGGGATGGAACAGCTCTTCGAACAGCTTTTCGCCCGAGCGCAACCCCGTGTATACGATCGGGATCTCGGTGCCCGGCTTGCGCCCCGCCAGGCGGATCATCTGCTCGGCGAGGTCGCGGATCTTGATGGGTTCGCCCATGTCCAGCGCGAAGATCTCGCCGCCCTTGCCGATGCTGGCCGCCTGCAGGATCAGCTGGCAGGCCTCGGGGATCGTCATGAAGTAGCGCGAGATTTCCGGATGCGTGATGGTCACCGGGCCGCCGTTGCGGATCTGCTGGCGGAACAGCGGCACCACCGAACCGGCGGAGTCGAGCACGTTGCCGAAACGCACGGTGATGTAGTGCGTCTGCGAGTGCTCGTTGAGGTTCTGGCACCAGATCTCCGCCATGCGCTTGCAGGCGCCCATCACGCTGGTCGGGTTGACCGCCTTGTCGGTGGAGATCAGCACGAAGCATTCGACGCCGTGGCGATCGGCCAGGTCGGCGACGTTGCGCGTAGCCAGCACGTTGTTGCGGAACGCCGCGCGCAACTGGCCCTGCAGCATCGGCACGTGCTTGTAGGCGGCCGCGTGGAACACGACCTGCGGCTTGTATTCGGCAAACAGCTTGCGCATCGCGGCCGGATCGCCGCAGTCGGCCAGCACCGCTTCGTAGATCAGCTCGGGATACTCGGCGCGCAGTTCCTGCGAAATCCGGTAGAGGTTGTATTCGCTGTTGTCCACCACGCACAGCGACTGCGCACCGAGGCGCGCCACCTGGCGGCAAAGCTCCGAGCCGATCGAACCGCCGCCACCCGTCACCAGCACGCGACGGCCGGTCAGCGTGACGCGGATCGCCGTCCAGTCGAGCTCGACGGTGTCGCGGCCCAGCAGGTCCTCGATCGCGACTTCCTTGATCTCGTTGAAGTGCGCCCGGCCGGAGACCACGTCCTCCAGCTTCGGCACGGTGCGGTAAGGCAGGCCGCTCTGGTCGCACAACTCGACGACGCGGCGCATTTCCTGGGTGGAGGCGCCGGGCATGGCGATCAGCAGCATCTGCGCCGCCACTTCGCGCGCCAGCTGGGGAATCTGGTCGATGCGGCCCAGCACGGGACGGCCATTGATGCTGGCGCCGCGCAGGCTTTCCTTGTCGTCGACGAAACCCACCACGGTGTAGCCGCTGTCGCGATGCAGGTCGCGCGAGAGCGCCTCGCCGGCGCGATCGGCGCCCACGATCAGCACGCGCTGCAGGGGCTTGTCCTGGAACAGGTCGAGGCGGCTGTCCTTCCAGAAGCGGTAGGCCAGTCGCGGCGTGCCGAGCAGGACGGCCAGCACCATCGGATACAGCAGCAGCACCGAACGGGGCACGTCTTCCAGGCGGTTGTACAGCATCAGTGCGGCGGCGATCGCCAACGCGCCCAGCACGGCCGCGCGAAAGATGTTCCACAGGTCCGGCAGGCTCGCGAAGCGCCACACGCCCTTGTACAGGCCCGTCCAGCTCAGCACGGCCCCCTGCACCAGCAGCACCAGCGGGAACTCGAGCATGTGGAAGTTGATCGCGGCGTTGTCGATCAGCGCATAGCGCAACGCCTTGGCCACCCACCAGGCCAGCGCAGCCATCAGCAGGTCGTGGATGACCACGGCCATACGCGGATGGATGACACCGATCAGTTTACGAAGCGACATGACGGCCCTTGTTCAACACGCGCCTTAGACTCTGGCGCTTCATGAGTATCCATACGGCGGCCGCTATCAGGTAGGTGCCGACGAACACCGGCACCGACCATGCAGGCCGGAAGCGCGCCAGCGCGGCCAGAGGCGCCGCGACCAACAGGTTCCAGGCCAGATAGCATGCTCCCCCCGTTGCATGCGTGAATCCACTGCGGACCAACCACTGGTAGAGGTGCTCGCGGTGGGCAGTGTACCAACGGCGACCACTCGCCATACGCCCCAACAGGGTAAGGGTAGCGTCCGCTACAAAAGATGAACTGAGGATCAAGGCGGGCCACAGCAGGTGCCAGTCCACCCGCCACAGCATGGCGGTCAGGGCAAAAATCAACAGCCCCATGGTGCCGCTGCCCACGTCCCCCATGAAAATACGGGCCCGGGGCCGGTTGAAGAACCAGAAGCCCAGCGCCGCCGCGGCCAGGCAGGCCGCCGCCCCGGCCAGGGCCGGCTGGGCGGCGGCCCAGGCCAGCAGGGCCAGGCCCACGCCGACGAAGATCACCTGCTGGGCCAGCAGGCCGTCGATCCCATCCATGAAGTTGTGCAGATTGATGCTCCAGGTGCCCGCCAGCACCACCAAGGGCAGCCACCACCCTGACATCCCTTCCATGACAAGCGCCACCGCGACCAGGGCGGCCGACAGCAACTGGATGCCGAAGCGGGGCAGCACGGGCAAGGGATGATGATCGTCCCACCAGCCCACCGCGGCCACCGACACGGTGGCCATGGCCACGGCCGCGACGACCGGCGCGGGCCAGGGCCCGGGCAGCAGGGCCAGCGCGGCCGGCATGCCCGCCAGGGCGGCCACCACGATGCCGATGCCCCCGCCTCGTGGCGTGGGAATGCTATGGGAACGGCGCTGCCCCGGCAGGTCCATCATGCCCCGGTGATGGGCATAGGCGATCGCGCCGCGCACGACGGCCAGGGAGATCACCAACGAGGCCAGCACCATCCCGATCGCCAGCGAAGTCGGACTCATCCGCGCCTCATTCGTTGGCGACGCCGTGGATCGGGCGAATCGTGCTCCAGCTCTTGCAGCTGGGGCACTGCCAGTGATGCGCCTTGGCGCCGAAGCCGCAACGGCTGCAGCGATACATCGCCTGGCCTTCCAGCAGCTTCTTGGTGAGGTCGCGCAGGATCAGGAAGTTCTCGCGCGCCTCGCCTTCGATCTTGTCCATGGTGGCGTCGATCAATGCCATCAGGCCGCGCACGGAAGGACGCTGGCGCAGCTGCGAGGTGAGGAACTCGATCGCTGTGCGTTCGCCGTCGCGCTGCTGGTACAGGCGGGTCAGCGCGAGCACCGGCGAGATGCCGTGGTAACGCTCGAGGATGTCGCGCAGGAAATGCTCGGCGTGTTCCATCTGCTGCGAGCGCGCATAGCTGTTGAGCAGCGGCGGCAGGATTTCCGGCACGAAGGCGATGTCGGCCTCCACCGCCTTCTCGTAGGCGTTGGCGGCCTCGGCGTGCTGGCCTTCCTCGGCATAGAGGCGTCCGGTCAGCATGAAGGCGCGCACGCAGTTCGCCTGGCAGGAGAAGGCCTGGCGCAGGTATTCGCGCGCGTCCTGGCGGGCGCCGTGCTGCCGCGCCTGTTCGGCCAGTTCGCAATAGAACTGCGCGATCATGTCGGCTTCGTCTTCGCCGGTCATCGCTTCCAGCCGGCGCGCATGCTCGATCGCCTTGTGCCAGTCGCGTTCGTGCTGGTAGATCGCAATGAGGTGGCGCAGCGCCGAGGGCGCATGCGCATCCATTGCCACCAGGTCGGAGAACAGCGTCTCGGCGCGATCCAGCAGGCCGGCGCGCATGTAGTCCTCGCCGAGCTCCAGCAGCGCCACCGTCTTCATCGCATCGGAAAGGCCGGGGCGGGAGACCAGGTGCTGGTGCAGGCGGATGGCGCGATCGACCTCGCCGCGGCGGCGGAACAGATTGCCCAGGGCCAGGTGCGTTTCCACCGTGTCGCGGTTGTACTCGGCCAGCTTGAGGAACACCTCGATGGCCTTGTCCTGCTCCTCGTTGAGCAGGTAGTTGAGGCCGCGGAAGTAGTCGGAGGACAGTTCGCTGACCTGCGCACCGGAGCGGCGCGCACCCGCCTTCCTGGCCGTCAGCCAGCCACTGGCGAAGGCTGCGGGCACCAGCAGGATGAGGACGTACTGGAGGGCGTTCATGCGCCGGCCGGCGAGGTCTTGGTCTTGCTGGCAGGCGCCTGGCGGCGCTGGCGCCGGTGACGGAAACTGACGCCCAGCCATGCGGTGAGGCCGCCCAGCAGCCAGCCGATCACCAGTGCCAGCAGCACGGCCGCCCCCTTGGGCAGTTCGAGCCGGGCAAAGCCCAGGTCATAGCCGACGAGGTCGGCATTGAGTGCCCCCAGCACGACGCCGGCAGCAATGAAAAGCAGGAGGATCAGCGTCACGATCAGTCGCATGCGGCGACTTTAACCGATTGCCGAAGGCCGTCACAGGCGGGAATCCGCCCCTTCGTTCAGGATTTGAGCAGGGCGTCCGCTTCGGGGACGGCATGCTGCCGAACACGGGCAAAAAAGAAGGCAGGAACGGCTTGTCGCCGCCTGCCTTCGTCACATCCGTCAGCGATACCCGAGGGCGGGTATCACACCAGGTCCATGTTGACGCGCTCGCGCAATTCCTTGCCCGGCTTGAAGTGCGGGACATGCTTGCCCGGCAGAGCGACCGCCTCACCCGTCTTCGGGTTGCGGCCCATACGCGGCGGACGGTAGTGCAGCGCGAAGCTGCCGAAACCGCGAACCTCGATGCGCTCGCCATGGGACAACGCATGGCTCATCTGTTCGATCACGCTTTTGACGGCCAGCTCCACATCCGCGAACGCGAGATGGGTCTGGCGCCGTGCCAGCGCCTCGATCAATTCGGATTTGGTCATGGGTCCCCAATGTCCGTGACGTGAACCAAGCAGGGCGGCCATGCGGCCGCCCTGCCCTTCCTTCTACTGCTGCTTAGTCAGCCTTGTTGAGCTGCTCCTTGAGCAGCGCACCGAGCTTCGTCGTGCCGCCGGAGGCGTTCGAGTACTCGGCCATGGCGTCGTGCAGTTCTTCTTCGTCCTTCGCGCGGATCGACAGCTGCAGCTGGCGGCCCTTGCGGTCCATACCGGTGAACTTGGCTTCGACCTTGTCGCCCACCTTCAGATGCTGCGTGGCATCGTCGATGCGTTCCTTGGCGATGTCGTTGGCGCGCAGGTAACCCTCGACGCCCTCGCCCAGGTCGATCACGGCGCCCTTGGCGTCCACTTCCTTCACGGTGCCATTCACGATGGTGCCGCGCGGGTTGGAGGCCATGAACTGACCGAACGGATCCTGCTCCATCTGCTTGATGCCGAGGGAGATGCGCTCGCGCTCCGGATCCACGGCCAGCACCACGGCTTCGATCTCGTCGCCCTTCTTGAAGTTGCGGACGAGGTCTTCGCCGGAAGCCTGCCAGGAGATGTCGGACAGGTGGACCAGGCCGTCGATGCCGCCGTCCAGGCCGATGAAGATGCCGAAGTCGGTGATCGACTTGATCTGGCCGGACACCTTGTCGTTCTTCTTGTGCATCGCTGCGAAAGCTTCCCACGGGTTCGAGCGGGTCTGCTTGATACCCAGCGAGATGCGGCGACGCTCTTCATCCACGTCCAGCACCATCACTTCGGTCTCGTCACCCACCTGCACGACCTTGGCCGGGTTGACGTTCTTGTTGGTCCAGTCCATCTCGGACACGTGGACCAAGCCTTCCACGCCCGGCTCGATCTCAACGAAGCAGCCGTAATCGGTGACGTTGGAGACCTTGCCGAACAGGCGGCTGCCGACCGGGTAGCGGCGGGCAATGGCGACCCACGGGTCGTCGCCCAGCTGCTTGAGGCCCAGCGACACGCGGTTGCGCTCGCGGTCGTACTTCAGCACGCGGACGTCCAGCTCGTCGCCGACGTTGACGACTTCGGACGGATGACGCACGCGCTTCCACGCCATGTCGGTGATGTGCAGGAGGCCGTCGATGCCACCGAGGTCCACGAACGCGCCGTAGTCGGTGAGGTTCTTGACCGTGCCCTTGACCACTGCGCCTTCGGTCAGGCGCTCAAGCAGCTTCTCGCGCTCCTCGGAGAACTCGGTCTCGACGACGGCGCGGCGGCTGACCACAACGTTGTTGCGCTTGCGGTCGAGCTTGATGATCTTGAACTCGAGGTCCTTGCCTTCCAGGTAGACCGGATCGCGGACCGGACGCACGTCGACCAGCGAGCCCGGCAGGAACGCGCGGACGTCCTTGATGTCGACGGTGAAACCGCCCTTGACCTTGCCGGAGATCTTGCCGGTGATGGTCTCTTCCTTGTCGAAGGCCGCTTCGAGGTCGTCCCACACCATGGAACGCTTGGCCTTCTCACGGGAGAGCTTGGTCTCGCCGAAGCCGTCTTCCAGGGCGTCGAGGGCAACCTTCACCTCGTCGCCAACCTGCACTTCCAGCTCACCGCCCTCGTCCTTGAACTGCTCGATCGGGACGATGCCTTCGCTCTTCAGGCCAGCGTTGATCACGACGACGTCGTTGCGGATTTCCACAACGATACCCGTGACGATCGCGCCCGGCTTCAGCTTGGAGATGGCCTGTTGGCTCTGTTCAAACAGTTCGGCAAAACTTTCAGTCATGTTGATTCCAGAAATGATAAAAGGCCTTAGGTCCTGTGCACGCCGTAAATCGACTGGCGCACGGACTGTCGGCCCACCGGTTATGGGTGTCGCGGGATCGCTCCCTTGTCACCGTTGACCCAATCACCCCCGGTCCAGCCGGGGGCACCAAAAGCCGCCCGCAACCCTTTCAGGGCTGCACGACAGCCAATACTTTCGCCACGACGTCCTCGATGCCCATGCCGGTGGTGTCGATGAAAACCGCGTCCACGGCCGGCTTGAGCGGCGCGACCGTCCGCGAGGCATCGCGGGCATCACGCGCTTCGATCTCGCGCTGAAGAGTGGCAAGTGTAACGCTCAGCCCCTTTTCCTTCAACTGCTTATAGCGCCTTTTGGCCCGTTCGGCGGCACTGGCGGTCAGGAACACCTTGAACGGCGCATCCGGGAAGATCACGGTACCCATGTCGCGACCGTCCGCCACCAGTCCCGGGTTCTTGCGGAAAGCCAGCTGCATGTCCACAAGTGCTTGACGCACCGAGGGAATCGAGGCAATTGCCGAGGCGGCGGCACCGGCTGTTTCGGTGCGCAGCTCGTCGGTGGCGTCGTGGCCATTGACCAGCACCCGGGTGTCGCTTCCATCCGCAGCCGCATGGAAACGGATCTTGGTGGTCTGGGCGCACCGGGTCATGGCGTCCACGTCGGACAGATCGAGCCCTTCGGCGCCCGCCGCATAGCCCACGGCCCGGTACAAGGCCCCCGAGTCCAGCAGCCGCCAGCCCAGCGTCTCGGCCACCCGCCGGCTGATGGTGCCCTTGCCCGATCCCGAAGGTCCGTCGATGGTCAGCACGGGGACGGTCGTGGATGGGCTCATGGGGTCTCCTGACAGCGGCGAAAGAAAACGCTTATTCTATCGCGTTGGTCCTCGCACGGAACGCGGGTTGTCCAGTTGCCCTCACTCAGTCCGTCAGAACCATGCACGCCCAAACCATGACCGATCTGCGCCACGAATTCGAACAGGCCGCCGAAGACATCCAGCGGCTTGGCCAGCGGCCGGACAACGACACGCTGCTCAAGCTCTACGCCCTCTACAAGCAGGGTTCCGAGGGCGACGTCCACAGCGAACAGCCCGGCTTCTTCGACTTCGTGGGTACCGCCAAGTACGAGGCCTGGGCACAGCTGCGCGGCATCCCCGAAGACGAGGCGATGCAGCGCTACATCGACCTGGTGCGCGACCTGCTGAGCTGAGTCCCCGGCCAGACCCGGACCCACCGACCACGCCCGCTTCCCCCATCCGCCATCCCGCCTTGGCGAGCGCCTTTGTGCGCCAGGGCCTCTTGCTTTCAAACGCTCCCAGCGTGCACATTCATACGATCGTTTGAGTCCGCCGGCGGTCGCCATGAACTTTCCACGCCTGTTCTCCCCGCTCGACCTCGGGCACACCACCCTGCCCAACCGCATCCTGATGGGCTCGATGCATACGGGACTGGAGGACAAGGCCGCCGATTTCGACAAGCTCGCGGCGTACTTCGCCGAGCGCGCCCGCGGCGGCGTGGGCCTGATGGTCACGGGAGGCATTGCCCCCAGCATCGAAGGCTGGCTGAAGCCCCTGGGCGGGCGCATGACCATGCCCTGGCACGTCGGCCGCCATCGCAAGCTCACCCGCGCCGTGCATGCCGAAGGCGGCAAGCTGTGCATGCAGATCCTGCATGCGGGACGCTATGGCTATCACCCGCTCTCGGTCGCCCCTTCGAAGATCAAGTCGCCGATCACGCCGTTCACGCCACGCGCGCTGTCCGGCCGCGGCGTCGAGCGCACCATCCGTGATTTCGTCCGCTGCGCGCAACTCGCGCAGGACGCGGGCTACGACGGCGTCGAGGTGATGGGTTCGGAAGGCTACCTGATAAACCAGTTCCTGGCCGCCCGCACCAACCGGCGCAACGATGCCTGGGGCGGCGACGCCGCGAAACGCATGCGTTTCCCGATCGAAATCGTGCGCCGCACGCGCGAGGCGGTGGGCCGCGATTTCATCATCATCTATCGCCTGTCGATGCTGGACCTGGTGGACGACGCGCAGGACTGGAGCGAGATCGTCACGCTGGCCAAGGCCATCGAGGCGGCGGGCGCAAGCATCATCAACACCGGCATCGGCTGGCACGAAGCGCGCGTACCCACCATCGTCACCAGCGTGCCGCGCGCCGGTTTTGCCTGGGTGACCAGGAAGCTCAAGGGCGAAGTATCGATCCCGCTGATCACCACCAATCGCATCAACATGCCCGAGGTGGCCGAGCAGATCCTCGCCAGCGGCGAAGCGGACATGGTGTCGATGGCCCGCCCGCTGCTGGCGGATGCCGAATGGCCGAACAAGGCCCGGGCCGGTCGCAGCGAACGCATCAATACCTGCATCGCGTGCAACCAGGCCTGCCTGGACCATGTCTTCCAGAACCGTCGCGCCAGCTGCCTGCTCAACCCGCGCGCCTGCCACGAAACCGAGCTGCGCATCGAGCCCGCATCCACGCGGAAAAACATCGCCGTCGTCGGCGCCGGCCCCGCCGGCCTAGCCTGCGCCACCACGCTGGCCGAACGCGGCCATGCCGTGACGCTGTTCGACAAGGCCGGCGACATCGGCGGCCAGTTCAACTACGCCAAGCGCATTCCGGGCAAGGAAGAGTTCCACGAGACGCTGCGTTATTTCCGTCATCGCCTCGACGACACCGGCGTCACCCTCAGGCTCGGGCAGATCGCGGACGCGAGCGCGCTGGCTGGCCACGATGACGTGATCGTGGCAACCGGCATCACCCCACGCCGCGTGAACTTCCCCGGCAGCGACGACCCGCGCGTGCTGAGTTATCTGGATGTGCTTGCCCATGACAAACCGGTGGGCCAACGCGTGGCCATCATCGGCGCGGGCGGCATCGGCTTCGACGTGGCGGAATTTCTGGTCGAGCACTCGCCCTCTCCTACCCTGGATGTCACGCGGTGGACCCGCGAATGGGGCGTCGACATGCAACTGGATACGCGTGGCGGATTGGCGCCAGCCAAGCCCGAGGCGCCTGCACGTCAGGTCTGGCTACTCCAGCGCAGCGAAGGACGCCCCGGTGCCCGCCTCAACAAGACAACGGGCTGGGTGCATCGCGCCACCTTGAAGGCCAAGCAGGTCACCATGCTGGGTGGCGTGAGCTACGAACGCTTCGATGACCAGGGCCTGCACATCACAGTCGATGGCCAGACGCAGGTGCTGCCTGTGGACAACGTGATCGTCTGCGCGGGCCAGGAACCCAACCGTGCGCTCGCTGACGCATTGATCCAGGCCGGCATCAAGACGCACATCATCGGCGGTGCCGACGTGGCCACGGAGCTCGATGCCAAGCGGGCGATCCACCAGGGCACGCGACTGGCGGCGACGCTGTAGGCGATCGCCCCGTCCCTGTGGGAGCGCACCCTGTGCGCGACCGCGGCGCCCGGGGGCCCCTCCTCCGTTCGGCAGTCGCGCACAGGGTGCGCTCCCACATGGGAAAAAAAGGGCCCCAGAAACGACGACGCCCGGCTTGATGGCCGGGCGTCGTGCTTTGGAAAAGAAAGCGCCCCGCTGGGCGACGCGTCGATATGGGTCAGGGGGGAGGAAGACCAGATATCGAGGGGATAGCGTCGCAGCGGGGCGAGGGTCGCCGCCACCTGGGGGGAGGGGACGGTGGCGGGACAGGAGCAATCTTATGATCGACCCGTTATAGAAACAAATATATATTTAGGCCCTCACTTATATGAAAAGCATATTAAAGGCCTTTTATGTTCGACTTCCGTCAGCTTCGTTACTTTGTAACTGTCGCCGAGGAACTGAGCTTCACCCGGGCGGCCCAGCGGCTGTACATCTCGCAGCCCCCTCTTTCCCAGCAGATACAGTCACTTGAGAATGATCTCGGGGTGCGCCTGCTGGAGCGGAACAAGCGCAACGTCTCCCTGACCGAACCGGGCAAACTGTTCCTCGAGCAGGCCCGACAGATCCTCGACAAGGCCGAGGAGGCCCGTGCGCAGATGGCCGACGCCGCCACCGGCTTCAGCGGCAAGCTGCGGCTGGCCTATACGGTGTCGGTGACCTTCCACCCCGCCCTGCCCCAGACCCTGCTGCGCTACCGCAGCTTCGCGCCTCAGGTGCGGCTGATCCTCAGCGAGATGTACACCGAGCAGCAGTATGCCGCGCTCCTGGCCGGTGACCTGGACGTGGGGTTCGTACGCGACGAGCCCGAGCATCCGGGCATGGCGCGCCACCTCAGGCTGGACGTGATCGACCGCGAGCCGCTGCTGCTGGCCCTGCCCTCGAACCATCCCCTGGCCAGCCGGGACAGTATCTGGTTGCGCGAGGCCGCGATGGAGGCCTTCGTCGTCCAGCCGCGCGAGCTGGCCGCCACCCTGTACGACCGCCTGGCCCAGATCGCCGCCAAGGCCAACTTCCACCCGCAGATCCGCCAGCACGCCCAGCAGATCAATGGCCTGCTGGTGCTGGTGGCCGCCGGCATGGGGCTGGCCCTGGTGCCCGCCTCGATGCGCTCGGTCAGCCTGCCCGGCGTCAGCTACCTGCGACTGGAAGACCCCGATGCGTATATGCTGCTGGCCCTTGCCAGCCGGGTCGACGACCCCTCGCCGGTGGTGCGGCGCTTCCTCAGCGCCATGACGGAGCCCCAGTGAGTCCCCGCTTTTCCAGGCAGGCGCTTCCGGGCGGGAAACCGGCACCGGATCGGTCGCTTTTTAGCCAGTGGCCCAAGGACTTGTGCCAAGTCGGCAAATTGTTTACTATTTCTGTCTTGTCTTTTTCTTATCGTTAGTTTCAGGAGCTGGCCGTGAAGGTGCTTTCCTCTTTGAAGTCCGCCAAGGCGCGGCACCGTGACTGCAAGGTTGTGCGTCGTCGCGGCAAGGTGTTCGTGATCTGCAAGAGCAACCCGCGTTTCAAGGCTCGTCAGCGCTGATCCATCAGCTGCGATGAGCGATACGAAAAAGGCCGCGCAAGCGGCCTTTTTTGTTGCCCGACGTCAGGGCTGGCGCAGGTAGGCCACGAAGGCGCGCGCCTGTTCGGCCTGGAATTGCCGGTCGGCCATGGGCAATACCGTCTGCCACAGCGACACCGGTTCGAGCGCATAGCTTTCGATGGCCCCGGCCGCCGACAGCACTGCAAATTGCAGTGCCCGTCGCGGAGAACGATGGCGGACCTCTTCTCGAAACGTGAGCAGGACGTCCACGACCTGCTCGATGTTCTGCGCGATGTGCTGGCGCACCTCGCCGGCGAATTCGGACGCTCCCTCGTTTTCCAGAAAACGCATCAACGCCCGCATCAGGCGTGGATGGCGGCGGTATTGCGCGAACAGCAACTCCATCAACTGCGCGGCCGAAGCCTCCAGCGTGTCACGCACCAGCATCGCACCCAGCTGCTCGCGATTCGCCGAGTTGCTGGTACGCATCATGCGCAGGAAGGCTTCGCGCAACAGGGCCTCCTTGTCCGGGAATCGGCGATAGATGCTGGCCGGCGCCACTTCGGCCAACGCGGCGATGCGTGGAATCACCGCCCCTTCCAGCCCTTCCGCATCAAGCACCCGAATGGTCGCTGCCAACAGGCGCCCGAGCGTCTCTCGGCTGCGCTGCTGGCGTGGTTCACGCACGTTGGGAGACGGCTTGGTCGGCGCCACTGGACAATCCTCAAGCGAATATGCGAATGTAAATTTACATTTACTTCAAGGGAAAGGCAATGACGCTGAGCTGGCTGGCAACGCTGCAGGCCTTCTGCGCAGCCCTGGTGCTTGCATACCCGTTTCTTGACCTGCCGGCCATGCAGCGACTCAAGCGCCACAGCAGCCGCGATGGCCGCCTGCAACTCTATCGGCTCGGCGTGCTCTCGGCCTGGCCACTGGCCCTGCTGGTATGGGCCAGTGCCGGCGCGGCGCAGCTCTGGGACGTGCTCCCACGCGACGGTGAGCTGGCCTGGCTGGGCATGCCGTGGCTGCGCGCGACCGTGGCCACCCTGCTGATCGCCTACTTCGCGCTGGCGTTCTGGCCCGGACTGCACGCCCTGCTCGTGCCGGCGCGACGGCCAGCTTATGCCCGCGCGATGCGTCGCCTGCGCTTCATGCTCCCGGTATCGCCGAAAGAGCGGTGGTGGTGGGCCGCCGTTGCCATCACTGCCGGCATTTGCGAGGAGTGGCTCTATCGCGGCTTCCTGATGAACTACCTGGCCGGCCACCTGGCGGGCGGCCCGGCACTGGGATTGACGGCAGCCTGGTGCCTGAGTTCGATCGCCTTCGGCCTGGCCCATCTGTACCAGGGGCGCTCCGGCGTCGTGAGCACGGGCGTTGGCGGATTTGCTTTCGGCCTGCAAGCCATGTTCACCGGCAGCCTATGGTTGCCGATGCTGCTGCACAGCCTGGCCGACCTGCAGGCGCTCGCGATGTACCACCCGGCCTGCGATGCGCCCGAGGAGGCCGCCGCCCTGGTTGCCGGCTGCAGCGGTGAATGATCGGCCCATAAAAAAAGCCCCCCTCCTCGCGGAGAGGGGCTCGTCTGTTGGCACTTACTGGTAACGCACGCCGGTGATTTCGTAGCGCTTGATGCCGTTCGGCGCCTTGAACTCGAAGCTGTCACCCTCGGTCTTGCCGATCAGCGCGCGCGCGATGGGCGAGGACACGGCGATCAGGCGCTGCTTGATGTCGGCCTCCAGGTCACCCACGATCTGGTAGGTCACGGCTTCGCCGCTGTCCTCTTCTTCCAGGTCGACCGTCGCACCAAACACCACGCGGGTGCCTGCCGCCAGGCGGCTGACGTCGATCACTTCCGCCGTGGACAGCGCCGCTTCCAGCTCGGCGATGCGGCCCTCGATGAAGCTCTGCTGCTCGCGCGCCGCGTGGTACTCGGCGTTCTCCTTGAGGTCGCCGTGCGCACGCGCTTCGGCGATGGCCGCGATGATGCGCGGCCGGTCGCTCGACTTCAGTTTTTCCAGCTCGCCGCGAAGACGCTCTGAACCCGTCTTGGTGATGGGAGCCCGACTCATGCCTTCAGTTCCTTGTGCAGTTCCTGCAGGCTGTGCACCGAGCCGTCGCCGTGGTAGTCCAGCGAATGCACCAGCGCGCGGGCGCCTGCCACCGTGGTGGAGTACGTGACGCGCTGCTGCAGGGCCTCGCGCCGGATCGAGAACGAGTCGGCGATCGCCTGCTTGCCCTCGGTCGTGTTGACGATATAGACGATCTCGCCGTTCTTGATCAGGTCGACGATGTGCGGACGGCCCTCGATCACCTTGTTGATGCGCTCGCAGGTCACGCCGTGCTCGGCCAGGTACTTGGCCGTGCCTTCGGTGGCGACCAGGCTGAAGCCCTTCTCCAGCACTTCGCGCGCGACCGGCAGCAGGCGATCCTTGTCGGCGTCACGCACCGACACGAACACCTTGCCCTTCGGCGGCGTCTTGATGCCGGCGGCGTCGTGGCCGCGGGCAAAGGCGGCGCCGAAGCTGCGGCCCACGCCCATCACCTCGCCGGTGGAGCG
>JACXTT010001269.1_pt1 | contig 42595 bp, 36 predicted proteins | sample 9270951 | NCBI WGS metagenome assembly JACXTT01 (sample SAMN15532306, study PRJNA645909) | rock metagenome | isolation source: weathered quartz diorite | place: Puerto Rico | collected 2017-06-21
GTCGGTTACTCCGAAATTAATACATTACAAGATGGTGATTCGGCTTTATTCTATGAATCAGGCATGATGATCGATGCCGATGGCGGTTACCATGCTTACCATCCGGATAATAAGTCGGGCTTGGATTACTTAGGCAACGCCGGCAAGCCTGGTAACTGGTGGGCCTTGGTAACTGACAATGGCAAACCGAGCGGCAATCCGGTTATTCAAACAACTTCTGATCCCGCACCTGGTTTTTATATTTCTACTACTTCTCTCCAAGACTCCTCGATGGACCCCGAGGACGCCCGCCGCTATGTGGATGCGGAGTCGGTCAATTTCTTCGTTCTTCCAGGTAAGCTTGGGCTCGGAGCCAAACTAGGCGACTTTGGCGTGATCATCCGTCCAGAGGAAGGCGACTATGATTATGCGGTGTATGCCGACGTCGGCCCAGTGAGTAAGATTGGCGAAGCGTCGATTGCGGCTGCCAATGCGCTCGGTATTCCGTCCAGTCCGAAAGCTGGCGGCACAGGTCATGGCATTATCTATATCGTATTCCGAAGCAGCGAACAAGGTTGGCCGCTCTCACAGGTCGAGATCGATCAATATGGCGCGACCGTGTTCGCGAAATGGGGCGGACTCGATAAGGCAAAAGATTGTTTCCCAAATTTACCGTGGAGCTAGACTGTGTAAAACAACCCACCTACGGAAAGATCAGCCGAAGCTAAAAGCAAGACCAAGAAATTCGTGAGGCAGAGCACATTCGTTTCGTGCCACTCCACCATCCGAAGTCGGCGGTGTCTATCGAGGAGCTCGGCAAACCCGAACGAGCCGGCTCTGACCTTGAACCAAGCGCGCGAATTCGTGCCATTGAGTCATGATCGCCTCGGCCGGTACGCGATTTCGTATAGCGGGGTTTTGCTGAAGGAGAGTCTTAACGGCAAGCCCGACGACTTACTAAGCAAATGTCCGCTTTGGCTCTCACAGTACGGCCAGAAACCGGTGCTTCCGCCCGGCTGGAAAAAATAGACGCTTTGGCAATACACTGATGGCCACGACGGCCCCGAGCCACACACCGTTCCTGGCATCGGCCCCTGCGACCGCAACCAATTCAACGGAACGATCGCCGAGCTACGCAAGCGGTGGCCGTTCGGCTAAGGCAGTTTCGGATTGTCCTGCCGGATGCGAACCGGTAAATTGAGAGCCGTGCCCGGTATTTTCCGAGTTGCTCCCCAGGAAAGCGGTCTACTTCTCGTTAGACCTAGGCGCGCTATCCTTGAGCTTACATTCTTGATGGTGGCCTTCGCGCTCGTGCAGGCTGGCGGCGATTCCCGCTCGCAGCATTAGGGCATGGCAACGGAGAACGACACGCAGTACTGGCGCATAAGCCCAGGCCAGCACGGATACCTGTGGCGCGAACAAAAGCTGCACGAGTGCATCGCCCTCGGCTGGTCAGGAACCGGGAGCGTAAAAGGCAAGAGCAAGCGCTGGCTTGGTAGGAGATTGAAGCAGCTTGGCTGGCTAGGCCGGTCCTACGATCAACTCGAAAACTTTATCTGGAACGTTCAGAAAGGAGACAAGGTCGTCGCCTCGACCAGCGGCCGAGGAATTTTTGCCTTGGGAACAGTTAAAGGCGACTACGAATACGATAGAGACCTGGAGTATAAACATAGTCGAAAAGTGCTGTGGGAAACAACCTTCTGGCACCCTGTTGACATCCGTAGCCTCAACCTGAGGAAAGACGTTTACAATAAGTTCCACGGCCGCAACTCCTACACGATTCGCAACCTCGACCGGGAGCAGTGGGACCATTTCAACACCAGACTGCGAAGGATCCGCACGCCATTCCGCAATCTCGGCATGTGGGGAGGCCTCATCCAATCTCCCGAATACGAAAACGAGGTGATAATCCTGTTCAGCCAAATGCTCCAGCACCTGAGGATGCGAATCGCCGGCTTTGGCACGCGGTTCCCGGACGCCATCGTCGAGCGCAAGGACAGCCGTGGGAAATGGCGCAAGCTCAAAGTCGAATTCGAGCTCCGCTCAAGCGGCTTTCAATCGCACATGCCAGCCTGCGACAACAGGGAAACCCGCTGCCGAACTATCGTCTGTTGGGAGGACAACGACTGGGCCGACAACCGCAAGAAAGCCAAATTCGAAATAATCGAGTTGAAGCGCGAACTCGAAAAGATCCTGTAGCTTTCGCAACCCGCGGGATTTTCGCACGCTCTACAAGCGTGGTCGTGATTTTGACAGAGTGTTCGAGTGGGATAAAGCGAGCGAAGCGATTCTCGCGCTCGCAAGGCGAATCCCATCTACAGCTCTATTGAGGTCCGTCCGACAATTGAAGTTTGGAGATCTCTTAAGCGCCACAAGCGTGTATGGTAGTCCCACATCTAATTTATTCTTGTCAGCCAAAAGGCATACTTGGAAAACGGACTGAATGGGATATCGAAAGAAAACGCCCCCTAACACCGAAGCCAAGGTGCTCACTTCTTCGCGTCGTCGTTGTGCTCTTTGCGTTGGGTTAAATGGCGATTTGCGGCCGAAGATTGGACAGATTGACCACTTGGACGGCAATCCGGCGAATTTCGCCTTCGATAATCTGGTGTGGCTCTGCCTAGAGCACCACGCTCAGAAGAGCACCAAATCAACCCAGTCAAAGGGCTTTTCGCCCCTTGAGATTAAAGAGTATCGTGATCGATTATACCGTCGTTTTAGTGCGGCGACTGCCGAACCGACTGACCGTATTATGGACGCCTGGAACCAGCTCAAAAGCGCGTTCAAGATCCTTGCGGAACGTCATAGTGTAAACGTCAACTGGAAGTCCTTTAGGCTCGCTGCGGACGGCCTTGAAAACGCCGGCGTAATCCCATCCAATTTGGCGAACAGAATTCGAGATTTGAGAGAGGTTCGTTCGAAGGCATGTTTCGAGACTGATATTGATGCCCAAGCAGGGTATGAGCAGCAGTTTGTTGAAAAGGCTGGGGACCTTATCCCACTCCTAGAAAAGCTGTGATGTCTCCGCGCGGCCGAATACGACTTACCCACCGACGCCAGCCTTCTGGCTTAAGCGACAAGGCCACTAACTGATGCCGAACGCTATGCCTCAGCCGAAGCACAAATCATTGGCCGAGATTAACGCAGAGATCGCCACCCACAGGCAGTTCCTCGACGAAATTCACGCGGTCCGACAGGAGGTGCGTGGATATACGACGGTTCCGCTAGATCAGCGCGGTGCGGTCGCCGACCCGGTCCGCGCATTCCTCGCAGCGCAGCCAAGCAAGCGAGTTTTCAATATGTTGGCCCAGGGTGATTCCTGGTTCGATTATCCTCCCGGCACTGACATCATAGATTGTCTCCACTCAAATCACGGGCACACCATCACTAATATTGCCGTTGCCGGATCGACATTGAACGATGAAGCGTACGGACCTGTTCCGCGCCAAATGTTTGGAATGGGACCGCTCCAATCAGGCGATCCCAATCGCATCATGGAGCTTGTTCATCAAATTCAGCAGGTAAAACCGCAGGCGTTGTTGCTCTCGGCCGGCGGTAATGATGTCGCCGGCGATGAGTTCTTTTCGTTCATCAACAATGCGCGGTCGGGCTTGCCGCCGGTCAATCGCGAGGTGCTGGATGGTGTCGTTAACGGGACGTTTAAGACTGCCTATCAATACATAATCGATATTGCGCTGGAGGCGGCAGCAAACGCTAACATTAAGATGCCGATCTTCACGCATAGCTACGATTATCCCTGGCCTGACGGGCGACCGGTGGTTGCATTTCTCTGGTGGAAGATAGGCCCATGGTTTGATCGGACGTTTAACGCGAAGAATTATCCGAATATCGATGCGGCGACCTTGCAGAAGCGCCATGATATCGTCGTGAATTTCATCGACGCAGTCGGCGACATGCTCTCGAGGCTGGCAGCTGATCCGAAATACACGGGTAAGGTGTTCCACGTCGATCTGCGAGGAACTTTGGTTGCCGATGCTGAATGGGCGAACGAACTCCACCCGCGCAATCCCGGGTTTGCTAAATTAGCCGACAAGATCGATGCCGCGCTCCAGGCAAACATCTGACGAGCCCCGTGCCGATGTTTTGGCGGTAAATTATCGATCCAGCGGTCGGCCTTTAATCAATAGTTCCACTACGCTAACGACCATGTAGGCGACCGGCCACGCGGCCGCCAGCACGACGAGCGCGAAAACGAACATCTCTTTGGTCCGCTCCCGCGCGGATTCGAGCAGGAATTCGCGGCTGAAGTTGTGAAATCTCCGGACATCCGAGTCGCCGTCTCCATCGTAGGGAAACGAAGAGCCGCGCCAGTGTTCGAAGCCCGACTGAAAGCAGTAATCCGTCTGGGGAAACCTCCCTCGGTCAGAGACAAGCGGGCAGGCCGGCTTCATATTTTCTCGTCCGAAGCTTGGATCGTTCCAAGGTATCACATCCGACGCGGATTTAAATCTTAGTCGTTCATCGCCCCAATGATCTCATCGGAGGCCTGGCTTAAAACGCCAACATGATCCGCATGGCCAACAGGGTGAAATTTCACAAAGGCTGGAAAGTCTTCGGAAAGCTCGCGGCCCATACGAAATGGGATGACTTCATCGTCCGTGCCGTGGAAGATTTCTACCTGCGGAGGCGGCCTGCGCCGCGCCAATTCAAACAGAGCCGACCGATTGTCATAGTTTTCCAGAAGCAGATGCGAAAGAGGTCGACCGACCATGGTGGCGGCTTCTTCACGTAAGGTCGTGAAGACAGCGATGAGAACTGCTCGCTGAACAGAGTGACGTGTCGCGAAATCGAGCGCAACCGCTGTCCCCCACGAGTGCCCGATCACGCTTAAACGAGGTTCCATTTGATCTTCCTTGATACGCAAATGGTTGGCCAACGCTTTGAGCGCGCCGTCGGCAGCCACGCGAGTGGTTGCGATCGTCGCGTAGCCCTCGCTTTTCCCGTAACCAGGATAATCGATCAGCAAAAACGCGTCACCGATATGTCGATCTTGTTTGAGGAGTGGAACCCAATCGAGAGCCAATGATCCATTTCCACAGAACGCGATCCAGATTCGCGTCGGCAGCTTATTCCTCCCTGGTGGCGGCAGATAAAACGCCACCTGCTTGCCCGCGACGGTCGTGAAGTTGAGCTCGGCGCCATCTGCCGGAAGTGCCGTAGCGTAACTTGAGTCGTAGGGACGCGGATGATAAAGCATCGAGTGCTGGCGAAAATAAAAAAATGCAACAATCGAAAGAACGCCGACGCAGATACAGACGAGCACCCAGAGCCACCACCGCACGCGAAGCCGATTTTGCAGTGAGACAGTCGGCTCGATTGGCATTCAGATAGAAATAAATGACGCGTGTCAGCTCCGCCATCTTGCAAATCGATTTTTGTGATTCCAGCTTGGCACAGAATCAATGTCCGTCCGATTGTGGGTGATGCTTTACATCGTCGCGACGCCAATTGGAAACTTGGGTGACATTACCTTGCGCGCGCTCGAGATTTTGCGCGATGTCGATCTGGTGGCGGCCGAGGACACACGGCACTCTGGTCTGTTGTTAAAGCATTACGACATCGACAAACCACTGATCAGTTTTCATGAACATAACGAAGCGATGCGCACGGCGCAGCTCGTCGATCGCCTCGCCACCGGTCAAAAGATCGCGCTGATTACTGACGCCGGCACGCCCTGCGTCTCCGACCCGGGCGCCCGGCTGATTCGCGAATGCATCAAGCGCGAGGTTGCTTTCACCATTGTCCCTGGCCCGTCGTCAGTCCTCGCGGCGCTGATCGGGTCGGGATTCTCAACCGAGACGTTTGTGTTCGGTGGATTCTTACCCGTGAAAACGGGTCAGCGCGAACGCGAGCTGCGCGCCGCGGCGGCATGGGAAGGCACTTCGATTTACTTCGAATCTCCTTTTCGCCTGACAAAAACGCTCAGAGCGTGCGCCGATATTTTGCCCGATCGACAGGTCTGCGTCGCGCGTGAGCTCACTAAAAAGTTTGAAGAATTTCGCCGCGGCATGGCACGCGAGCTCGTGGCGCATTACGAAGCGCACCGACCCAAGGGTGAAATCGTGCTACTGATCGCTGGAACGCGTTGCTGAAAATCAGCCCGGGAATCAATCAAACGCTGGGGAGCGCACGCATCTTGCGTGCCGCGTTCGACATCTTGTCAAACGCTTCTCATGCGCAATACCAAACTGTTCCCGGCAGGATGCCGGTCACAACACGCTGGAAGCGTGCGCTCCCCAGACTGGCCTCCGGCCGATTTTCTTGCGCAAACGCGCTGGTACCATCTTGCCCGTCCATTGCGGCGCCCTTGCGGCAATACCTGCGGACGGAAAAGTTCGCGATGGCGAGGGCGCCATCTCCAGCACACGAAGCACGTGCGCTCCCCGATTTACCTTTTGCTTGCCAAGCAGCTGCACCTGTGGAACTTTGCGCGGCTTTTTCTCCCCGGAAGCGCTTATGGCTTACGCAATTATCAAGACTGGCGGTCGGCAGTATCAGGTCGCCGAAGGCGAGACCCTCGATGTCGACCTTCTCGATATAGAGGTTGGCAAGACCGCGACGTTCGGCGAGGTCCTGATGCACGCCGACGGGAAACACGTGACCCACGGCGATCCTTTGGTCTCAGGCGCGAAAGTTACCGCGGAAGTTATCGAACAACGGAAAGACAAAAAAGTTATCGCGTTCAAATACAAGCGGCGGAAAGGTTATCACCGCACGGTCGGGCATCGCCGCAAATTGACCCGCGTGAGGATCAAAAGCATTAGCGTTGCCGCAAAAAAGACCGCGGCCAAGAAGAGCGAAGAATAACGACCCTCAACTCTCAACCATCAACTTCTTCAATGGCCCACAAAAAAGGACAAGGTAGTGTCAAGAACGGCCGGGACAGTGTCAGCAAGCGGCTGGGCGTGAAAAAATTTGGTAGCGAAATGGTTGTCGCTGGCAACATCATCATCCGCCAGCGCGGCACTAAATTCTTGCCGGGCAGAAACGTAGGGCTTGGCCGCGACTACACGATTTTTGCACTGATCGATGGAAACGTCCGTTTCGATCGCGCCGGGCGACGCGTGAATGTCGATCCGGTTGCGGCCAAATAGATTTCGCCGCGAGCTTTTTCGCTTCGGCATTCGGTTTTCAGCCTTCCAGTTTAGAGGCATTTGCGGTATAAGGAGGAATCCCCATGAAATACAGAACATTTATTCTTTTCGGCGCGCCGGGCAGCGGCAAAGGCACGCAGGGAAAAACTCTGGGGACGATCCCGCGTTTTTATCATTGCCCGTGCGGGGACGTATTCCGCTCCATTGATACGCGGACGAAAGTCGGGCAAGCCTTTCTGGAATATTCGAGCAAAGGCCAGCTCGTGCCCGACGACATCACGGTGGAGTTGTGGAAAGAAGCAATCGACGCCGCAGTAGAAGCGCACAAGTTCAAACCCGACATTGACCTTCTCGTGCTCGACGGCATTCCCCGAAACGTGAACCAGGCGAAAATCATGGAAGAGATGATCAACGTCGAAAAAGTCTTTCATCTCGCCTGCCCGAACCGCGAGACACTCTTTACCCGACTGAAGAAGCGGGCACTCAAAGACAACCGGCTGGACGACGCAAACGAACAGGTCATTCAACACCGGCTCGACATTTACGAAAAGGAATCCAAACCCGTGCTGACTTATTACCCGAAAGATTGCATTACGGTGGTTGACGCAATGCAGCCGCCAGCCAAAGTTTTGTTCGACATCCTCGCCAGCGTCAATGGCGCGAGTGTGCCACATGAGCCAGCAGCAGTTTGAAAATTTCACCGCGTCCAGTCTCTATTGCCAAAAGTGCCAGGCCACGATGGCGGTACGCGAGCGCTTGCTCCTGATTTTGCCGGAGAAGGAGCTGTTCGATTACCTTTGCACGGGGTGCGGGTCGTCCGTGGGACAACGTGAAATCACCGCCGGTGACAAAATGTTGATGCAAGCGATGGCCGCGCGAAATCGTGCGCGCAGACGACCGGTTCAGCTGATGCAGTAATCACGAATGCGCGTCGTGTTTATCGGCACGGGCGAAATCGGCCTGCCGACACTGCTGGCATTGCAAAAATCGGAGCACGAACTTGCGGGTATTGTGACCCAACCGGACAAACCAGCTGGGCGCCACCAAAGAGTCACTCCACCGCCGATTAAAGCTGCGCTCGTGGGGAGCGCACGCGCCCACGCGAAGCTGCCTGCTTTGCCAGAAGAGGTTTTCGGCGAGGCGCCAGAAAGTCCGGGCCGGGCTGGCGTAGCACGCGAGGGCGCGTGCGCTCCCGAGATCTTGCAACCTGCGCGCATTAGAGATCGAGAATCGATTGCGCAAATTCAGACGCTGCAACCGGATGCGATCGTCGTGATGGCCTACGGCCAGATTCTCCCACGCGAACTCCTCGAAACACCTAAGGTTGCCTGTTTGAACCTGCACGCCTCGCTTTTGCCGCGTTGGCGAGGCGCGGCACCGATCCAGGCCGCGATCACTGCCGGGGACCGGCAGACAGGGATCACGGTGATGTACATGGATGAGGGTCTGGATACGGGCGATGTCCTTTTGCAGCGCAGCATTAATATTTTGCCTGACGAGACCGGCAGAAGCTTGCACGATCGACTTTCCCAGGTTGCGCCCGAATCTCTACTGGAGGCGTTGCACTTGCTTGCCGGTGGAAACGCGCCACGGATTCCACAGAACGCCGCGCTTGCGACCTACGCGCCGAAGTTAACGCGCGATGAGGGACAGATCGATTGGAACAAACCGGCGGAAGTAATCGAGAGAGAGATTCGCGCCTATAATCCGTGGCCTGGCGCGTTCACGCAGCTCGCTGGCCGAAATTTGAAAGTTTTTTCGGCGGCTATTGTCGATGTCGGTGGGAAACCCGGAGAAATTCTAAACAGCGATCAGGAATTGGTCATCACTGCTGGCCAACAAGCACTGTCGTTAGGCGAAGTGCAGTTGGAAGGAAAACGACGGATGAGCGCACCAGAATTTTTGCGAGGGTATGCTTCGATGTTGCGGGCGGCACGTTGATTCTGGGGAGCACAGGCTGCCAGCCTGTCCATCTCGGCAGCTTGCCGAGATGTTCCACATTTTCCACATCTGGTCCTCTAAATGTTGCCAGGAAGCCGCCGGCAACTACAGGCTGGCAGCCTGTGCTCCACAAACCGCAGATCGATATCGATTCACCATTTTGCTTTCCAAGGACTGGTATGTCTTGTTTCATTCACCTGCCATGAAGACGGAGGAGCCGGCCTACAAACGCATCGTGTTGAAGCTAAGCGGCGAGGCGCTGCAGGAGCGCGGAGCGCGAGAAAACATCTCTCCCGCCGTCGTGCGGGCGATCGCTGAACGGATCAAGGAAGTCCACCGGCTTGGAGTGCAAGTTTCGGTGGTGATCGGCGGTGGAAATATCTGGCGCGGGTCCTCGGCGGCACACCGCGGAATGGACCGGACAACGGCGGATTACATGGGGATGCTTGCGACGGTAATCAACGCGCTGGCTTTGCGCAGCACGCTGGTGCAAACCGGTGTGGAGTCGCGCGTGCAAACCGCTATCGAGATGAAGAATGTGGCTGAGCCGTTCATCCTCGGTCGCGCTATCCGACACCTCGAGCTCGGCCGGGTTGTTATTTTTGCTGCCGGTACCGGTAATCCCTATTTCTCGACCGATACCACGGCTGCGTTACGGGCGAGCGAGATTGGCGCCGACGTTATTCTCAAAGCCACGAAGGTTGACGGCGTTTATGATCGTGATCCAAACACCAGTGCGAACGCCAAACGATACGAACGCATCACCTTCACGGAAGCGCTGACGAAGCGGTTACAGATCATGGATTCGACCGCCTTCAGTCTTTGTATGGACAATAAGATCCCGATCGTTGTTTTCGACATGAATAAACCCAGCAACATTCGAGACGCCGTGCTCGGCCGCAAAGTCGGCACCCTTGTTTGCGATGAGGACGAAGCTAAGTAAAAATCCAACCAAATGAGCCGGGATGACATCCTTCTGGAATCAGAGATGTCGATGGAAAAAAGTGTCGATTATCTGGTGCACGAGTTTGCCGGGGTGCGCACGGGCAAAGCTTCGCCTAGCCTCGTGGAGAACATCGATGTGCAGGCCTACGGCTCGACCATGAAATTGAAACAGCTTGCCCTGATCACGACGCCGGAGTCGCGCCTGCTCGTAGTGCAACCGTTCGATGCCAGCACGGTCCAGGACATCGAACGCGCACTTAAAGAATCCAAGATCGGCATCACCCCGGCGGTCGAGGGAAAAATCATTCGTTTACCGATCCCAGAACTTTCTGAGGAGCGGCGAAAAGAACTGGTGAAGTCGTTGGGCAAAATGGCTGAGGAAGCGCGGGTGCGGGTGCGGACTAATCGGCGTACCGCATTGGATGAAGCCAAGAAAGTAAAGGCATCCGGCGGGGTGAGCGAAGACGAATGGCACGATCTGGAAGGAGAAGTTCAAAAATTGACCGATCGCTTCGTCAAATCAATCGACGAGCATTTGAAGCACAAGGAAGCCGAGATCATGAAGGTGTGATGAGAATGACGAATGGCGAATGACGAAGCACGAAGGAAGCGTTAAGGTCCGAGTAACCAGTCGGATTCGGATCTTGAATCGGCTCCTTCGGACTTCGTCATTCCTTCGTCATTTGTCATTCGTGCTTCGTCATTCTGGCCTGGCAGTTTAGAGCCTCACCAGATCGAGTAAAAACTGGCACCAGAGATAAAGCATTCCGCGCCATGAATATTTTACGTCGCCCGCCGGTGTCGCTTTGAGCACGCCTTTTTTAATATTGTGGGCGATTTGTTCGCGCAGATCATTTTCCATTTCCTTTTCCATACGATCTTCGTCCAACGGATCGATGGCTGCCGTTTCGACTCGGTTGCGACGCAGAAATTCACGATGACTCTGGTAAAGTTGCCAGAACGATTGATCCGGACGTTGCCGATTGATCCGATAATACGGAGTCAGTTTCAAGCCGTATGAGAGCGGGTAGTTCCAGGTTGTCCAAATAATACCGCTCTTGGCGCGGGACGAAATTCGCAGGTAATAGAACGAGAGGTCATGCTGCTCGTTCAGACAGATGGTCGCCTGGGCGCGGTCTTCCTCCTTGTAAAACAAGCGGAAGAATTGCCGGTAATCTTCCCAGTCCCAGCCAGCGTCATTGATATGGACGAAGCCCTCGTTCTCGATTTCGCGCGTGATCTCATTCAGGTTTGGAAAAGTATCCGCTGAGGGCGCGTTTTTGGGACGAAGCTGCTTTTCCTTCGGCAGCCGCAGCGTTCGGATGCGCGTCAGAATCTCCACCCACGGCAAAAAGAACCAGCTGGCCGCGGCCAGCGCACCGAGCAGGTGACTGTTCGTAATGAAATAGACAAGCAGATAGGACGCGAGCAGGATCCCGAGCGCGCCGGCCTTTTGCGAAAAGGCGCTTTGAAAGCTGCGCAGCGCGACGCTGAGCACCGCTACCCCAAGAACAAGAAAAAGTGGAAACAGCATTATGGCGCGATCTGGTGCTCCCTAAGGAATTTTTCGAGCTGATCGGTGTCGAAATTTGCCAGGACTTTGTCTCCCGCCACGAAAGTGGGAACATAAGTTTGATCAGAGAGGTCCCGCATCTCCTTAAACGCCAGTCGATCTTTGCCGACGTCGATCTCGACGAATTTGTAGCCGCGCTGCGTGAGAAAATCCTTTGCGTCAATGCACCACGAACACCATTCGCGGCTGTAAAGCTTTAACTCCATTGCGCGCCAGGAATAAAATGGGAGAGATTTATCCCGTCAACCAAGCCGCGCAATATCGGACAGTGTTAATATGATTTTGCCCAGACAACGCGACGGGCACTCGGTTCGCCGGTGAAAATGCAGTGGCCAGGTTCGGCATTTCCGAAAGGGATGCAGCGGATGGTCACCTTCAAGTCATTCTTAATTTGTGCCTCAACTTCGCGGGAGCCATTCCAATGAGCCAGAGCGAAACCGCCGTGGATCTCTGGTTTGGCGGGATTTTTCGGCGTGAAGAATTCGTAGAATTCTTCCTTGCTATCGATCTTGCGCGTGTTCTGATCACGAAATTCTCTCGCGCGCTCGTAAAGATTGTTCTGGATCGACATAAGAATTTCCGGCGCAGTGGCAACGAATTCCTGGATTGACATGATCTCCTTCGCCTTGACGGGCTGATCACGCCGGCTGAGCACAATCGAACTCTTCTCCAGATCGCGCGGTCCAATTTCCACGCGCAGCGGGACGCCTTTTTTGATCCATTCCCAATTTTTCGCACCGCCACCCAAGTCCCGCTTATCGATTTCCACTTCGAGCGGAAGGCCGGCATAACCTTTGCCCCGGAGCTCTGACGCAAGGCTACCGCACGCCTCGAGGACTTTGCCTCGTGTCTCCTCGTTGGGCGCGATCGGCAGGATAATAATTTGGGTCGGGGCAATCCGCGGCGGTAAAACAATTCCGTCATCGTCGCTGTGCATCATCACAACCGTGCCGACCAGGCGCGCGCTCACACCCCAGCTGGTGGTCCAGCCAAATTCCTGTTTGCCTTCGCGATTTTGAAATTGAATCCCGCTCGCGCGCGAAAAGTTTTGCCCGAGGAAATGGGAAGTTCCCGCCTGGATCGCTTTGCGATCCTGCACCATTGCCTCTATCGACATTGTCTGCACTGCCCCGGGAAAGCGTTCGCTCTCCGATTTTTCGCCGGTGAACACCGGCACCGCCAGATGATCCCGCGCAAAACGCTCGTAAAGATCGAGAATCAATTTCGTTTCGGCGCGTGCTTCCGCTTCCGTTTCATGAACCGTATGGCCTTCCTGCCAGAGAAACTCGGTCGTCCGCAAAAATAAACGTGGACGCATTTCCCAGCGAACGACGTTGGCCCATTGATTGATCAGAATCGGCAGATCGCGGTATGATTGCACCCACTTCGCGTAGCTCGCTCCGATGATTGTTTCCGATGTGGGCCGGACGACCAGTGGTTCGGCCAATGCGCTGGCCGGTTTCATTTGCCCGTCGGCATCCACCTCCAGCCGGCTGTGGGTAACGACCGCGCATTCCTTGGCGAAGCCTTCGACATGTTCGGCTTCTCTGGCGAAGTAGCTTAGCGGAATGAACAGCGGAAAATACGCGTTGCGATGTCCAGTTGCCCGAAACATGGCGTCCAGCTGGCGCTGCATGTTTTCCCAAACTCCGTAACCCCACGGGCGAATGACCATGCAACCGCGCACGTCCGAGGGCTCAGCCAACTCACCGGCTCGGACCACCTGCTGATACCATTCGGGAAAATCTTCCGCACGCCGCGGCGAAATCGCGGTTTTCGAAACCTTCGGAGTGGCTTGACTCGACATGGCGACAACGAATTAAACTCGCAACTGCGAAATGACCAGCGGCCATTTTTCCACCGCAACTTTACCCGCGGCCAACGGTTGGTATTTTCAGGCTATGAAAATTAAATCGCTGGTGATGATGTCGATCCTAGGCGCGGCGCTCCAATTAGCGCCCGTTGCGCTTGGCGAGGATTCGGAAGAGCCGAGAAAAAGATGGCGCCACGACCACGAAGGGCGTTTCGCGAATCTCTCACCGGAGGAGCGTCAGAAACTCGAAGCCGCGCATCAAAAAGCAATGCAGGACCCGGCGGTTCAAGCAGCGCATGAAAAGATGCGGCAGGCGCGTCGGGATTTTGAAGACACTATGCATGCGGCCATGTTAAAGGCCGATCCCTCGATCCAACCGATCCTGGACAAGATGCCGAAGCACGAAAAGCCAGAACGGTAGAGCGATAAGAGCGGCTAATAATTTCGCGCCACGAGCTCGCGACTCTAAGCAACCAGGGTGCCACCGCTGAACCCATCCTTACTGGGCACCTTGTGCACCTGCCAGCCCCGAAACACGAATCACGCTGAGGGATAGCGGTCTACGTTTGACACCCCAGCCCGCGCCCCGTAGTTTCCGTGCTCTTTTCCTAGACGCGATGAGGACTTTCTCCGCTAAAGCGAATGAGGTGCAGCGCCGCTGGTGGCTTATTGATGCCAAAGATCAGGTGCTTGGTCGTGTCGCGGTCAAAGCCGCAAATTTGCTCCGCGGCAAAGAGAAGACGATTTTCACGTCGCATGTCGACACAGGCGATTTCGTTATCGTGATTAACGCCGAGAAAGTGCGTTTGTCAGGAAAGAAGGAAGTGCAAAAGAGTTACATGAGCTTTTCAGGATATGTCGGCGGCCACAAATCTGAAACTGCAAGCGCGCGACGGACGCGCCACCCTGAGCTGCTGATCGAGCGTGCCGTGCGCGGTATGATTCCGCACAATCGGCTCGGTCGCGCGGTTTATCGGAAGCTGAAAGTTTATCGCGGCGCGGGCCATCCCCATGCCGCCCAGCAACCGGAGCCGGTCAAGTTTGCCTAACAAGTTGCTTATGGCCGCTACCCAGGAATTCATTGCCACTGGACGCCGTAAGACGGCAGTTGCGCGTATCCGCCTCACACCCGGCAGCGGGAAGATCGACATCAACGGTCGAAGCTTCGAGGATTATTTTCCAAGCGTGCCGCTACAAAACACCGTGTTGCAGCCGCTGCAGGCTGCGAAACTGGTGAATAATTACGATGTATCGATTAACGCCTCTGGCGGTGGCGCCACCGGTCAGGCAGGAGCGGCACGTCTCGCCATCAGCCGCGCGCTCCTTCAAGTGGATGAAAATTTGCGAGGCACTCTCAAAGCTGAAGGACTGCTTCGGCGGGATCCTCGGATGAAAGAGCGAAAAAAATCCGGACAACCCGGTGCGCGCAAACGCTTCCAATTCTCGAAACGTTAGCCGGTCTCCGCGTTCGCGTGCAAATTGCCCGCGCTGGGAGGAAAATTGCGTTTAGCGCTTTACACATCGGAACTCCGGTGATGACATAGATTCTCTTACAGAGGTAAATCCCATGATCTCAAAACGCACACTCATCTCGCGGCTTGCTATTGCAGCTGGCATTTGTTTTCTCGGCGCCACTCTTTACGCGCAGTACGGACGATCGGCGCCCAAACCGGCTGGCACAACTGCCCCGGCGCTACCGCAGCAAGGTTATGATTCCGACAATCCATTTCTTCGCAAAAGCTCGTCAAGCCCTTCGCCAGGTGCTGCTGCTGCCACGACCACCAAGCTAAGCGCGAAGGACAAACATTTCCTGATGGAAGCAGTCAGCAGCGGAAGCTGGGAAATAGCCACCGGAAAGTCGGCAGAGCAGAAGGCGCAAAACAGTGCGACGAAGGAAATCGCCGCCCGTATGATCGCCGATTATTCCAAAACGAACAAGGAATTGGTTGATCTCGGCAACAAAAAAGGCCTTGCAATTTCAACCGAAGGCGGCAAAGGCCAAGCAATTTCGGCAGAAGATTTCGACAGGAAATACCTGGATCTGGTTGTGCAGGATCATGAACAAGCAAGCAGCTTCTTCGCGAAACAAGCAACATCGGGTGATGACCCCGATATTAAAAAATGGGCCGCCAAAACCCTGCCCACGGTTAAACAGCATCTTTCACTGGCTAAAGAGGCACTGAACAAAGCGAAATAAGCTCGCGTTTCAAGCGAGCGGCAAAAACCGGTCCCGTTTTTGATAACCTGTGGCCGCCGTGGCTGGTGCGCGTTGCTTGCCTTCCTTGATTTGATTCCTAGACCATGTCGGCGGCGGTCAGCGCGATTCGTATCGGCATGTGGTCGGGTCCGCGAAACATTTCGACCGCCATGATGCGCTCGTGGGGTAATCGAGCAGACACCGTCGTCGTGGATGAGCCGTTTTACGCGTTTTATTTGAAGAGAACCGGGAAAAATCATCCTGGTGCGAACGAAATCATCGCGCAAGGCGAGACCGACTGGGAGAAGATTGTCAGTCAGTTGACCGCGCCGGTTCCGGCGGGCAAGCGCATTTCTTTCCAAAAACAGATGACCCACCACCTGCCGCCGGAGATCGACCGCGAATGGATTATTGGTCTCACGAATTGTTTTCTGATCCGCGACCCGCGCGAAGTGATCCTCTCCTACATCAAAAAAAATCCCGAGCCGGCTCTGGAAGATCTTGGGTTCATTCAGCAGCAGAAGATTTTCGAATTCGTGCGCGACGAAACCGCCACTTTGCCCGCTGTCATCGATGCCAGGGACGTTCTGCAAAATCCTGAGCGAACCTTGCGCTCGCTTTGTGACGCAATCGGCGTCGACTTTGATCCGGCGATGCTTTCATGGCCGGCTGGGTTACGGGAAACCGACGGGATCTGGGCGAAATATTGGTACGACGACGTGGCAAGATCGACATCATTCCAAGCGTACCAACCCAGAGAAGGAATTGTTCCGGACCGTTTGCGCGAAATCTACGAGCAATGCCGTGAATGCTACGAAAAGCTTTTTCAACATCGGCTACATTAGGAGATCTCGCACAAAGGGCGCAACGGTCACGACGTCATCAAATTTAACCCACTCCTTTGTGTCTTCAGTGGACGTTGTGCGGACTGATTCGACATGCTTCAGCAATTTAACCCGAAGAATCGCGACCTGATAGTGAACATCAACGGTCAGCTCGTGCACCGCGATAAGGCAGGAGTCAGTCCGTTCGATTCCGCGGTGCAGGGCGGCGATGCGGTTTGGGAAGGATTGCGACTTTACGATCGTCGCATTTTCAAATTGCACGAACATCTCGATCGGCTGGAGCGCTCGGCCCGCGCTCTCTCCTTTGCCGCGATCCCATCGCGTGAGAAGATTATTGAAGAAATCAAGCGCACACTCGCAGCCAACGAAATGCTCGATGGCGTCCACATTCGATTAACCCTCACGCGTGGGGTGAAAATCACTTCAGGCATGGATCCTCGGTTGAACCAAAGCGGAACCACCTTGATCGTCCTCGCCGAACACAAACCGCCGGTTTATTCGAAGACCGGTCTGAAATTGATCACCGCATCAGTGCGAAGGCCGCCGCCTGAAATTCTCGACGCGCGAGTCCATCACGCCAACCTGCTCAATTCGATTCTGGCCAAGATTGAAGCCAACAACGCCGGCGCGGACGACGCGCTTATGCTCGACATGCGTGGATTTATAGCAGAAACAAACGCCACTCACGTGTTTATCGTGCGCAAAGGCGATCTGGCCACGAGCAAGGTTGTGGCTTGCCCTGAAGGAATCACACGTGCCACGGTGATCGAGATCTGTGTTACGGAAAAAATCCGTTGTATCGAAACCGATTTGTCACCCGTCGATGTTTATGGCGCCGACGAAATGTTTTGCACCGGCACGATGGGCGAGCTGGCCGGCGTCGTCCAGTTGGACAACCGTCTCATCGGCGACGGCCAGGTAGGCCCAATGACCAAACGCTTGAGCGATCTATATGCTCAACGCATTGCGCACGAAGGCATTCAAGTGGTGTAGTTGTAGCGGCGGCTGTGTTAGCCGCCGAATCAAAGCGATGGGCGCGCCGCGGCGAACGCCTCTACAACTGCGTTAGTAATTTCTGACCATGCGAATCACCGCTACGAGCATCGAGATAATCGGCCAGGCTGATAATCCTCCGATCAGGCTGAAGAGCGCTAATTCGGTTGCGTAATCGATTCTTGCTTCAATTCCGAAAAATTCGGCGCTCATTTTCCAGATTGCGCGCCTTGGCTGCGCTTCACGGATCTCTTTAACGCCGCGCGACCCTTCGCGGGTCGATTGGTAGTGATAGTCGGTCAGCGGGAAATTTTCCCGCTGCCTGGGACTGATTTGAGGTGTTGGTTTCATAAATTTCTAAATTGTTAAAGTGTTTCCCGAATTCAGTTCGGTATACCGCGGGCAAAACTCACGCGTGATGAGATTCGACACTGGGGTGCCCCGAAATTGGGGTCTCCAACTTGGCGAGATCTAACGCGTCCTTATCCGGCTCGACTGGCGCGGAGTGGCGTGTTGATCGTTTTCATGTGCACATCCTATTTACAGCCGTTTACATGCCTGTCCAGTGCGGTAAGGGTATTTCACACGTAAGTGACTGGAGGAAAGGCACAAACGATTCTCAATTTAATTTTTGTTCCCGGTCAAATGGGAGACGAACCCGCCTTGGTCCAGCGGTTGCCGGACTAAGGCACGGCACAAAAACGCCGAACATCCAACGCCGAAGGCCTTCGCGAGCAGGCAATCGAACCTCGAAGGCAATAGCAGTGACGTGACAGCGCTTTTCTCGGTGATACCGTGCGCGAAATGGAAGCGGCCGATTGGGCATCACTGAACGACCAGGAACTTCTTGAGCGCCGCATCTCCAATCTGGGTTTGCAGCTTGAGGGCACAACGCTCGAACCTCTTATCCGACAGCTTTACGACGAGCTTTCGGCAAAGGGGCTCACCTTTCACCCGCAGTGTCATATCGGTGACGAATGGTTTGTGCCGATCGGTATCCCGGCCATTTTCATTCCGTTTTTCCTTGTCCACGACCGGTTGCGCGCGTTGGAACGGACGATGATGCTCGAAGTCGAGGGCGAGACGGCTGAGTGGTTTATGAAACTGATGCGGCACGAAGCGGCCCACGCCTACAGCTACGCCTACCAGCTTCAGCGAAAAAAAAGGTGGCAGAAATTTTTCGGGCGAACGTCGCGCGAGGAAACGCCAAATACTTACCGCCCGCGACCGTTCAGTCGCAGCTTCGTAATGCATCTGGAGGACTGGTACGCCCAGGCCCACCCAGATGAAGATTTCGCCGAGACATTCGCAACCTGGCTCACGCCGGGACTCGACTGGCGCAAACGATACGCGGCTTGGAAAGCGCTCCAGAAACTTGAATACGTCGATGAACTTATGAAATCGCTGGCCGGAAAAGCACCGATACATCTGCCAAAATATCGCGTGGCCGATTACGATTGTCTGAACGTCAAGCTCAAGACGTACTATGCGCGCAAACGGAAGCTCTACGAAGACACCTATCCGGGCTTCTACGACGCTGATTTGCGGCAGCTCTTCGCCGCGCCCACCGGACTAAAAGCCAGCAGGTATCTGCGGCTGCGGCGGCGGCGGCTCATGAATTCCGTCTGCCAGTGGACAAATGAGAAAAAATTCCGGGTGAACAAACTTCTCAGCCGGTTGATCGACCGCTGCGACCAGCTTGGGCTCCGCGTGCTTAACGACGATCCTCAGCAGGATTTTCGCGTCGCTTCTTACATCACTACCCTGGTGATGAACTATCTCTTCACCGGCAAGTTCAAGCGCACGAAATAGCGTGAAAAAGAAACTCAAAGTCCTGGTCCTTTTCGATGGCGACCGTCCAACCAAGATCGATGAGGACTTGAGCAAAGAGATGAAGCACAAGGACTGGAAGACCGAGTCGGACGTGATGACCGCTCTCGGTACTCTTGGTCACACCGCCGAGCATCTCGCCATCTTCGACGATGTCGATCTTGTCCGGCAAAAACTGGAAAGCTTCGCGCCCGATGTTCTTTTCAACCTGGTAGAGCAGTTCAAAAACAATCCGGGCTTCGACCAGAACATCGTCTCACTCCTGGAAATGCAGGACCTGCCATTTACCGGTTGCGGCTCGACCGGTCTGACCCTGTGCAAGCACAAGGGAATTTCAAAAAAAATTCTGCATTATCATGGCATCCATGTGCCGAACTTCGTCGTCATCCCGCGCGGCCAGCGCATCGCGCGGCCGAAACAACTCCAGTTCCCGATCCTGGTTAAACCGGTGAAAGAAGAAGCGTCCTACGGAATCTCGAGAAGTTCGTTTGTCGAAAATGATGACCAATTCAAGGAACGCGTCGCGTTCATTCATGAGAAACTCGACAGCGATGTGATCGCGGAGGAATACATCGAGGGCCGCGAACTCTACGTCAGCCTGATGGGCAATGTGCGGCTCACTGTGTTTCCGATCCGTGAGCTCATCTTCCGAGACGTTCCGCCAAACGAACCAAAGGTTGCGACGTTCAAGGCCAAGTGGGACGAGGAGTATCGCAAACGCTGGGGCCTGGAGAACCAGTTCGCCGATAGACTCGATCCGGCGCTCATCGCGGAGATCACGGAGACATGCAAACGCATTTACCGCCTGCTGACGATCAACGGCTATGCCCGCATCGATCTGCGGCTCAACGCAACAAACGAACTCTATTTTATCGAGGCGAATCCAAATCCTCATCTCGCGGAAGATGAGGACTTTGCACAGTCCGCCGCCAAGGCTGGTCTGGTGTATCCGGAATTGATTGACCGGCTCGTCCGGCTCGGGTTGAACACGCTTCGGGATTGAGCGATGCGACCCTCAGCCCTTACCCCTCGCCAATCCACCCCGCCTCGCGACAGGCCCCAAAAAAATAAGCAGGACGCGGAGCGAATCGCTGCGCGTTTTTTGGGGGCATTTTCTATCCACTTGAAAAATTCCACGGCGTAATTATCAGGTTTTTCCGTCATGATTCAGGTTCGCAACCTCAAGAAAGCTTTTGGTCCCAAGATCGCGGTGGACGGCGTGTCCTTCGCCGTCAACAAAGGCGAGGTGCTCGGTTTCCTTGGCCCCAACGGCGCTGGAAAGTCCACCACCATGCGGATGATCACGGGCTTTATTCCTCCTTCCGACGGGGCAGTCTCGATCGGCGGGTTCGATGTCGCGGACCAACCGATCCCGGCGAAACGATTGGTCGGTTATTTACCCGAAAACGCGCCTTCATATGCGGACATGACAGTAAACGGCTTCCTCAATTTCGCTGCTGAACTACGCGGCTTTTCCGGTGAGGCCAAGAAAAAGGCGGTGCAGCGTGTGGTCGAGATGTGCTTCCTGGAACCGGTTCTTCACCAGAGCGTGGAGACGTTGTCGAAAGGCTATCGCCATCGCACCTGTTTTGCTCAGTCGATCGTTCATGATCCCGATGTCTTGATTCTGGACGAGCCAACCGAAGGTCTCGACCCGAACCAGAAGCACGAGGTCCGCGGGCTTATCCGGCGAATGGGGGAGCAGAAGGCCATCATTTTTTCCACCCACATTCTGGAAGAGGTGGACGCGGTATGCTCGCGGGCAATCATCATAGATCGCGGAAAGATTGTGGCGAATGGCACGCCGCGCGAGTTAAAGCAGCGCTCGGAACAAGCCGGGACGGTCGTCCTTTCCCTGACTGCTGTCGGGAGTGCCTACGACGGCGGCGCAAGTTTGCTCACCGAAAAAATCAAGGCTCTGCCACGAGTCGAAAAAATAACGATAGTCCTGGATTCGCCTCTAACGGTGCGAGTCTATCCAAAGCGCGATGGTTCCAGCGATGACCTTGCCATTGCGCTTGGTCAACTCGCACTCGAACAGCGGTGGCAGATTCTCGAAATGCATACCGAGGGCGGTCGCCTCGACGAAGTTTTTCGCAGCATCACACTGCCGGATCAGGTACCGGCTTCGCAGGATAGAAAATGAAGCGGCCCAATCCCGTCCTCACCATTGCGAAGCGCGAGATTATTGGTTATTTCGCCTCCCCAATCGCGTTTGTTTTCATCGTTATCTTTCTGCTTTTGTCCGGCTTTCTCACATTCGCCGTTGCTGGTCTTTTTGAGCACGGAGAAGCAAGTCTGGGCGCATTCTTTTTCTGGCATCCATGGCTCTATCTTTTCCTTGTCCCAGCTGTCGGAATGAGAATGTGGTCGGAAGAACGCCGACTCGGCACGATCGAGTTGTTGCTAACCATGCCGATCACAACCTGGCAAGCGATCCTCGGAAAATTTATTGCATCCTGGGCGGTCATCGTCCTGGCGGTGCTGCTCACTTTTCCTCTGGTCATCACCGTGAATTATCTCGGCCATCCGGATAATGGCGTAATCCTGGCCAGCTATGTCGGGAGTCTCCTCATGGCAGGTGGCTATCTTGCCATTAGCGCGATGACTTCGGCGATGACGCGTAATCAGGTGGTCAGCTTTATTATTGCGGTGGTACTGCTTCTTTTTCTCATTCTCGCAGGCCTGCCGCCGGTCACAAGTATGCTTGTCCGCTGGGCGCCTTCGTGGCTGGTAGATACAATCGCAGCGTTTAGCGTTGTGACCCATTTCCAGAGCATTGAAAATGGGGTGGTCGATTCGCGCGATATTCTGTTTTTCCTTTCCGTCATCGTTTTCGCGCTTTTCACCACCGGTGTGATCGTGCGCGCTCGCCGGGCGGGCTGAAGTCAATTAAAGATGAGAAAGAAAAACTTCGAAACGTATCTGTATTCGACGGTGGGCGTTGTTGCGATGCTGGTTCTTCTCATCATCATCAACTTGGTCGCTGCGCAGGCCAAGCAGCGCGTCGATCTGACTGCTGATCACTCATACACCTTGTCTCAGGGGACGCGGGCAATTCTGGCCAAGCTCGATACACCGGTCCAAATCCGGTTCTACTGCACGAGGAGCGAAAACACGATGCCGGTTTTTCTCAAAAACTATGCTCAGCGCGTGCAGGATTTGCTCAACGAATACCGGCAGGCGGGAAAAGGAAAAATCGAGATCCAAAAATTGGATCCACAGCCCGATTCGGATGCTGAAGATTCGGCCAGGCTCGATGGAATTCAGCCGCAGGTGGTGCGCGCTACCGAACGTGTTTTTCTAGGTCTCAGTGTCGGTCTGCTCGATCAAAAAGAAGCAATTCCCTTTCTCGCGCCAAACCGCGAACACCTGCTTGAATACGACATTTCCCGAGCGATTGCACGGGTAGCCAACTCGACAAGAGCAGTGGTTGGGGTGATGAGCCCACTTCCGGTTGGCGGGCGGATGAACCCGCGCGCTTTCCAAATGGGCCAACAAAACCAACGGCCCTGGATCCTCGACAGCGAACTCCAGCGCGATTTCGCTCTCCGGACCATTGAGATGAGCGCCGATAAAATCCCAGACGACATCAAAGTCCTGCTCGTGATTCACCCAAAGGGGATTTCGGATGCGGCACAATTTGCGATTGATCAATTCATCCTTCGCGGAGGCAAACTGGTCGCGTTTCTTGATCCGAACTGCGTGCTCGATCCGCAGCCGGGAACGCCGATGGCGCCGCCAAGCAGTTCGTCTTTGGACAAGCTGTTGAAAGGGTGGGGACTTTCCTTTGACACCGGCCAGGTGGTTGCGGACTTAAACTACCTCGGGCGGACTCAACAGGGCCGCGCTCCGGCCATCCTGGCCTTGAGCGAAAAGGCGATGAACCACGATGACGTTCTCACTGCGCAAAGTAATGTGGTGATGGCTTTGGCCGGCGCGTTTACCGGCCAGCCGGTGGAGGGACTGAAAGAAACCGTCCTGGTCAAGAGTTCGCCCAACTCACAATTGATTCCGTCCATGACTGCCTTGATGAACGGCGAAGAAGTTATCAGGAATTTCCAGCCATCCGGAAATGAGTACGCGCTGGGCGTGCGCCTAACAGGAAAATTTAAAACCGCCTTTCCTGGCGGCGACCCGAAAAACAAGCAAGAAGAAAACAAGCCGGCCCAACCGGACGGACAAAGTCTCAAGGAGTCAGCCCAGGAAACAAGCGTCATTTTGATGGGCGACGTGGACATGATCGAGGATCAGGTTGCTGTCACGGAGACGCCAAATCCGTTCGGCACACGTCTTTTCACCCCAAATAATGGGAATCTTGCCCTGGCCGAAGGCGCGGTGGAGCAGCTTAGCGGCGATAACAATTTGATCGCGATGCGCAGCCGGGCGACCGCGTTTCGGCCATTCACGGTAATCAAGGAAATGCAGGCCAAAGCGGAGGCGCGCTATCAAACCACAATCCGGCAGTTGGAAAGCAGTCTGGCCGATACCCAACGCAAGGTCAACGAATTGCAGCAAAGCAAGGAGAGTGGTCAGCGTTTCATTCTCTCGCCCGAGCAACAGCAGGAGATCGTAAAGTTTCGCAAGACTGAAGCCGACTTGAAATCACAACTCAAAGAGGAGAGAAAAAAACTACGGGCCGATATCGATTCTCTCCAAAACCTCCTGAAGTGGATTAACATCGCCAGCATGCCGGCCCTAGTGGCTGTATCCGGTATCGCCCTCGCTGTTGCTCGCCGCCAGCGCACCGCGGCACGTTGATCGACAATCATGAAGCGAAAACAACTCACAATCCTGCTCATCCTTGTCGCCGTCATTGGTGGGATTGGAGTTTTTCTCCAGAAAATCAATCGCAGCGAGTGGAGCTCAACCAGTAATCCGGCTGGCGGCAAGGTTGTCGATTTTCCGATCAATGATGTGGCCCGCGTTGAGATTCATAGTACTGATGGTCAGGTTCATCTGACAAAGAAGAACGACGCCTGGATAGTCGAGGAACGCGCCGATTACCCGGCGAATTTCACCGAGGTGAGCAGACTGATCCGCCGACTTTGGGAACTAAAACCCGTGCAGGAGGTCAAAGTAGGACAGTCCCAACTTTCACGCTTGGAACTCGTCCAGCCCGGGCAGGGCGATGGCGCCGGTGCGCTCGTCGAAGTAAAGGACAATAACGGGGGCAATCTAGCTAAAATTATTGCTGGCAAAAAGAGCTTCCGAAAGACGGAAGGCCTCCCTGGTGGGATCGCAAACGTTCCAGGCGGTCGTTATGTCCTGGCCATGCCGGCAGGAAAGGTTTCGCTGGTTGCCGAATCGCTCGACGAAATCAATCCCAAGCCGGAATCATGGCTCAAACGCGACTTCATCAAGATCGACGATCCAGAATCCATCACCCTGGCCGGCCAGACGACACCAAGACATTGGACGCTTACGCATACGAAAGGGAATACCGACTGGAGGTTCGTCGATGCGAAGGCGAATGAGCAAATTGGTCCAGAAAACGTTTCCTCGTCTGCGTCGCTCCTTTCGGGCCTCAGTTTCACAGATGTACTCCCGCCAGAGGCGAAGCCGCAGGAGACCGGTCTGGACAAGCCGGATGTGTTAACGATTGAAACCTTCGATCATTTCACTTACACGCTGAAAATCGGCAAACTCACCGGCCAAAATTATCCTGTTGCTCTTTCGATAAACGCGAACCTCGTCAAAGAACGGATGCCAGCACCAGGGGAAAAGCCGGAAGACAAAACCAAACTCGATCAGGAATTTCAGATCCACCTCAAAGGTCTTGAGGACAAGGTCACGACAGAAAAAGAGTATGAGAAACGCATTTATCTCATCCCAAAATCCACTCTCGATACTTTTTTGAAGGACCGTACCGCACTTGTCGCCGCGAAGACACCGACGCCCTCGCCTTCGCCGTCTCCCAAGCGAAAACGATAGACCAGCCTGGCGGCAGCTGCGACGGCCAGGAGCGCAATTCCAAACTCGCAATTCCGGCGCGCTGATTTATTTCTGGGGTGATGACCGACACGCTCACTCCGATGATGCAGCAGTATCAGCGGCTGCGGAAAAGTATTCCCGCGGATACGCTGTTGCTCTTCCGGCTGGGCGATTTTTACGAGCTGTTTTTCGAGGACGCGAAGGAAGCATCGGCCTTGCTGAACGTAGCCTTAACCAGGCGTAACGGCGTGCCGATGTGCGGCGTGCCATATCACGCGGCCCAGACTTACATCGCAAAGCTGATTAAAACCGGCCGACGCGTTGCGATCTGCGATCAAATGAGCGAACCGCAGCCTGGGAAAATTGTTTCGCGCGATATCACCCAGATCATCAGCGCAGGGACGGTGAGCGAACTAAATTTGCTGGATGCAAAGCGTGCAAACTATCTCGGCGCGGTCTATATCGAGAACGGCGCCTTTGGCTTCGCCTACGCCGATCTTACCACGGGTGAATTTCGCCTGACCCAACGGCAAGACCGACAATCGATGCTGGACGAACTGGCGCGGGTTTCGCCGTCGGAACTACTGATTAGCGTCGAGCAAAAGGATCAGGTCGGCGAGATCGCTAACATGCTCGAGTACGACAGCTACGCGTTTTTGCCAGAGCACGCGAGCTTCACCTTGTGTGAGCATTTTCAGATCAAATCGCTCGATGGGTTTGGCTGCGCCCACCTGCCACAGGCAGTCGCGGCGGCCGGTGCGATCGTGCATTATCTAAAACATCAGCTTCGCCGAAAAATCGACCATCTCACTTCGCTCCGATGCGACGCGCCGACTGATTACGTGCTGCTGGATGCGGCGACCCAAACAAATCTTGAACTGGTCGAATCCCGTAGCCAGCGCGATACCAGTTTGCTCGCAATACTCGACCGAACCGCGACGCCGATGGGTGCGCGCAAGTTGCGCGCCTGGATTTTGCAACCGTTGCGCGATCTGACCGAGCTGGAATGCCGTCAGCAAATGATCGCGAATCTTTTGCAGGAACCGGACTTGCTCGCGTCACTCCGCACCGAACTGAAATCCATTCGCGACATCGAACGGGCGATTGGCAGGCTCAGCCAGGCGTCAGGTAACGCCCGCGATTTGATGGCGCTGAAAGTCTCGTTGCAGCAGATTCCAAAACTCAAAAGCGAATTGCAGAAGTTGATTCAGCGAAGCGAGTTTGGCGCGCCTTCTGTAGAGGCAGCCACATCGGCTGCTGGCCATTCAGCAGAGCAGGCGACACAGCTGCCATTACGGCGGCGGTTGCAAAACGAAATCCAGGAGATGCCGGCACTGGCGGAAAAATTGTCGAAAGCAGTAGTCGACGACCCACCGCCTGTTTTGAAAGAAGGCGGAATTTTCCGCGACGGTTACGATGCCCAACTTGACGAATTGCGACAGGCCTCGCGCGAGGGCAAGGACTGGATTAGCCAGTTGCAGGAACGCGAAATTGTCGCGACCGGGATTAAGTCGCTCAAGGTGCGCTACAACTCAGTCTTTGGTTATTTCATCGAAGTGACGAAGTCGAACCTGAGCAGCGTGCCGCCGCATTACACCCGCAAGCAAACGACCGTCGGCGGTGAGCGGTTTATCACGCCAGAATTGAAGGAAATGGAAGGCAAGATCCTCGGCGCGGATGAACGCGCGCGAAATCTTGAGTACGAGCTTTTCCAAAAACTCCGCGAAGAAAGCTTGAAGAAGCTGGGCCTGATCCAAAGAACCGCCGAGGCGATCGCGATTGCCGACGCGATTTGCGCGCTCGCTGAAACGGCGCGGCTTTTCAATTACTGCCGGCCGGTATTAAACGACTCGCTGCGCCTGGTAATCAAAGACGGAAGACACCCTGTGCTCGATCAAAATTTGATCGAAGAAAAGTTTGTGCCTAACGACACATCCCTTGATGGCCAGGATTTACGGCTGGCAATTGTGACCGGGCCGAACATGGCCGGCAAATCGACTTATATTCGCCAGGTCGCACTCATCGTGTTGATGGCGCAGATTGGAAGCTTTGTCCCGGCGACCGAGGCTGAGATCGGACTGGTCGACCGGATTTTCACGCGTGTTGGTGCAAATGACGATCTGGCGCGAGGCCAATCGACCTTTATGGTAGAGATGAACGAGACAGCGAACATCGTGAACAATGCGACTGAGCGCAGTCTCGTCATTCTCGATGAGATTGGTCGAGGCACATCGACGTTCGACGGATTATCGATTGCCTGGAGTGTGGCGGAATTTCTGCACGAAAAGATCAAGGCGCGCACGCTGTTCGCCACGCATTATCACGAGCTGACCAAGCTCGCCGAAGAACGCAAAGGCGTTGGCAATTTCAACGTGGCGGTGCGCGAATGGAACGATCAGATCATTTTCCTGCGCAAAATCGTGCCGGGCGGTGCCGATAAAAGTTACGGCATCCAAGTCGCGCGCCTGGCTGGTTTGCCGAAAGAAATTTTGGACCGCGCCAAAGATATTCTCGCGCATCTGGAAAAGCCGAACAATGCAGCTGAGCCTGCGACCAAACCCAAGAAAAGATCGACAAAGAGAATGCCCGAATCGCAAAAGCCGCAGTTGGATCTGCTCTAGGATTTAGTGGCATTAACGCGCGTTGACGCACTTATCCTTTTTCTCATCCACATGTTGTTGCTGAAGCAGTCGATGCCGCAGTCCAGCGGCCAAACACGACACGAGCGCAGCGATTCCACAGCTTGTTCAACGCGCTCCTGAAGAAATCCGTCCTCAAAATGCCCTGACGTAGGCCGGCAAAAGATCCTTACGCGACAATATGAATCGGCGCCGCACAACTCCGCGAGTGCCCAGTCGGGAGCACGGGGGAAATCGTTCATAATTACTTTTAACCTACCTTGAAATAGTTAGTTTTTGGTTGACGCTCGGCATTGCGTTTCACTAGCAGCCTGGAGAAAATGCGGCTCCAGAGCGCATGTTTGTCAGGGGTGAAAAGAGTCGTTGGAACAACATAGTTTGAGAGCCGTTGAAACGTGATTCGTTACATCGGGCAGATTGCTGAGTAGCAGTTGCGATGGGACGGGTGCACATTGAAATTATAGTCATTGTTTATCGGGCGACATGGCCGTTAAGACTGAAAAGGAATTGAACGAGACACAGCGCAGCCATTGGCTGAAAGCCGTGGCGGCGATTGAGCTTAGCAATTACGGCTATGCCATTTCGCTCTTGCAGGGAATTTTGAAACAGGAGCCGGAGTTTCTGACCGGCCGACAACTGCTTCGCCGGACCGAAATAACAAAACAGAAGACCGCGAAGAAAAACCTTTTTAATCTTTCGACAGCGCCGATCGCGGTGATGAAAGCCCAACGCGAATTAAAGAAAGACCCAAAACGCGCGGTCGAGATGATCGAGAAAGTCTTGGAAGAGGAGCCATACAATCGGCAAGCGAACCTTGTCCTGAAAGAGGCAGCGGTAGCGGCGAGTTGGCCGGAGATTGGCGTTTTCGCGTTGCGAACCCTACTGGAAGAGCATCCACGCGACGTGAAAGTGCTGCACGACCTTGGACGACTCTATCACCAAATGGGCAAAAACGAACATGAGGTGGAAGTTTACAATCGCATCAGCGAACTTGACCCGCTTGACGCGGAGGCAGCCCGACTAGGCAAAGACGCTTCGGCCCGCGCGTCGATGACGACCGGAGGCTGGACGCAGGCAGAAAGTTATCGCGACTTAATCAAGGACAAGGAAGCTGCGGTTTCAATCGAGCAACAGAGCCGGATGCATTTAGGGGGCGAATCGCTTCAGCGACAAATCGCGGAGACCTACACGCGTCATCAAGCTGAGCCGCGCAATGTCGATCTCGCACGACGCCTGGGCATCCTCCAAGAGCAGAACGATGATATTGAGTCGGCTATCGCCTGGTATAAATATGCAGCTGACTTGACAAGCGGAAGCGATGCCGGGCTGGTCCGAAAAGTTTCTGACTTGAACATTAGACGGGCCGAAGGCGAAATCGCTGAACACGAGGAATTTCTCGCGACTCATAGCCCACAGGACGAGCTTTATCAGAAGAAGGCCGGGGACCTTGCGGCGGCAAAGAAAAAACGCGCCGAGATGTTGATCGACGAAGCACGGAAACGAGTCCAGCGCAATCCGACGGACCTGCAATTGCGCTACGAGCTTGGAGACCACTTCATGAATGCCGGCCAGTATCGGGAGGCGTTGCCCGAGTTGCAACGCGCGCGGCAAAACCCCAACGCGCGGCTCAAGGCGATGAACCTGATTGGGCTTTGCTATCGCGAACTCGGCATGCTTGATCTGGCAATGAAGCAACTGGATGACGCTGCCCGCGAAATTTTGTCAATGGACGCGATGAAAAAAGAGATCGTTTACAATCTCGGACTAGTTTACGAGCAACTGGGCGAGCGTGAAAAGTCGCTCAATTGCATGAAGCAAATTTACGAAGCGGATTACGGATACAAAGACGTTGCCGGGCGTGTCGAAAGCTCGTATCAACAGGGAGTATCCCAAGCTTAGTCATCTCCTTTCTGGATCGACATCGGAAACCGTCTTGCTTTTGCGCAATCGCCCCGGAATCCTGTGGTTGAATGCGCAAGACGAAAATCATCTGCACGCTCGGACCGGCCACGAAGAAAACCGAAACGCTGCGCCAATTAATTGCACGCGGTGCGGACGTGTTTCGGGTGAATATGAGTCATGCCAATCCTGACGAAGTCCGAGAAATCGTGCCGCGAATTCGCATCCTGGCAGAGGAATTCAGCAAGCCGGTCGGAATCTTGCTCGATACCCAGGGCCCAGCCATTCGAACCGGTGACCTGAAAAAGAATCTGCGTTTAGAGGCAGGCGATACTCTCGAGCTGACAGTGCGAGGCGCAAAAAGGAAAGCGCGCTACTCGGTAAAGGTAAACTACCACGGATTTGTCAACGACGTTGCCGTTGGCGACACGATTCTGGTGGATAATGGCCTGATCAAACTGCTGGTCCTGGGAAAGGGAAAGAATCGGGTGCGCTGCAAGGTTTTGACGCCCGCGATACTAGGCTCACGCCGCCATATCAATCTGCCTGGCGTGTGCGTGAACCTCCCGCCACTGACCCGGAAGGACATGGCAGACATTGCGCTCGGCATCGAGCTCGAGGTCGATTTTGTGGCGCTGAGTTTTGTCCGGGAGAAGAGTGACATCGAAGGGTTGCGGAAAATTCTGGCGAAGAAAAAGAGCAAAGCCTTGATTGTGGCAAAGATCGAGGACCAATTAGCAGTCCGCTCAATCGATAAGATGATTGAAAGCGCGGATGTGATCATGGTCGCGCGGGGCGATCTGGGAATCGAATGCCCGATGGAGGATCTGCCGATCATCCAGCGACAGATCGTGAAAGACTGCATTCGCTTTGGGAAACCGGTGGTCGTCGCGACGCAGATGCTTGAGTCGATGATCAAGAATCCGCTGCCAACGCGTGCTGAGATTACGGATGTGGCGAACGCAGTTTTTGAACAGACAGACGCGATCATGTTGAGCGGTGAAACGACTACTGGCCGCTACCCGGTTGAATGCGTGGAAGTGCTGAATCGGGTAGCGATGCGTATCGAACGCAGCGGCGGTGCCGGGTACTCAGCAGATGCGCAGCTCAACAACGTTCGGCAAAAAACGGTTGCCTCAGCTGTCACGCTCGCCAATTCCATGCGCAATTCCAAGCTGATCGTCTTTACCCGGCATGGAACCATGGCGCGCTACGTGTCGAATTTGCGGCCCCCACGTGCGCCGGTATTCGCCTTTACCCCCAGCGAACAGGTTTACCGGCAACTCGCACTTTCCTGGGGAAGCTTTCCTGTGCGCATCGATTTCGCCGATGACCCGAATGAAACGATCGAATCAGCCCAGAAATTTTTGCGCGACAGAAAACTTGCCCTGCCCGGGGACCAATTAGTCATCATCAGCGACAGCCGCGCGGGACGAGAGTTAGTCGATTGCGTGCAACTGCGGACGGCGAAATAAATTGTAGGCGCCTGTGCCAGGCGCTCTTTGTCTTTCGGCTCGGCGTTTGACCCAAACGCCGCTACAACATCGACGACCGCCTACGCCTCGACTGGTAATTCGACGTCGATCGGCTTCTCTTTTTTGCCGAGAGCACGACGCAGTTTCGAAAGGGCGATGTTTTGCAACTGGCGAATCCGCTCGCGAGTAACACCGAATTTTTTGCCGACTTCTTCGAGTGTCTTCGGCTTGCCGCCGTCGAGTCCGAACCGCTGAAAAATAATTTTTTTCTCGCGATCATCCAGCACGTCGAGCAATCCGCCAACTTCATTGCGAAGATTCTTGTCACGCAAAAGCTCGAATGGCGTTTGCGCCTCTTCGTCGCCGACAATTTCGCCAAATTCAGTCGAATCGTCATCGCTGATCGGGGCATCGAGTGATGCCGGGCGAATCGAAACCGTCTTGAGCTGCGAGACCTTTCCGGAGGCGATCCCGATCTCTTCCCCGAGTTCGTCGTCGGTCGGTTCGCGCCCAAGCTCCTCGCTCATTTGCAAGGAGACGCGACGCATCTTGGAAATTTTGTCGACCAGGTGAACCGGCAGACGAATCGTCTTGGACTGATTGGCCAGGGCCCGCTTGATCGATTGTTTGATCCACCACGCCGCGTAGGTGCTAAGCTTGCCGCCCTTGGCCGGATCGAAACGTTCGACCGCTTTCATCAAACCAATGTTGCCTTCCGAGATTAGATCGAGCAACGGCAGGCCAAGGTTGGCGTAATCATGCGCAATCTTGACTACCAGACGCAAGTTGGACCGAATCATGAGCGCGCGTGCCTCGCGATCGCCTTTCTTGATCTTGGCGGCGAGCTCAATCTCCTGTTGCGGCGTCAAGAGTGGGATCTGCCCAATCTCCCGCAAATAAATCTTAATTCCGGTATCGCTATCTTCAGCGGCCATATAGCCTTTCTTCATGAAACAAAACGGGGGGATAGATCAACAAGTTACCGGCTCTAGTATTCGCCGGTGCCTCCTCAATCAGATTCTTTAACATTCAGAGAACTACTTAACAAGGTTAAATATTCCGAATACTGACACTCTGCGAGCTTTTTTTGTTCAAAGTTTTTGTCCCATCTGGGGTGATTCTCGGGCCAGAAGATTTTGGCTCTTGTTCCGGGAGCAGGTTCTCTGGCAATTTCGTTCAACAAATGCTGGCGAAGATTTATTCTGCGGCCGTTTACGGGGTGGATGCATATCAGGTGGAAATCGAGGTAAACGGTGCAGGCGGCGACCCGGCGATCGTGATTGTCGGATTGCCAGATACGGCGGTAAAAGAAAGTCGCGACCGAGTTACCACGGCCATCGCCAACAGCGGTTACTATTGGCCACGCGGCCGCACAACAATCAATCTCGCGCCAGCCGACATCAAAAAGGAGGGGCCCAGCTTTGATTTGCCGATTGCCCTGGGGATGATCGCGGTGACTGAGGAAATTGATAGTGCGCCTTTCGAGGATTTCTCGTTCGTAGGCGAGCTTGCGTTAAACGGCTCAGTCCGCCCAGTGAAAGGGGTGTTGCCAGTCGCACTCGAAGCACGACGACGGGGCAAGCGAGGGTTGTTTGTGCCGGAAGCCAACGCCCGCGAAGCGGCCATGGTGGACAAAATCGACATCTACGGCGTCCACAATTTGCGCGAGACGTTCCAATTTTTGAGCGGTGAAATTCCGCTCCTGCCCACACGCGGTGATCTGACCGGATTTTTTGCCGCCCATCAGGATTACGATGTCGATTTTTGCGACGTGAAAGGCCAGGCGCACGTCAAACGGGCTATTGAAGTGGCGGTGGCCGGCGGTCACAACATTCTCATGATTGGCCCGCCCGGATCCGGCAAATCGATGCTGGCCAAGCGCATTCCAACCATCATCCCGCCGATGTCGCTGGCGGAAGCGATTGAGACCACAAAAATCCACAGCATCGCCGGATTCCTTGACGGAGAACGCTCGTTCGTTGCCACCCGCCCGTTTCGTTCGCCGCATCACACGATCAGCGACATTGGCTTGCTGGGCGGCGGCGCATTTCCCGGTCCGGGTGAAGTAAGTCTCGCCCACAACGGCGTTCTTTTTCTCGACGAACTTCCCGAATTCAAGAGATCGGCACTCGAAGTCATGCGCCAGCCGATCGAAGATGGAAAAGTAACGATTTCGCGAGCGGCGGGCACTTTAACTTTTCCAGCTGAATTCATGTTGGTTGCGGCAATGAATCCATGTCCGTGCGGATATTTTGGCGATCTAAAGCGGGAGTGCCGTTGCGGTCCGGTGCAGGTGCAGCGGTATCGTCAACGCGTCTCCGGCCCATTGCTCGACCGTATCGATCTGCACATCGAAGTTCCCGCGGTGGAATATCGCGACGTGGCCAGCGAACGCGCCGAGGAAAACTCGATATCGATCCGCAGTCGTATCGCGCGCACTCGGGAACTTCAGCAGAAGCGTTTCGCCACAGATGCCAGGATAAATTGCAATGCGCGCATGGGGACACGGCAACTGAAGCAACACTGCAAACTGGGCGCCGATTCACATGATCTCATTCGCGTCGCCATGACTGAATTAAACCTGAGCGCACGCGCATACGACCGCATCCTGAAAGTTTCACGCACGATTGCAGATTTGGATGGCAAGGCCGGCATCTTACCCGAGCATGTCAGTGAAGCGATCCAATACCGCACCTTCGACCGGACGCTTTGGGTCTAACTATTTTCGCATTCGCTAGCTCAATTTGTGTTACATCAACCCGTTGGAAATAATGGCGTGTCGAACGGGAATCTTCGGCGTGATGAGTAGCTGGCAATCGTGTGCGCAACCAAATCCCCTCGAGGAAGGCGAAGTCCATCTGTGGATCGCACCGCTCGCCGTTGTGCCAGACAAATTAATATTTTTTAAGTCCATTCTCTCGGATGACGAACAAGAGCGGGTCAAACGCTTCCATCAGAAGGTGGACGCCGAGCGTTTCATGTCAGGCCGGGGCACGCTGCGAAGTCTGTTAGGGGCATACTTGGCGATGGAGCCGAACCGACTGGAGTTCGCCTACGATACTTTCGGTAAGCCGCGTCTTACGCGTCCTACTGGTAAAGCAGCCTTCATAAGCTTCAGCGTTTCGCATTGCGAAGATTGCGGGCTGTTAGGCTTTGTGCGCAGACATCGCATCGGCGTCGACTTGGAGCGCATCCGTCTGGACCTCGATGTCGAAGATTTGGCCAGACGATTTTTTTCAATGAATGAGTTTCATAAACTCTGCGCCCTACCAGTGGATCAGCGAAAGGAAGCGTTTTATTGCGGCTGGACTCGGAAGGAGGCTTATCTTAAAGCCCGGGGACAAGGCCTTTCCTTTGGGTTGGATCGAGTCGAAGTTAGCCTGGCTCCGGATGAACCAGCGATGATCCTCAGTGCTGCGGACGATCCCGATATCTCTCAACGCTGGGCAGTGCAGCATTTGTTACCCAGGCCGGGCTATGTTGGGGCGGCGACGGTGGAAGCACGCAGCATTGAGTTCAAGTACTTTGAGTTGGAACAAGCCTAGCGCTTTCGGTGAATCTATCGGGATCAGGCGGCACTAGTGCCGGCGCGGATGGTCGACAGCCTTCGTGCGCGTTAGCAATACAGGACTGCAGCTTTTCGGCGAGGGAATCAACGAAACGCACATCGAACATGGAAATGTTGTCTCCAGCAACTTGATGGATCTCGATTCCATCTCGCGCCAGGTTTCTCCAGCCTTCAGTTGGATCGGTCGCGTAGAGCGATGCCACTTCCTCAGTAAGGAAATACGTGGCCCGGCCGGGGTAAGCCGTCGGGTAATAAGATTTAGCCGCCGCAACATTGACGTCGCCAACGCTCAACAGTCTTGCTGCTACTCCGTCGGCCGATATCGGGAGCGCCTTCCAGAGAGCAGTCTTGAAAACTCCGGTGACGAGCGAGACGAAGGCAATGGTCTTACCCCCAATAATCGCCAGCTTTTGCCGCATCGGAAGCTGATGAAGTTTTTTTAGCTCATGTGCGATCCGCTTGGTCAGATAGATTCGGTTCAGCGGCCAGCCTTCGAGCCCGCCCGGAGAAGGCGCATTGAAGAGCACTAACAAGGCGATCTTTTCGCCTCCCTTCTCCAAAAGCTTCGCCATTTCAAACGCGACCATGCCGCCGAGGCAGAAGCCGCTCAAAAAGTACGGCCCGTGCGCCTGTACCTTACGGATTTCGCTCACGTAGTGCACGGCCATCTCTTCTACTGTGTGGTGCAGGGGCTCTCCCCTGAGACCTTGCGAGCGCAAACCGTACAATGGCTGATCTGAGCCAAGGGCACGCGACAAGTTTCGGCAGTAGAAAACTTCCCCCATATGACCATGGACACAGAAAAGAGGCGGCCTCGTCCCATCCGTTTGGATCGCGACCAGCGATGAGCCTAACGAACTTGAGTTCCGGCTGCTAATGATCCGAGCCAGTTCTGAAATCGTTGGCGCCTCCAGCAGCGTCGCCATCGGTAAGTCCATCTGAAAACTCTTCTCCATTTGAGCAAACAGCCGAGCGGCGAGCAGAGAATCTCCACCGAGTTCGAAAAAGTTCTGGTCGACCCCGATCGGCCGCATTTTGAAATGGGCCTCCCACAGCTCAACCAAGCGCGCCTCGACTTCGTCCTTTGGACTAGAGCGATTTCTCGACCCCTGCTTAGTTCCATCGGAGACTGATATCTTCTCGACAGGTTTTGTCTTTCCGGAAAAGCAAGGAGCACCTACTCGTGCCTCGAGGTCTACCACCATTGTTTCCAAAATAGTTTGATAGTTGTCCAGGAGTTGTCGCATTGCTGCCACACCGAAGAGATCGGTCTTGTATTCCAGCGTTATCTCAAGGGCCGGTTCAGTCTTGATCCAGACAGTCAGATCGTATTTCGCAGTTTCGGTGTCCAACCTCAACCACTCCATCCTCAATCCGGGAACTTGGTCATCTGGCTGCGGCGCGTTTTGCAGAATAAACATCACTTGAAACGGCACCTCGTGCTGCGGGTTCGCGGGTTGGATCTTTTGCAAAAGCGTCCCAAAAGGAAGGTCCTGGTTCGAGTAGGCACTGAGTGCGGTGTCGCGCACACGGAGAAGCAGTTCGCGAAATGTTGGATTGCCCGACACGTTCGTGCGCAGCAACATGTCGTTGCCGAAATGGCCAATCAGTGCCTCGACATCCGGCAAGGTCCGATTTGCAGCGCAAGTACCAATTCCAATTTCCTCGTGGTTCGAATAGCGATGAAGCAAGCTCTGAAACCCGGCCAACAAAACCATGAACAGACTTACACGCTCACGACGGCCTACTTCTTGGAGCGACTTGGCCAAGCTGGCTGATAACGTTCGTCGTTCGCACGCCCCCCGATTGCTTGTGGAAGCAGACCGGGGAATATCGGTCGCCAAATGTTGAAAGCCGTCTGCCCCGGCGAGTTGTTTCTTCCAATAAACCAATCTGGCGTTCAACCGTTCTCCGTTGAGTTGCTGTTCCTGCCAGCGAACGTAGTCGCCGTATTGAAAGGTCAAATCAGGGAGTGACGGAGTTTTACCCGCATCGAACGCCTGGTAGCATTCGCATAACTCGCGCAGGAGAATCGCTATGGACCAATCGTCATGCACCATGTGGTGCGTTGTTAAGTGCAAAATATGATCCTCAGCCGCGAGTCGGATCAGCTCAGCCCGAAACAATGGCTCGCGGGTTGGATCAAAAGCGCGATTGGCCCCTTCTCGTGCCATCTGTTGCCATCGCGTTTCTCTTTCCGCGTTTGGCAAACAACTCAAATCGGTAATTTGCAATTGTTGCCTTTGCAAAGGAACGACCATTTGGAGCATTTCTCCGGCCCGAACCCGAAATAGCGACCTCAGGACTTCGTGGCGTCGCACGATCTCTTGTAGCGCCCATTGCAAGCCAGCTTCGTTGAGCGGACCGCAGAGGCGAAGAAGAAGCGGATAGTTATAGATCGTGCTATCCGAGCCGGACGGATTTTCGATCCAGTTCCTTTGCTGGACGAACCAGTGCGGAACGACGAATGCGTCCTCGACTTCCAATTTCGGATTTTCCATCCGAAACCGTTTTATCAATTCGTCAGGCCCGGACAAAATTTCACCATTGCGCTGAACCGGATTGACGGGCTGGATCTGCTCAACTTCCTCGCGCTGCTTTTTAATGTAAGCAGACAGCTGAGCGATTGTCGGGGCCTCAAACAGCGCTTTAACCGGCAGCTCAATTTGGAATGCTTTGCGCAATTCGGCTACGATCTTAATCGCGAGAAGGGAATGTCCTCCCAAATCAGAAAAATTATCACTGAGCTGGATTTGGTTGATCCCGAGCACTTCCCGCCAGACTTGTCCCACCACGTCTTCGGTTTCGCCCCTGTGACTGCCATTGGGCCCATGCAAAGCTGGGCGATCGGAAAGCTTCGCTTCAACTGGTCGCGCACTGACCGGGAGTCTTTTGTTTCGGAGGGATTCGATCTTGATCCATTGACGAATTCTCGCATCCAGATCGCCGGTCGAAACGATCACCTGGCTCGCGTGGTTGAGTGGCAGCGCGATTTCCATCGCCTTCAATGCTTCGTCGCCTGTCATGCCGAGCTCGGCCAAGGTCTTTCCCAATCCAGGCGCTCCCCAGGCATCTTTCTGAAGGCGCCAGACATCCCAGTTTACGCTCAGCCAAGGCGGCTGCTGTAAGCGGCGGTGGCGGCGGGCAAATGTGTCCATGTAAACATTTGCAGCGGCATAGGCTGCCTGCCCAATTCCCCCCAGGATGGACGTCAGCGAAGAGAGCAAAAGACGAAAATCGAGTGGCCTGCCAGCGAGGACAGTTTCCAAAACCTGAAGGCCATTCGCTTTGCCCTGAAAGTGCAGATCGCAGTGAGCAGCATCGACATCTCTTATTTCCCGATAGCCTTGGTCGCCGATTATTCCGGCCCCGTGAATCACACCGTTAACCTGCCCAAAGCGTTCCCGGGCATTGTCGATGGCTCGCCGCATGCCATCGAGATCGTGGACGCTCGCCTCCAAACACAACACTTCGCCACCGCAGCGTTCGATCTCCTCAATCCTCTGGAGCTTTTGTGTAACCGCATCGTTCGTTGGGTGATTTTCGATCCATGAGTTCCACAATTTTCGTTTTGGCAAATGGGAACGACCCAGCAGGGCCAGTTTTGCCCTGTAATTTTTGGCCAGATACTTCGAGATCTCGTAGCCGATGTTGCCGAGTCCGCCCGTGATCAGATAGACGCCCTGCTCTCGAAAGATGGAACGCTCCCGGACGGCATCATTGATTCTTATCGGCTCATACATCTGAACCCAGCGTTGACCGTTTCTGTGAGCGACCCGGAAGTCTGAGTCACCATCAAAGAATTCTCCAATAAGCTGCTCAACTTCGAGGTCTTGGATGTCGGAATCGACCGACAGTTCCAAATCAATATGTTTCGTCCGAATATTTGGGTATTCCTGCGGGATCACCATGCAGGGTCCGAGAAGAGTCGATTTTTCCGGACTCAATATCTCGTTGCCATGGACCTGCTGAATGTGGCTGGAAAGAACAAATAAACTGAGATCGCCTCTGAAATTGTGTTTGGCCAACGCTCTGGCCAGGAACAGAAGACTATAAAAGCCCAAATCTTGCGCTTGGCTGAAAGAATCACGCCGCGTGCAATCCGATTTAATTTCAGAGACGGTCCAAGCGTGGACGATATGTTCCGGAGTCCAATCGTTCGATTGCAACGTTCGACACAACGCTTCGTAATCATCAGACTTGCCAGGCTCCAAAATGAAATTGTCGATGCCGAGCTGCTTAAAACTTTCACCCGCTTGCGCGGTTACGACCTTCTGGCCACCCGCCTTCAGAAAGTCCATAATTTGGGTGCCGACCCCCCCTTCATCGCAAAACACAAGCCAGTTCTGCTTGCCCTTGGCGGACAATTCATCGATTCCGATAAACTTCGGCAACGTCCGCTTCCAAGATGGAACGTAGAACCATTTGAGCAGATCGCCGTTGCGGTGAATCGATGAGGTTTTTTCTTCAGCCTTTTTCGCGGCTTGATTCGTCTCGATCCAGTAGTTTTGCCGTTCGAATGGATAAGTGGGCAGGGCAACTTTTCGCCGGCTTTTCGCTCCTGGAAAATTTTCCCATGCTATATCAATTCCGGACAGCCATAGCCGGCCGACGCTGTGATAAAGGAATTCAACGTCCGATTGATTTTCGTAATGGTGCCGCAACGAACAGGCGATAACCGGGTCCTTTGCATTTCGGCGCTCCGGATGCTGCGTAGCTAAAACGCCGAGCGTTTTGCCAGGTCCGACCTCAAGAAGGATTGGATTCTTGAACTGCCACATTTCCCGAAGGGCATCGCTGAACCTGGCTGTATGATTGAGATGTCTGGCCCAATACATCGGATCGATCGCATCCGCCTTCGTCATCCATGTTCCAGTCACGTTGGAGATAAAGGGAATTTTTGGTTCATGCAGTCGGACATTCCTTACGTCATCAGCAAATGACGAAACGATCGGGTCAAGCATTCGTGAATGAAAGGCGTGGTTATTTTGAACGCGGCGGGTAATCACACCCTTCGTGTTTAGCGTTCTTTCAAACTCAGCGATCGCCGGCGCAGCTCCGGCCACCACGCACAAGTTGGGGCCATTGATCAACGAGATCGACACGTGCTGATCGAGTTGCGGAAGGATCTCAGCTTCGGATAAGAGGACGGCCAGCATAGCAGCCTGTGGCAGCTCGTTGGCGCGCCTTGCCCGCTGGGCAATCAATCGCAAAGCGTCTTCCAATGAAAAAACTCCAGCCAGGCATGCAGCCACATACTCTCCCATGCTGTGGCCCACAATTGCATCCGGAGTCACTCCCAAATCTTTCCAGAGGGTAGCGAGCGCATATTCAATGGTAAACAGAGCGGGTTGCGCATAGATTGTCTGATTGAACTTATTGGCCGCTGGATTCTCCAATTCACCGGCGCTCTGCCCGAGCATCTTCTTTAGATCGATCCCTTTGCTCTTAACTTCTTTGTTTTCGCTGAGACGCTTTGGATAAATGATCTCCCGAATATCGACATTGAGATGCGGTTCAAGTAAGTCTGCGCACCGATCGACCGCTTCCCTAAACACATTCCATTTCTCGTAGAGATCGAGACCCATTCCCACGTAATGATCTCCGATCCCGGGCAGCAGAAATATGATCGGACGCCGAGTTGATTCATTCCATTCCGAAACAGCTCCCTTTGATTTCTCGTCACCAAGGGCCGCGATAGCGCCTTCTCTATCCTCACAGATCAAAACTCTTCGATGCGCGAATTCTTTCCGTCCGGTCTGCAAAGTAAAGGCAACATCCTCCATCTTGACTGCGGCGTTGCTCTTGAGGAACTGCTCCAAACGATTCGTTGTCGCATCCAAGGCGACCGGGCTTTTTGCCGAGAAAACAAGCAAGTGTCGCCGGATCGAGCTTGGCGCACCTTCGGGTTCGGATGCTTCTTCCAACACCACATGCGCGTTCGTGCCGCCCATCCCGGTGGACATCACACCCGCTCGTCTCGGACCTTCGCTCGTCCAGGGGCGCAGCTGGGTATTCACGTAGAACGGCGTGCTGGGGAAATCGATTTCGGGATTTGAGCGCGTGTAATGGAGACTTGGCGGAAGTTGTCGATGCTTAAGCGCGAGGACCGTCTTGATGATGCCTGCGATTCCTGCGGCGGCATCCAGGTGGCCGACATTCGTTTTGACGGAGCCGATGGCACAGTAACCGGACCGCGGAGTACAGGCTCGAAAAGCTTTGGTTAATGCCATTACCTCGATTGGATCCCCAACCGGAGTTCCGGAACCATGCGCCTCAATATACGTTACGCTCTCTGCATCGACGCCGGCATTCGCGAGCGCCTCAAGGACGGCATCGGCCTGACTGTTGACGCTGGGGGCGGTGTATCCTGCCTTTTCCGAGCCATCGTTATTGACTGCGGAGCCCTTAATCACGGCATGAATCGTGTCTCCATGAGCGATCGCCTCGTCCAGCCGTTTGAGCACGATCACCCCGCCACCGCTACCAAATACCGTGCCATTGGCGTGAGCATCAAAAGCACGCACATGCCCGTCGGGAGAGACGACGCCTCCGCCGTCGCAAAAATAACCGGCGTAATGCGGCACGCGCACCGAAATCGCACCAGCAACTGCCATATCGGTCTCATGACTAAGCAGGCTCTGCCGGGCCAGGTGCACCGCGACCAGGGAAGTCGAGCAGGCGGTCTGAATCGTAATGCTCGGGCCCTTAAGATTAAGTTTGTAAGATACTCGGGTGCTGAGGAAATCCTTGTCGTTAACGATGAGGGTCGGGATGTAATCTTCCGCAAACTTGCTGCTCAAGCCGCTGTTCATGAAATAGGTGTTCATGGCGGAACCCGTGAACACCCCGATGCGCCCCGGATAACGATCCGGATTGCACCCAGCATTTTCCAGCGCTTCGTACGCCAGCTCTAGCAGAATGCGGTGCTGCGGATCTATCGCCCTTGCCTCCGCTGGCGAAAAGCCAAAGAACGCGGCGTCGAAAAATCCCGGACTATCGAGGATGGGCGCGGCTTTGACGTAGTTCGGAGTATCGAGAAGCGCTTGAGGCACCCCGGATTGGAGCAGCTCTTCATCCGAGAGCCGGGTAATTGACTCGACGCCGTCAGCGAGGTTTTTCCAAAACTGTTCAACGTTTTGCGCACCGGGGAATCGGCAGGCCATGCCTGTGATTGCGATATCAAGATCGTTCTCGGGCGCAGCGGAAGGACTGGGGGGTTGGGTCTGGCTTTTCATCAACAAAATAGCCAGATTAACGATAAAATAACGGCAAAATCAGTGGTAGATAAATTATCGCCGTGTATCGTTTTAATACACAGAATTGATTGGAGCTCTATCAGCTACGGTCGAGCCGACGTTGGTTAAATGAGGACGTAACCCTTAGCGGCAAGCAGAATTAGCCAACGATCTCTACCAACTGGGAGGAGTGAGGAGAACGATTGCGCGCGTTTTAAACGCGGAGTGGCACCTCAGGCAGAGCCTTTCGGTTTGCTTTGCCACTTGGGCTGAGTGGAATTTGATTAATGTTCTCAAAATGAGTGGGAATCATGTAATCGGGGAGATGCCTCTTTAGATGGTTTTTTAGAGTCTCGATTTGGACCTCTTGCTTACAGACAATGTAGGCGATAATCGGAATGATGTTTTCTGAGTATTGGCGCACTATGACCAGGCAATCACTTATTCCCGGGAAATCTCTGATCACACTTTCGATCTCACCGAGCTCGATTCTGAGGCCGCGTATTTTAACCTGCTGATCTTCCCGCCCCAAGAATTCAATGTTTCCGTCCGGCAACCATCGGGCGTTGTCTCCGGTTCGATAGACTCTTTCACCGGGATTAACAAGACCC
>JACXTT010001270.1_pt1 | contig 42549 bp, 57 predicted proteins | sample 9270951 | NCBI WGS metagenome assembly JACXTT01 (sample SAMN15532306, study PRJNA645909) | rock metagenome | isolation source: weathered quartz diorite | place: Puerto Rico | collected 2017-06-21
GGAGACCTTACTCGGCGGCTTCAGCCTCGGGCAGGGTGTAGTCGACCAGCTCGATGAGAGCCATGTCGGCGGCATCACCCAGGCGGTGGGCCATCTTCAGGATCCGGGTGTAACCACCGGGGCGGCCTTCGAAGCGCTTGCGGAAATCGCCGCTGAAGAGCTTCTGGACGGCAGCCTTGCTGCCCAGGCGGGACATCGCCAGGCGGCGGTTGGCCACGGAATCGGTCTTGGCCATGGTGATGAAGGGCTCCACGTACTTGCGGAGTTCCTTGGCCTTGACGAGGGTGGTCTCGATGCGCTCGGAAGTGATGAGCGCAGTGGCGAGGTTCTTCATGAGGGCTTTGCGCTGGTTGGAACTACGACCCAGGCGCTTGCCGGCAACGTTATGACGCATGGTTCAGCTCCTCAGACTTCCTGCTCGAGCCGCATGCCGAGGGAGAGGCCGATACGAGCGAGCTCGTCCTTGATCTCCTGGAGCGACTTCTTGCCGAAGTTCTTGGTCTTCATCAGCTCAGCCTCGGTGCGCTGCACCAGCTCGCCAATGGTCGTGATGTTGGCATTCCGCAGGCAGTTGTTCGCGCGAACGGACAACTCCAGCTCCTCGACGGACTTTCCGAGCCAGGCATTGCTGGTGTCGGCCAGGGTGGCCGCGCTCATCTCGGTCTCGTTGAAGTCCTCGTCCTGACGGGCGAAGACGAGGAAGTGATCGCGCAGCACCAAGGCGGCGTCGGAGACGGCTTCCTTGGGGTTGACGGTCGCGTTCGTCCACACCTGCAGCGTGAGCTTCTCGTAGTCGGTGCTCTGACCCACACGGGCGGGCTCGACGACGTAGTTCACACGGACGATGGGGCTGTGGTTGCTGTCCATGGGGATGAAGCCATGGCCGCGGGATTCCTCGTGGTTGCGATCGGCGGTGACGAAGCCGCGGCCCATACGGACCACGAGTTCCATCTCCAGCTCGCCCTCTTCGCCTAGGGTGGCGATGTGGACGTTGGGGTTCATCACTTCCACGTTCTGGTTGGTGCGGATGGCGGCCGAGGTGACGACGCCTTCGCCCTTGGCGTGGAGAGTGACCACCTGGGGCTCATCGCTGTGGAGCTTGAAGGGGATTTCCTTCAGGTTCAACAGGATGTGGGTGATGTCTTCCCACACGCCAGGCAGGGTGGTGAACTCGTGCTGGACGCCCTTGATGCGGACGTTCGTGACGGCGGCGCCCTGGATGCTGCTGAGCAGCACCCGACGCAGGCTGTGGCCCACGGTGGTGGCGAAACCGCGCTCGAAGGGATAGGCCACGAACTCGGCGTAGGATTCTGACGCAGAGGCCAGATTCACTTCGGCGAAGCGTGGGCGCTGGAAATCGCTGAGGTTCAGCATCCTTCCCCCTTACTTGCTGTAGAGTTCGACGATCAGCTGCTCATTGATATCAAGGGTGACATCTTCGCGCTTGGGGGCGGAGATGACCTGGCCCTTGAAAGCGGCTGCGTCGAGGGTGAGCCACTGGGGAATGCCGCGACCAGCAGCGGTTTCCACGGCGGACTTAACGGAGTCATTCTCCTTGGCGCGCTTGCCCAGCTCAACGCTGAGGCCAGTCTTCACCTGGAAGGAGGGGATGTCCACCCGCTTGCCGTTCACCAAGATGTGGCCATGCATGACCATCTGGCGGGCAGCGTTGCGGCTGGGGGCGAAGCCCAGGCGATAGACCACGTTGTCCAGGCGGCTCTCGAGGAACGCGAGGAGGTTGTGGCCGGTCACGCCCTTCTTGGCGTCGGCTTTCTCGAAGTAGTGGCGGAACTGCTTCTCCAACACTCCGTAGATGCGCTTCACCTTCTGCTTCTCGCGAAGCTGGAGGGAGTAGCCGGTCGGCTTCTTGGTCTTGCCAGCGCCATGCTGGCCAGGGATCTTGCCCTTACGGGTTTCGAAGGAGCACTTCTCTTTGAAGCAGCGCTCGCCCTTAAGGTACAGCTTCATGCCTTCGCGCCGGCAGAGTCGGCAGACGGCGTCGGTGTATCGTGCCATGGTGTCTCTCCTCCTCTGGCCTTAGACGCGGCGCCGCTTGGGGGGGCGGCATCCGTTATGGGGGATGGGAGTGACGTCGCGGATGCTCGTCACCTGAATTCCGGCGGCGTTGAGGGCGCGCACGGCGCTCTCACGGCCCGCGCCGGGGCCCTTCACGCGGACGTCCACGGAGCGGACGCCGTGCTCCTTGGCGGCTTCGGCAGCGATGCCAGCAGCGACCTGAGCGGCGAAGGGGGTGCCCTTACGGGTGCCACGGAAGTTCTGATTGCCGGAAGAAGCCCAGCAGATCATGTTCCCCATGGGGTCAGAGATGGAAATGATGGTGTTGTTGAAGGAAGCCTGAATGTGAGCGGTTCCGTGAGGAATGCTCTTCTTTTCCTTCTTCTTCACCACCTTCTTTCCGGTGGTTTTGGTCTGGGTCTTAGCCATTCGTCACCTCGCCTTACTTCTTCTTGCCAGCAACGGTCTTCCGCTTGCCCTTGCGGGTGCGGGCGTTGGTGTGCGTGCGCTGGCCACGGACGGGAAGGCCGCGACGGTGGCGGAGGCCACGGTAGCTGCCGATGTCCATGAGGCGCTTGATGTCGAGGCCGATGTTCTTGCGAAGGTCGCCTTCGACCACTTCTTCAGCGGTGATGACGCGGCGGATACGGTTGACCTCGTCCTCGGTGAGATCGCGGACCTTGGTCCCGAAATCAACTTTGGCGCGGGTCAAAATGCTCTGGGCCTTGTGACGCCCAACCCCGTAGATGTAGGTCAGCGCGATTTCAACGCGCTTGCCAACGGGTAGATCTACTCCAGCGATGCGTGCCATGGTCTATATGCTCCTAACCCTGTCGCTGCTTGTGCTTGGGGTTCTTTTTGCAGATGACGCGGATGACGCCTTCGCGTCGAACCACTTTGCAGTGCTCGCACAGCTTCTTAATGGAAGGCCGTACTTTCATCGTTCCCTCTCGTTGTTGCGGTTTCACCCAGGGCTATTCACCCCATCCACCTCCGCCCGGAAACCGCGGGTAGGAGGCATGTGTAGAACTACTTGAAGCGGTAGATGATGCGGCCGCGAGTCAGGTCGTAAGGTGTGACTTCGACGAGGACGCGGTCGCCAGGAAGAATGCGGATGAAGTTCTTGCGCATCTTCCCGCTGATGTGGGCCAGCACCTGGTGCTTGTTCTCCAGTTCGACGCGGAACACGGCGTTGGGAAGGGCCTCCACCACTGTCGCTTCTAGCTCAATGGCTTCTTCCTTGCTCAAGCATGCTCCTTGAATGGCGTCTCTAGGGTGGCGAACACCTCATCTGGATGGCGGTTGCCGTTGACAGACAAGTAGGTGGGCCGATCAGCGTAGAAAGCCTTGAGGGGTTGGTAGGTCGAGTCGAACTCGCCCATCCGGGCCCGGAAGGCTTCGGCAGTGTCATCCGAACGGTGCTTCAGGGGACTTCCGCACACATCGCAGACACCAGCCTGTTTCGAAGGCTTGGATTCCAAGTGGTAGATGGCGCCGCAGGCGTTGTTGCTGCATACACGGCGACCCACAACTCGGGCCTCAAGCACTTCCCGGGGAACATCAACCTCTACCACCGAACCGAGGCCCACGTGCTTCTTGGAGAGGAAGTCCTGAAGCGCCTGGGCTTGTGCCTGAGTCCGGGGGTAGCCGTCGAACAACACATCCTGGGTTTCGTCTTGCAGCCGCGCAAAGACGAGTCCATTGACGGTGTCGTCGTCCACCAGTTTTCCCTCGGCCATCAGGGCTTTGACCCGCAGGCCGAGTTCCGTCCCTTTCGAGACGGCATCTCTCAGAATGTCACCGGTTGAGAGGTGAGTCAAAGAGAATCTATCCACCAGGCGCTTGGCCTGGGTACCCTTCCCGGAGCCAGGGGCTCCGAGCAGAATGTGCACACGCATCAGGCCATCCCCTTGGACCGGCTGAAGCGACCGCGGATGCGGCCCCGCTCCATGAACCCGTCGTAGGAGCGCATGACCTGGTAGCTCTCCAGCTGGGCCACCGTATCCATGGCCACACCCACCACGATCAGCAAGCTGGTGCCGCCGAAGTAGAAGTTGATGCCCTGGACGTTGCCCTGGATGAGCAGGGGTACGAGAGAGACGCCCGCCAGGTACACCGCGCCGGCGAAGGTCAGCTTGGAGAGGACGCCGTCCATGTAGACGGAGGTCTCCTTGCCGGGCCGGATGCCGGGGATGTAGCCGCCCGACTTCTTCATGTTCTCCGCGGTCTCATCGGGGTTGAACACGATGGAGGTATAGAAGAAGGCGAAGAAGACCACCACACCGAGGAAGACCGGGGCGTAGATGGCGAAGTGGGAGGTGGGGTTCAGGTAGGAAGCGAACTTCGCCAGCCAATCCCACTTGAACATCTGGGCGATGGTCATGGGAAAGAAGATGACGCTGGAGGCGAAGATCACGGGCATGACGCCCGCGGTGTTCACCTTGAGCGGCATGTAGGAGCTGCGCTGGGAGCTCATGCCGGCGCTGTCGGAGCGACGGGCATAGTGGATGGGGATGCGCCGGTAGGCGTTCTCCACGAGCACCACCACGAGCAGCACGGCGATCATGGCCGCGATGAGCAGGATGAAGATGCCCGGGGGAGGCACGTCGGGGGCGCCCTTCAGCGCCTTGCCGATGAGGCTGCCCATGGTCATCAGCCCCTTCGGCAGGCCGGAGATGATGCCTGCGAAGATGAGGAGGCTGGTGCCGTTGCCGAGACCGTGGTCCGTGATGCGCTCGCCGATCCACATGACGAACACCGAGCCCACCGCCAGCGTGAACGCGGCCATGAGGCGGAAGTTGTCGGGGTTCTGAACCACCGGCAAGGCCGCCGTGTGCTTGGAAAGCACGATGGTGGCGGTGCCGAGGCCCTGGGCGAAGGCCAGGATCACGGTGAGATAGCGGGTCCACTGGTTGATCTTGTTGCGACCGGCCTCGCCTTCCTTCTTCTGGAGCTGCTCCAGCTGAGGGATCACCGCGCCCATCAGCTGCAGCACGATGCTAGAGGTGATGTAGGGCGTGATGCCGAGGGCGAAGACCGAGAACTGCTTGAAGGCGCCGCCGGAGAAAAGATCCAATACGTCGAAGAACCCGGCACCGCCGCCCTGCTTGAGGGCGACGGCCAGGTTCTCCACATTCACACCGGGCACGGAGACGTGCACGCCGAGGCGGAACACGACCAGCATGACCAGGGTGAAGATGAACCGCTTGCGCAGTTCAGGGTTGACCCAAAGTTGAGCGATCCGGTTCATCCGGGGTCGCCTTACTCAGCGGCGGGAGCGGCAGGCTCCACGACCTTGCCACCCTTGGCGGCGATCGCTTCGCGGGCGCCCTTGGTGACACGATCGGCGACCACCGTGACCTTGCAGGTCAGTTCGCCAGAAGCCAACACAACGATCTTCTCGATCTTGTTGGCGACGAGCTTCTTGGCGCGCAGGCTCTCGAGGTTGACGGTCTCGCCATCCTTGTAGTGCGTGCTGATCAGGGAGAGGGAGATCTCCTTGGTCAGGGGCGCGAAGATGTTGGTGAAACCGCGCTTGGGCAGACGACGGACGAGGGGCATCTGGCCGCCCTCGAAACCGCGCTTGGAGCGGTAGCCGGAGCGGGACTTCTGACCCTTTTCGCCGCGGCCGGAGGTCTTGCCAAGGCCGGAGCCCTTACCGCGACCCAGGCGCTTGCGGGACTGGGTGGCGCCAGGAGCAGGACGGAGTTCGTTGAGCTTCATGACTTACCCCTTCACCGTCACGTCGACGAGATACGGAATCAGCTTGACGATCCCGTGGATGTTGGCGGTGTACTCCACTTCGCGGGTATCGCCGACCTTCTTGAGACCGAGGGTCTGCACGAAGGCGCGGTGCTTAGGCACGGTGGAGATGGTGGAACGCTTCAGGGTCAGGGTGACCTGCTTGCCGAAGAGCTTCGTGGAAGGCTGAGTCAGCATCTTACGCCTCCGCCTGGTCGATACCGCGGTTCTGGTACACGGTGTAGGGATCCATCAGCTCTTCCAGACCCGCGAAGGTGGCGCGAACCACGTTGTGGGGGTTGGAGGAGCCGAGGCTCTTGGTGAGCACGTTGTGGATGCCGACGGCTTCCATGACGGCGCGGACGGCGGCGCCGGCGATGATACCGGTACCTTCAGGCGCGGGCTTCATCAGCACGGAACCAGAGCCGAAGCGGCCGGTCACGGGGTGAGGCAGGGAACCGGTCGAGGTCACGGGGACCTTGATCATGTTGCGCTTGGCGGACTCGATGCCCTTCTTGATGGCAGAAGGCACTTCGAGCGCCTTGCCCAGGCCGAAGCCAACCTTGCCCTTGCCATCGCCCACGACGACGAGCGCGGAGAAGGAGAAGTTCTTGCCCCCCTTCACCACCTTCGTCACGCGGCCGACGTAGATGACCTGGTCCTTGAATTCGCTGGTAGCCTCAGGAGCCTTAGACTCGCGGGGTTCACGTTGATCGTTTCGTTCGTTAGCCACTGTGGTCCCCCTCAGAACTGCAGCCCGGCTTCGCGGGCGCTGTCAGCCAGCGCCTTGACGCGGCCGTGGTAGACGTAACCGTTGCGGTCGAAGACCACCGCGGTGATGCCCTGCTCTTTGAGGCGGGCGGCAATGCGCGCACCGACAGCCTTAGCAGCGTCGATGTTCGCGCCGTTCTTCAGCTGGCCGCGCAGTTCCTTCTCCAAGGAGGAGGCGGAAGCCACGGTCACGCCGCGGGTATCATCCACAGCCTGCACGTAGATGCGCTTGAGGCTCTTGTAAACGGTGAGACGCGGACGCTCGGGAGTCCCGGCGACGCGGCCACGGATGCGGGTCTTGGCCTTGAGGCGGCGAACCTTGAGATCGATAGCCATGGTCCCCCCTTACTTACCGGTCTTGCCGGCTTTGCGCCGGATGACTTCGCCGGTGTACATGACGCCCTTGCCCTTGTAAGGCTCAGGCTTGCGGAATTTGCGGATGTCGGCGGCCACCTGGCCCACCAGCTGGCGATCAGCGCCAGTGACGGTCACGTGGGTCTGCTTGTCCACCGCGATCTGGATGCCCGTGGGGGGCTCGTAGTTGATCGGGTGGGAGTAGCCGAGGTTCAGCACGAGCTTGCCACCTTCGACGGCGGCCTTGTAACCGACGCCGACAATGTCGAGCTCCTTCTTCCAGCCTTCCACCACGCCGGTGACGGCGTTCTGGAGGAGGGCGCGGGTGAGGCCATGGTAGGCACGCGTCTGGGCCTGCTCGTCAGCGCGAAGCAGGTTGACGGAGTCGGCCTGGATGTCGAGCGAGATCCCCGCGGGGATGGGGCAAACGAGCTTGCCCTTGGCGCCTTCGACGACGGCCTCAGCCCCGTTGACAGTGACTTTCACGCCCTTGGGCAGCGTCACGGGCTTTTTTCCGATTCGAGACATAGGAATCTTCCTTAGATGAGGGCGCGAACGCCCATTTCAGGAGGGTTGAACTACCAGACGGAGGCGAGGATCTCGCCGCCGAGGTTCTGCTTCTTCGCGTCCTTGCCCGTCAGCACGCCCTTGGGGGTGGACAGGATGGTGATGCCGAGGCCGCCGTTGACTTCAGGGATCTCCTTGACGCCGGCGTAGACACGCAGGCCGGGCTTGGAGACGCGCTTGAGGCCGTGAATTACGCTCTGCTTGTCCTTCACGTACTTCAGGTTGACGACGAGGTAGTTGCGACCTTCGTGCTCCACCGCCTTGTAGGAGTGGATGTAGCCTTCCTGCTTCAGGATGGAGGAGATCTGCTCCTTCATCTTGGAGGCAGGCACAACAACAGCGTCATGGCCAGCCATGATGCCGTTGCGCAGACGGGTGAGGTAATCGGCAATCGGATCAGTAAACATGTCGACTCCTCTCCTTTACCAGCTAGCCTTCTGCACACCGGGCAGCTCGCCTTGGAGGGCGAACTTGCGGAAGCAGAGACGGCACAGTTGGAACTTACGCATGTAGCCCCGGGGACGACCGCAGCACTTGCAGCGGTTGCGGTGCTGGGAGCTGAACTTGGGCTTGATGCTGTCTTTGTAGATCTTCGCGTTACTAGCCATGGATTCTCCTGACTCTGCTTAAGCCTGGGGCTTGCGGAAGGGCAGGCCGAGGTGGGCCAGCAGGGCGCGCGCTTCGGCGTCGGTGGGAGCGGAGGTCACGAACGTGATGTTCATGCCCTTGTACTTGTCCACCTTGGTGACGTCGATCTCGTGGAAGATCGTCTGGTCCTTGAGGCCCAAGGTGTAGTTGCCGCGACCGTCGAAGGAGCGAGTGGGTACGCCACGGAAGTCGCGCACGCGGGGGAGGCTCAAGCTGACGAGGCGGTCGAAGAAGTCCCACATGCGGGGGCCACGGAGGGTGACCATGCACGCGATGGGCATTCCGGCGCGCAACTTGAAGGTCGCGACGCTCTTCTTGGCCTTACGCACGACGGCCTTCTGGCCGACGATGGCGGTGAGCTCCTCCACAGCGGTGTCGAGGATCTTGATGTTCTGGATAGCGTCGCCCACGCCCATGTTGATGACGATCTTCTCGAGCTTGGGCACCTGCATCGCGCTGGTGTAACCGAACTCAGACTTGAGCTGAGGGACGACTTCTTTGGTGTAGCGGGTTTTGACCCGCGGCTCCGTGGGAGCGCTCATGGTATTTCCTCCATTTCCGCGGAACGACTACGCTCCGGGGGTTCGGGAGAGCAAGGGGGCTTGGCAACCTTCAAAAAGGACCGTTTCCCCTCGGTTTCGGAATGTCACCTTCCCCAGCGGGGAAGGCAAGAGGCCATTCTCTCACAAAAGTGAGGGAATGGCCTTGAAAAACCTTAAATCAGGCAGGGCGCTTGCGGCTGGGCTTACCCGCGGCGTCCACGAAGGACACGTTGGAAGCGTGGATGGGGGATTCCTTCTCCACGAAGCCACCCTCTTCCCCGGTCTGGGGATTGGCGCGCTTGGCCTTCTTGGTCACGTTGACGCCAGCGACCGTCACCTTGTTAGAGGAGGGGCTGGTCTTCAGGATCGAGCCCGTCTTGCCCTTGTCCTTGCCGGTGGTGATGAGGACGTTATCGCCCTTCTTGAACTTCATCTTCATCAGATCACCTCAGGGGCAAGAGACACGATCTTCATGTACTTGCGCTCGCGGAGTTCGCGGGCCACAGGACCGAAGACGCGGGTTCCGACCGGTTCGCCATCCTTCTTGATGATGACGGCGGCGTTTTCGTCGAAGCGGATGTAGGATCCGTCCTTGCGGCGGAAAGCCTTGCGCTGACGGACGATGACGGCCTGAACGACGGCCTTCTTCTTCACGGTGCCGCCAGGAATCGCTTCCTTGACAGACGCCGTGATGACGTCGCCGAGCTGGGCGATCTTGCCCACACCGCCGCCCAGGGGCAGGATGCAGCAGATCTTCTTGGCGCCGGAATTGTCGGCGACGGTGAGCATGGTTCCCATCTGGATCATGGCTTCTCCTTACTCGCCGGCTTTCTGGACGATCTCGAGGACCATCCAGCGCTTGTTTTTGGACAAAGGACGCGTCTCCACGATCTTCACCAGGTCGCCGATGCTGCAGGCGTTGGTTTCGTCGTGAGCCATGTACTTCTGAGAGTTCTTCACGGTGCGGTGATAGACGGGGTGCTGGAACTTGCGCTCCACCTTCACCACGACCGTCTTATCGGCCTTGTTAGAGACCACCACGCCGCTGCGGACGAGCTTGTTATCTAGGGACATGGGTCGCTCCTCAGGCCAGCTTCAGACGCAGGGCGGACTTGACGCGAGCGAGCTCGCGGCGAGTCTTGCGGATCTCGGCGGTGTTCTCGACCTGGCCCACCGCATGCTGGAAACGCAGGGTGAAGCGCTTGGCGGCGAGCTCAGCCTCGAGCTGGGCGAGTTCCTCGATGGACTTGCCGGTGAGTTCAGTAAACGGATTCTTTTTGCTCATGTCCTCACTCCTCGGGCGCCGTGCGGCTGACGAATTCGGAGGCCACGGACAGCTTCATCTGGGCGAGAGCCAAGGCCTCGCGAGCCGTCTGCTCATCCACGCCTTCCATCTCGAAGAGGATCTTGCCGGGACGAACCACGGCGACCCATCCGTCGGGAGCGCCCTTACCGGAACCCATTCGGGTTTCAGCGGGCTTGGAGGTGGTCGGACGATCAGGGAAGATACGGATCCAGATTTTGCCGCCGCGCTTGATGTGGCGGGTCATGGCGATACGGGCGGCTTCGATCTGCCGGTTGGTCACCCAGCAATGCTCGAGGGCCTTGATTCCGAAATCGCCGTAGGAGAGCTCGGTGCCGCGGGTGGCCATGCCACGCGTACGGCCCTTTTGCACTTTGCGGTTTTTAACCTTCTTTGGGCTCAGCATGTCTCACCTCACCGCTTCACGGTTTCGACGGTCTGATCGCCCATGTTCACCCACACCTTGACCCCGATGATGCCGTAGGTCGTGCGGGCTTCGGCGAAGCCGTAATCCACATTGGCGCGGATGGTCTGCAGAGGCATCTGACCAGAGAGGTAGTCCTCGGTGCGGGCGATTTCAGCGCCGTTCAGACGACCAGCCACCTTGATCTTGAAACCCTTGGCGCCGAAGCGGATCGCAGCTTCTTCAGCCTTGCGCATGGCGCGGCGGAAGGCGATGCGGCGTTCGAGCTGCTGGGCCACGCCTTCAGCGACGAGCTGGGCGTCGACTTCGGGCTTCTTGATCTCCTGGATGTCCACGGAGACGGGACGGGCCAGGCGCTTTTGCAGGTCTTCGCGGAGCTTGTCGATCTCAGCGCCCTTGCGGCCGATGACGATGCCGGGACGAGCGGTGAAGATGCGCACGGTCACCTTGTCGGCGGCGCGCTCGATATCGATCTTGGAGACCATCGCGTTAAGGCTGTGCAGCTGCTTCTTGAGCTCGCGGCGCAGCTTGAGATCCTCGTGCAGCAGCGAGGCGTACTCGCGCTTCGAGAACCACTTGCTCTTCCAGTTCCGCTGATGGACAAGGCGGAACCCGTAGGGATGAACCTTCTGACCCATGCTTAGTCCTCCACCTTTCCGAGCTGGATGGTGATGTGGCAAGTGCGCTTCTGCACCCGGTAGGCGCGGCCCATGGGCGCAGGGCGGACGCGCTTCATGCGGAAGCCTTCGTCCACGAACGCGGCCTTGACGACCAGCTCATCGGGATTCACAGCCGGATCCTTGTCGATGGCGTTGGCCACGGCGGAATCCAGGAGCTTGCGGATGGGCTCGGAGGCGTATTTCTTGGACTGCGCGAGGGCCCACTGGGCCTCGCCGACCTTCTTGCCGCGGATGGTGTCGATCACCAGACGGGCCTTCTGGGCGGAACCGCGCAGGTGCTTGAGGGAGGCGGTGGAAACGACGGTCGCCATCTTACTTCCCCTTCGCCTTAGCGTCGGCCTTGCCCGCGTGACCCTTGAAGGTACGCGTGAGGGCGAACTCGCCCAGCTTGTGGCCGATCATGTTTTCAGTGACGTAGACAGGGATGAACTTGTTGCCGTTGTGGACGGCCAGGGTGAGGCCGATCATCTGGGGCACGACAGTAGAGCGGCGGGACCACGTCTTGATGACGCGCTTGTCGCCGGTCGCAAGGGCGGCCTCCACCTTCTTCAGGAGGTGGCCATCGGTGAACGGACCTTTCTTGAGGGAACGAGCCATGGCTTACTCCTAATTGATCCGCTTGACGATGAACTTGTTGGTACGGCGGTTGTTGCGGGTCTTGTACCCGCGGGTCGGCTGACCCCAAGGCGTCACAGGGTGACGACCACCGGAGGTCTTACCTTCACCACCACCGTGCGGGTGATCGACGGGGTTCATGGCCACACCGCGGACGGTGGGACGAACACCGAGCCACCGACGGCGACCGGCCTTACCAAGTTGAATGTTCTCGTGCTGCAGGTTGCCGACCTTGCCGATCGTCGCCATGCACTCCAGGTGGATCTTGCGGACCTCACCGGACATCAGGCGGAGCTGGGCGTAGTCGCCGTCCTTGGCGACGAGCTGTGCGAAGGCACCGGCGGCGCGGCAGATCTGCCCGCCCTTGCCAGGCTTCAGCTCGATGTTGTGGATTTCGGTACCCACCGGGATGTTGCGCAGGGCGAGGGCGTTGCCGACGAGGATGTCAGCGTCCTTGCCGCTTACGATCTTCTGTCCGACGGTCAGACCATCGGGCGCGATGATGTAGCGCTTCTCGCCGTCCGTGTACACCACGAGGGCGATACGGGCGGTGCGGTTGGGATCGTACTCGATCGTCGCCACGGTGCCGGTGATGCCGGTCTTATTCCGCTTGAAGTCGATGATGCGGTACTTCTTCTTGTGGCCGCCGCCGATGTGGCGGGTGGTCACGCGTCCGGTGTTGCTACGGCCGCCAGAACGGTTCTTCTTGGCGATCAGGGAGCGCTCGGGGGAGTCGCTCGTGATCTCCTCGAACCCGTGCTTCGACATGCCGCGCTGACCGGGCGTCGTGGGCTTGAGCAGTTTTACGCTCATGGGTTTCCTCTTGCCTCAGGGGTTAATGAAAGGGGCGAACGATAGTGGGCAATGCTTTTCCGTTCGCCCAAGAGACTGACTCGGGCTGAGTCCGGCCACCGATTACTCGGCGGAGGGACCTTCGAGCAGTTCGACGTAGGCCTTCTTCTTGGCGCCAGCGACGCCCGTGAAGCGGCCCAAACGCTTGGTGCGCTCAGGAATGCGGACGGTACGAACGCTCTTGACCTGAACCTGGAGCAAGAGCTCCACGGCTTCCTTGATCTGGTGCTTGGTCGCCCAGTTGGCCACCTCGAACACCTGAACGTTCTTCTCGCGCAGGATCTGACCCTTCTCGGTGAGGAGGGGCTTGCGGATCACTTCAAAGATCTTGGTCACGGCTTCACCTTCTCCTGGAGGGCCAGGACGGCGTCCTTGGAGAACACCACCTGGTCGTACTTGAGGAGTTCGTAGACGTTCACGCCCAGGCTCTCCACAGCGGCGACCTTGGGGTTGTTGGCAGCGGCGAGCTGGAGCTTGCCGTTGGCTTCAACGCCCACGAGGAGGGCAGAGCCCTTCACGCCGAGCTTGTCCAGGGTCTGGACGAGGGCCTTGGTCTTGTGGGTGGCGAGATCCCAACCGTCGACCACGAGCACCTGGTTGGACGCGAACTTCGCGCTCAGGGCGTGGCGGATGGCGGAGCGACGAGCCTTCTTAGAGAAGGCCATCTCGTAGGAACGGGGGTGGGGACCGTGCACGGTCGCGCCGCCCTTCCACAGCGGGCTGCGGATCGAACCCATACGGGCGCGGCCGGTGCCCTTCTGCTTCCAGAGCTTCTTGCCGGCGCCGGAGACTTCCCACTTGTCCTTGGTCTTCGCGGTGCCGGAGCGACGCTTGGCCAGGAACGCGCGGACGGCTTCCCAGATCAGATGGGTGTTCACTTCTTCGAGCTTGAAGACCTCAGGGAGCAGCTCGACGTTGCCGGCGCTCTTACCCTCGAGGTTCAAAACGGGATGCTGGAAGGCGGTCATGTTTAGGCCTCCTGCTTGATAACGACATACCCACCCTTGGGGCCGGGGACGGCGCCCTTGATGAGCAGCAGGTTGTTCTCGACGTCCACCTTGGCGATTTCCAGGTTACGAACGGTCACCTGGGCGTTGCCCATCTGGCCGCCCATGCGCATTCCGGGGAACACGCGGCTGGGGTAGCTGGAGCCACCGATGGAACCGGGGGCGCGGTGGAACATGGAGCCGTGAGTCGCGCGGCCGCCACGGAAGTGGTGGCGCTTCACGACGCCGGCGAAACCCTTACCCTTGCTGGTGCCGATGACGTGCACCTTGGTCTTGGCTTCGAACAGCGTCACGAGGACGTTGTCGCCGGGCTTGGAGGCGTCAGTGGCTTCCACTTTGATTTCGCGGAGCACGCGGACCGGAGCAACGCCCTTCTTCTCGGCGTGGCCCTTTTCGGCCTTGGAGGCGCGCTTGCCGCCATTGGGATCGACGAAACCGATCTGGATGGCATCGTAGCCGTCCTTCTCGGTGGTCTTGCGCTGAACGACGACGCAGGGGCCGGCCTGCACGACCGTCACGGGGACGACCTGGCCCTGCTCATTGAAGATCTGGGTCATGCCCAGCTTCTTGCCGATGATTCCTTTGGTCATGTCTTCTCCCCTCCCTTACCGGTTGCCCTGACGGCTGAAGACCTTGATCTCCACATCGACGCCCGCAGGCAGGTCGAGGCGCATCAAGGTGTCCACCGTGTTCTGGGTGGGATTGAGGATGTCGAGCAGACGCTTGTGCGTGCGGATCTCGAACTGGTCACGGGACTTCTTGTCCACGTGGGGGGAGCGGTTCACCGTGTACTTGTTCACGCGGGTGGGGAGAGGAATCGGCCCCGCCACGGAAGCACCGGTGCGCTTGGCGGTGTCCACGATCTCCTTCGTGCTCTGATCGAGCAGACGGTGATCGAAGGCACGCAAGCGAATGCGAATGTTGTCCTTCATTTTCACTCCATTGGGACGACGATGCGTCCATAGATGTGGGGCGCTGACGACCGCCCGTGGGTTACGTTCCGCATCTAGACAGACACGGAGTTGATCAGCATAGCAAAAGCCGCTGGAAAATCAACGGCTTTTTGAGTGCTCCCTCCCCGGCATGCCAGGGAGGGGTGGGAAGGTATGAAGAGGGATCCGCGGGGGAGTTCCCTCGCCGCCCCGAAGGGAGGCTGTGAACGTCAGGGCCGAACTTTAAAGATCGGCCCTGTTAAAGCTAATTACTTAGAACCCTTGACCTTGGCGATGACTTCTTCCGCCACGTTCTTGGGGGCTTCTTCGTAGTGCGCAAACTGCATCGTGTAGGTACCGCGACCCTGGGTCATGGAACGCAGGGTGGTGGAGTAGGCGAACATCTCGGCGAGGGGCACCTTGGCGGTGATCACCTTGGAGCCGGCGCGCTCTTCCATGTTCTCGATGCGGCCACGGCGGCTGTTGAGGTTGCCGATGACGTCACCCATGTAGTCTTCGGGGGTCTCGACTTCCACAGCCATGATGGGCTCGAGGAGCACGGGGCTGGCCTTTTCGCAGCCCGACTTGAAGCCCATGGAGCCGGCGATCTTGAACGCCATTTCGTTGGAGTCCACGTCGTGGTAGCTTCCGTCGTAGAGCGTGATCTTGATGTCGACGCAGGGGAAGCCCGCGAGCACACCGGAGTTCATCGCTTCCTGGATGCCCTGGTCGATGGGCTTGATGTATTCCTTGGGAATCACACCGCCCTTGATGTCGTTGATGAACTCGTAGCCCTTACCGGCTTCGTTCGGTTCGACGTAGATCTTACAGTGGCCGTACTGACCGCGACCACCGGACTGACGCACGAACTTGCCTTCGGCATCGACGCGCTTGCGGATGGTTTCGCGGTAGGCCACCTGAGGCTTGCCCACATTCGCTTCCACCTTGAACTCGCGCATCATGCGGTCGACGATGATCTCCAAGTGGAGCTCACCCATGCCGGCGATGATGGTCTGGCCGGTCTCACCGTCAGTGCTGACCTTGAAGGTGGGATCTTCCTGCGCGAGACGCGCGAGGGCGATGCCCATCTTCTCCTGGTCGGCCTTGGTCTTGGGCTCGATGGCCACCGTGATCACGGGATCCGGGAAGTCCATGGACTCGAGGATCACGGGGTGGTTTTCATCACAGATGGTCTGGCCCGTGAGCACATCCTTGAGGCCCACCGCGGCGCCGATGTCGCCGGTGCGGACTTCTTCGATGTCCTCGCGCTTGTTGGCGTGCATCTGAAGCAGACGGCCGATGCGCTCCTTGCGGTTCTTGTTGGCGTTGAAAACGCCAGAGCCCGCGGCGAGCACGCCGGAGTAGCAACGGATGAAGGAGAGCGAACCGACGAAGGGGTCGGCCATGATCTTGAAGATCAACGCGCTGAAGGGCTCGCTATCGTCGGCCTTGCGCTCCACTTCATTGCCATCGGCATCCGTGCCCTTGATGGCGGGAATGTCGAGGGGGGAGGGCATGTAATTGACGACGGCATCGAGCATGGGCTGCACGCCCTTGTTCTTGAACGCGGAGCCGCAGGTCATGGGCGTAAAGGTGAGGGAGACGCAGCCCTTGCGCAGACCTTCGCGGAGCTCGGCCTCGGTCAGCTCTTCGCCGCCCAGGTACTTCTCCATGAGGGTCTCGTCGGTCTCGGCGACCATCTCAACCATCTTCTCGCGCCACTCCTTGGCGGTGTCCACGAGCTCAGCAGGGATCTCGCCGTAGACGACGTTGAAGCCCTTGTCACCCTCTTCGTGCGTGAGAGCCTTCATGAGGATGAGGTCCACGACGCCCTTGAAGTTCTCTTCGGCGCCGATGGGGATCTGGATGGGGCAGGGACGCGCCTTGAGGCGGGTCTGCATCATCTCGACGACGCGGAAGAAGTTGGCGCCGGTGCGGTCCATCTTGTTGACGAATGCCATGCGGGGCACGCCGTACTTATCGGCCTGGCGCCACACGGTCTCGGACTGGGGCTGCACGCCGCCCACGGCGCAGAAGACGGCGACAGCGCCGTCCAGCACGCGCAGGGAGCGCTCCACCTCGGCCGTGAAGTCCACGTGGCCGGGGGTGTCGATGATGTTGATGCGGTGCTCCACACCCGTCCTCTGGCCCGTCTGGGGCGTCCAGGTGGCCGTGATGGCAGCGGAGGTAATGGTGATGCCGCGCTCCTGCTCCTGCACCATCCAGTCAGTGGTGGCAGCACCCTCATGCACCTCGCCGATCTTGTGGATCTTGCCGGTGTAGTAGAGGATGCGCTCCGTGGTGGTCGTCTTGCCGGCATCGATGTGCGCCATGATGCCGATGTTGCGGTAGCGCTCGAGGGGGGTATGGCGGGCCACGGCGGCCTCCAGGAAAGGGATCAGGTCAAGGAACGTAGAGAACGCGATAACAAACTTCGGAGGGGGTCGCCTGGCGGCCCCCTCCGAACATCAGGGCCGCACTACCAGCGGTAGTGAGCGAAGGCCTTGTTCGCCTCAGCCATCTTGTGGACGTCGTCCTTCTTCTTGATGGCAGCGCCACGGAAGTTCATGGCATCGAGGATCTCGCCGGCCAGCTTGTCGCGCATGGTGCGCTCGCCGCGGGTGGCGGAGTAGGTCTTCAGCCAGCGCATGGCCAGGGAGGTGCGGCGGTTCTGGGGAACTTCCACGGGCACCTGGTAGGTGGCGCCACCGACACGGCGGGACTTCACTTCCACGGCGGGCTTGATGTTGGTGAGGGCCTTCTGGAAGGCTTCGAGGGCCTCTTCGCCAGACTTCTTGGCGACGATCTCGAGGGCGCCGTAGATGATGCGCTCAGCGGTGGCCTTCTTGCCGCGCTCCATGAGGATGTTCACGAACTTGGAGACGAGGAGGGAGTTGTAGACGGGATCCGGGAGGATCTCGCGCTTAGCAGGAGTAGAACGACGAGCCATGGTTCACCTCTCCCTTACTTCTTCTTCGCGCCAGCAGCGGCCGCGCCGGCCTTAGGCCGCTTCGCGCCGTACTTGGAACGGGACTGGTTACGGCCATTCACGCCGGTGGCGTCGAGGGTGCCGCGAACGACGTGGTAGCGCACGCCCGGGAGATCCTTCACACGGCCGCCGCGGATGAGCACGATGCTGTGCTCTTGCAGGTTGTGGCCCACGCCAGGGATGTACGTGGTGCACTCGATGCCGTTGGTGAGGCGCACACGCGCCACCTTGCGAAGCGCGGAGTTCGGCTTCTTAGGGGTGGTGGTGAACACGCGGGTGCAGACGCCGCGCTTCTGCGGGCAGCTGTCGAGCGCGGGGCTCTTGGTCTTGTTTTCGAAAGTGTTCCGCCCGAAGCGGATCAGCTGATTGATGGTAGGCACACCATCCTCCAATGAAGGCTGCTCGAAAGTGAGCGCCTGGATCCGAGAGGTTGGGGGTCCAACGTCGGATGGACAGGTAAAACTCCGGCTCCCTAGGAAACCGGAATCTTCGATCGTAGCGAAAGGAGCCCCGAAGTCAACGGATTTCGGGTGAATTCAGCCAAGTCAGGCCTTCTCGAGGGCATCCACCTTGGCCTGGACCGAAGGGCTATGACAGGCGCAACCTGCCGCGCATCCAGCCTTGGCTTCCGGGGCCTTGGAGTCTGAAGCCGACACAGAAGAGGATCCAGAGCTGGCGGGCTCGTTCCCATAACCGGATGCGTACCAACCACTTCCGCTTAGGGCGAAGGCCGTGCGACTGATCTGGCGGGCCATCCCCACTGAAGCTCCGCACTTGGGACAATCGTGCTCCGTCGGAGCCGAGAAGCTCTGCAGTTTCTCCTCCTGGGCGCCGCAGGCCGAGCAGCGGTACTCGTAGAGGGGCATGGCAAGATCTCCTATAGGCGGCCGTCGCCGCAGTCCACCAGTTTAACGGACAGAGAGCCTATCGCCCATGCACCAGTACTTCTTGACCCCTCAGGCCTTCTTGGACGCCCATCCCGAATGGCGGGATGGCCGCCGCAAGGGCGTGCTCGGCTTCACCAATGGCTGTTTCGATCTAATCCATCCCGGCCACGTTCAGTACCTTGAGGACTGTCGCAGGCAGTGCGATTTCCTCATCCTCGGCCTCAACAGCGACAAGTCCGTGGCCAGCATCAAGGGGCCCAGCCGTCCCGTGCAGGACGAAGACGCCCGGGCCCGGGTGCTGTTGGGGCTTCGAAGCATCGACGCCGTCATCCGCTTCCATGAGGACACTCCCGCCGACCTCATTCGGGCCGTGCAACCTGACCTCCTCGCGAAGGGAGGGGATTACACCCCCGAAACCGTGGTGGGCCGGGATACGGTCGAAGCCCGCGGCGGACGGCTGGTGCTCATCCCCTTTTTGCCAGGCCACAGCACCAGCACCATCGTGCGACGCATCCAGTCGGGACGCGGGGTCACCCAGGAATGACCCCGATGGGGGTCCAGTGAATCACCCCGTTCGCCCAGCCTGAACAACGGTTCGGCCAGGAGTGAGGGCTTTGCCATGCCCGCCGTGACACCTGTCAGCAGCCTTGGAACCACCCTTCCATGGGCCCCACGGCCCAGGACGGAGACCCTATGCGAACCTCCCTGACCACCCTCGCCCTGCTCCTCACAGGAGCGGTCATCAGCGCTCAGGACATCAACGGCGGCCTGCACACCGGCCTCTCCCTTCCCGTCGGCGATCTGAGCGACAAGGCCGACCTTGGCACCAACCAGTTTTTCGGCGCCCATATCGGCGGCCACCTGGATTTCAACATCACGCCCCACCATCAAGTGCGCGGCCACGTGACCTATCACACCTTCCCTGGCACCCGCTGGAGCTCGGGATGGAAGAACGACTACAAGGACCTCCAATTCGGCGCCGAGTGGGTCTACAACTTCCAGAACCCCAGCGCGGGCTGGTACGTGCTGGCTGGCGCCCACATCAACAACTTGAAAGTGGACGCCGACCGCGACCGCTTCCCTTACCCCTCCTACACCTCCAGCCAGAGCGGGAAGTTCGGCATCCGCGGCGGCGGTGGATACAACTTCAACCGAAGCTTCTCCTTGGAGGCCCATTTGAATCAGGTCTCCGTGGAGAAGTACGGCGGTGATCCCTTCTACTTCGACACGGCCACTTGGGCCCAGGTTTCAGCCGTATTCCGATTCAAGTAAGTCGTTTCAAACGATCAAGCGCCGGACTCGGGCCGGCGCTTTTTTTGTGAGGCCGACTCAACGGGCTGGCGGTTTTCGCCTACCCTGAGCGAGCCTCATCCAAGTCGGATGTCCTTGAGGAGTCTCCATAATGAAATCGCTCAGCCTTGCCGTTGCCTGCCTCGCCGCCACCGGCCTTCAGGCTCAAACCTATATCAACGGAGGGATGCAGGCCGGAGCCATGATCCCCACGGGAGACTTCTCCGATAAGCGCGACTCGTATGGGGATTATGTGGGCGCGCATGAAGGCCTCGGCCTCCACTTCGGCGGCCATTTGGATTTCAACTTCACCCAGCACAGCCAGCTTCGCCTCCACCTCGATTTCATGGGCTTCGCGGGAAAGAGGGACGATATCTACACCGACTACTACTACGATGGCACCCGTCAGAATGCCTTTGGCGTCACCCAGTTCGGCGCGGACTATGTCCACAACTTCGAGTCCCCAAGCCGTGGTGGTTATTTCCTCGCCGGCATGAGCCTCAACAACATCAAAGAAACCGTCAAGTTCTCGAACTACCGCGACTATGACGCCTCACAGTCCGGCAAGCTCGGTCTCCGTATTGGCGGCGGCTACACCTTCAACCGCGTGGTCAGCGTTGAGGGGCACTTGAACACGATCAGCGTCGACAAGACCGGCACCGACGGCTTCGGCTTCGATGCCATGACCTTTGTCAGCGTCAGCGCGGTATTCCGTTTCGGCCGCTGACCCTTCACTCCCTCGAATGGAAAAGCGCCGGATGTGCCGGCGCTTTTCCATTTGAAGATCGATCTAGACCAGCGGCGCGAGCATCTCGCGATACTTCGGCAAGGGCCAGAAGTCCGCATCGCAGCGCTCTTCTAAGCGATCCAAGGCATCTCGCAGTTCATCCATGGCCACGCGGACCTGGCGCCCGAACGCTGCCGTGCGGGCATGGTTCGATTCAACGGCTTCCGCCGTGACCAGGGCTCGTTGGAGCCCTTCCAACTGCTCCTGGGCTTGGCTTAGGAGCGCCGCTTGAGCTTCAATCGTGGCCTTGAGGGGGCCTGGAATCGCCACGCCTAAAGCAGCGACCTTGCCCAGGGACTCGGCCTTAGCGCCCAGATCAGCCATGGCCGAAGGAAGGATCTGCGTCTCCGCCATCTCTCGGAGTACCTGGGCTTCGATGTTCAAGGCCTTCTGATACTGCTCGTGGCGGATGTGGATGCGGGCCTCCACCTCCTCTGCGCGCAGGATGCCCTGCCGCGTGAACACCGTGCGAGACGCCTCGGTCTCGAAATTGGCAAGGGCCTCCACCGTGTCCTTGGCGTGGGGCAGGCCGCGCTTTTCCGCTTCGGCCTTCCACTCCTCCGAATAGCCGTTGCCTTCGAAGCGCACAGCCTTGGTCTCGATGATGCCGGCCTTGACCACGTCCATCACGGCGGCCTTTAGATCTTTTCCGGCCTTTAGTTCGGCGGCCAACTTGGCATTGAGACTCTCAAGAGCCTCGGCCACGGCGGCGTTGATCACCGTCAGCGGCCACGCGATGGACTGACTGGATCCCACCGCACGGAACTCAAACTTGTTGCCGGTGAACGCGAAGGGGCTCGTACGATTACGATCCGTCGCATCCTTCTCGATGACCGGCAGCTTGCCGATGTTGAGATCCAGGATGGCCTTTTCGCTACCCTCCATCGCTGCGCCCGATTCGATCGTGTCGAGGATGCGGCTGAGCTGACCTCCCAGAAAGGCGCTCATGATCGCTGGGGGAGCCTCGTTGGCACCCAAGCGGTGATCGTTGCCCGCGCTCGCGATGGAGGCGCGCAGCAGGCCGCCATGGGTCTTGATCGCCTTGAGCGTCGCCACGAGGAAATACAGGAAGGACAAGTTCTCCTGAGGCGTGTGGCCCGGATCGAGGAGATTCATGCCTTCGTCGGTGGCGATGCTCCAATTGCAGTGCTTGCCGCTGCCGTTGACACCGGCGAAGGGCTTTTCGTGCAGAAGAATCGCGAGGCCGTGGCGCTCGCCGATGCTCTTCATGAGTTCCATGAGCATCTGGTTGTGATCACTCGCGAGGTTGGCGGCCTCGTAGATGGGCGCGATCTCGAACTGGTTGGGCGCCACCTCGTTGTGGCGGGTCTTGGCGGGGATACCGAGCTTGAAGCATTCCAATTCCAGATCCTGCATGAAGCCCAGCACACGCTCCTTGATGGAGCCGAAGTAGTGGTCTTCCAGTTCCTGCCCCTTAGGCGGCCGCGCGCCCTGCAAGGTGCGGTTGGCGAACATGAGATCCGGGCGATCCTGCGCAAGCTCCAGATCCACCGCGAAGTACTCCTGCTCCGCGCCACATTGGGCCACTACCTGGGAAGCCTTGATGCCAAAGAGATCCAGCGCCTCGATGGCGCGCTTGTTGACGACCTCCATCGAGCGGAGCAGCGGCACCTTATGGTCGAGGGCCTCGCCGTGGTAACCGACAAAGGCCGTGGGGATGCACAGCGTCTTGCCTCCGGGCCCCTCCATGATGAAAGCAGGGCTGGCAGGATCCCACGCGGTGTAGCCACGGGCCTCGAAGGTGGCGCGCAGTCCCCCGGAGGGGAAGGAAGAGGCGTCAGGTTCGCCTTGAATGAGTTGGCCGCCGGAGAAACGTTCGATGACGGAGCCACCTTCATCCCAAGTGATGAAGGCATCGTGCTTCTCAGCCGTCGCGCCTGTCATTGGAAGGAACCAATGCGTGAAGTGGGTGCAGCCGTTCTCCATGGCCCACTCCTTCATGGCCTGGGCCATGCCGTGGGCGACCTCAGGGGCCAGCCGCTCCCCTTTGCGCAGGGCCTGCTTGAAGGCCTTGTAGGTCTCCTTAGGCAACCGCTCCTTCATGGTGCGTTCGCCGAAGGTGAGGCAGCCGAAATAGCTGCTGATCTTGGTCTGATCCAGACGTACGATGTCTTCCTGGCGCTTGGCCATAGTCCCCCCTCAAGGATTTTAAAAAGACCTCTCCCCAAGTCCAGGTATTGAAAATATTGAACTTGGTCACATCATCATGAAGCCTGCGATCGACGCCCAGTCTAGCCCAGGAGCCCTTTCGGCAGAAGGGGACGCTCGCGCGATTTTCTTACTGAAAACCTTGCGTCACCAGCAAAGAGAACTGCCCCACAGCAGTGCCTTGGCCTGGGAGCGGGCCACCTTTTGCGAAGCCTTTCTGGACCCGGAGCCCGCCCGCCGCGTTCGGGCCTTCCTCAGCGGCGAATCCCGCGGATAGGGGCGTAGAATGGGGATCCCATGACCTTTGCCGCCCCCTATGTTCCCGACCTCAGCACCATCCCGGCGGAGCTGGATCTCGTCGCCGAGATCCGCCGACTAAAGGCGGAACGCAAGGCGGTGATCCTCGCGCACTACTACCAAGAGCCCGAGATTCAGGATCTGGCGGATTTCGTGGGGGACAGTCTGCAGCTCAGCCAGCAGGCGGCCCGCACCGATGCCGAAGTCATCGCCTTCTGCGGCGTGCATTTCATGGCGGAGACCGCCAAGATCCTCAATCCCACCAAGCGTGTGGTCATCCCCGATATGGATGCGGGCTGCAGCCTTGCGGACCGCTGCCCCGCCGATCAGTTCGCGCAGTGGCTGAAGCAGTACCCCGATCACGAAGTGGTGAGCTACATCAACTGCTCGGCCGGCGTCAAAGCGCTGAGCACGGTCATCTGCACCAGCTCCAACGCCGTGCGCGTCGTCAACAGCATCCCCAAGGACAGGAAGATCGTCTTCGCGCCCGACCGCCACTTGGGCAAGTGGGTAGCGCAGCAGACGGGCCGCGAGATGGCGCTCTTCCCCGGCTTCTGCATCGTGCATGAGCAATTCACCGCCAAACGCGTCGCGGCCATGAAGGCCCAGCACCCCGAAGCCAAGCTCATCGCCCATCCCGAGTGCGATGCGACGGTAAGCGCCTTGGCGGATTTCGTGGGGAGCACCGCCGCCCTGCTTCGCTACGTCAAAGAGAGCCCCGCCAAAAGCTTCATCGTGGCCACCGAGGCCGGCATCCTGCATCAGATGCAGCGCGCGCGCCCCGAGGCCGAGCTCATCCCCGCCCCGGCGGATAGCGGATGCAACTGCAGCCTCTGCCCTTATATGAAGCTCAACAGCCTGGAGAAGCTTTACCTCGCCCTGCGCGACCTCCAGCCGGAGATCACCCTGGAGGAAGGTCTTCGAAAGAAAGCCCTGCAACCCCTGGAGCGCATGCTCGCGCTGGGCTGATCCGAGCCCTTGGAGTCTCTTCCAAGGGGTGGCAGCATGGTTCCACCCCCAAGGAAGCTCATGGCCAGTCGAACTGTGACCCGCCTTCGCCGCTATCGGCGGAGCGAGGGCCCTCCCAGCTTTTGGTCCCGGCTCGTGTCCCGGGCCGGCATCCTCATGCTTGGCTTGGGCATGATGGCCCTCGTCTACGGGTTGATGACGCTTACGTTGGAGTACGCCACCAGCAAGCTGGATGGCGCCTCGAAGGACTGGAAGCAGAAGGGCATGAGCGCCGCCGATCGCGTGGAACGCAGTTGGCAGACCTTAGGTGCCCCCCCCGCATTCAGCAAAGGTGATGAGCCGGAAGTAAAAAAATACCTCGACCAGTACCCTCTGCTTGTCGCCCTGGGGAACCAAGCCAACAGCAGCTTTTGGATCCGCAAGGGCGACCGTTTGATCCCCAGCGATGGCTCCGAGGAGGCCCGTCGCTGGGAGGAGTGGATCCGCCTCGCCGCCCAGCGTCCTACCTTCCAATGGTTCCCTCCTAAGGAGCTGAACCCCGACCACGCAAGAAATCCCGTCACCGTCCTCACGGCCAATCAATGGATTGGGGTGATGCGTTGGCAGATCGGCTGTCCGCAGGTGGAACGCCTGCTTCAGCGCCTCCTCAAGCCGGATTTAGAAGTCCGCATCGGGCTCCGTCCAGACCTGTACACCACCAAGGAGACGCCGAGAGCCGCCTGGGGCGCCTATCCCAATCTTCAAGCCGATCCTGGCCGCGTTTTCGAGGTGCCGCCCCAGTATCACGAGCTCACTACGAACGCCTTTGGCGAAGGGTTCTCCATGGCGGTCCTTCCGACCCCCACAGATGGGAATCAGATGACCTCCGTCTTCAAGCGCCACCTCTTCACCGGAGGTGCCCTCTCTCTCACCTTCATCCTGCTGCTGGTGGGAGGTATGTGGGTGCGTCACCGCGTAAGGCGGCGGTCCATGCTGGAATCAGACCGCCTGGCGAGCCTGGCCCACAGCCTCAAGACCCCCCTCGCCATTCTGAAGTTCCGCTGCGACAGCATTCGGCTGGGGCGGCTGGATCAGGAAGAGTCCGACGCTCAGCTGGTCCGCTTGGGACAGGAGGTCGATCACCTCACCCTCATCATCGATAGCGGGTTGAGGGCTATCAAGGGAAGCGAAGAGCACAAGCCCACCGCAGAGGCCACGCCCGAGTGGATTCAAAACGTCGCTTCCGATCTCGTGGCCGCCTTCGAGTCCGAGAACCGAGAGCTGACCTTGAACCTCTGCCCCGATCCAGGCCAAGCCGTGCTCACAAGCCTCCGCTCCGCCCTCCTCACGCTGATGGAGAACGGCCTCGAGCATGGTCGAGGCACGGTTCGCGTGGAGACCCGCCGCCACCGCAGCCACCTGGTCATCACCGTCTCCGACGAGGGCCCCGGCCTGGATCAGCCCTCCCTCAACGCGCTGGGCAAGCCCTTCCAGCGCATGCGGGCGTCGGGCTCCGAGGGCTTCCAGCGGGAAGGGTTGGGCCTTGGCCTAAGCCTTCTCTTCCATTCGGCCGAACAGGAAGGATGGGGACTCCTATTCCACTCCGAGGTCGGCAAAGGCACCACTGCCGAGCTCCGCATCCCCCTTTCCCGTAAAGGCCCGCTGATGGACCGCCTCCTCGCCCTATTCCGCACTGTTCCAAAGACCTTGGAACAGCATTAGGCCTTGCGTTTTTTTCCCGAACACCAGTATGTTGAAGTGCCCACCCGGAGCCCATTGATTTGACTCGAATTCTGGTCGTCGAAGACGAACCCAGCCTTCGCCAGCTGCTGCTGGAAAACCTCGCATTTGAAGGTTACGAGGTCGAGGCTGCGGAGGACGGAATGCCCGGCCTTGCCCTGCACGAGGGTCGGCGCTTTGATCTCATCGTGCTGGACCTGATGCTGCCCCGCCTGGACGGCTTCCAATTCCTGCGCGTCCTGCGAGAGCGAAGGGATGCCGTGCCCGTGCTGATGCTCACCGCCCGAGGCGCCGAGCTGGACCGCGTTCAAGGGCTCTCACTGGGCGCAGACGACTACCTCGTGAAGCCCTTCTCCATCCTGGAGCTGGTGGCCCGCATCAAGGCGATCCTCCGCCGTACCCGCTCCCTCGAAAAGCCCATGGTGCTGAGAAGCGGCCCCTTTCGCTTTGATCTCCCCCTGCTCGTCGCCACCCGGGACGGCAAGAATCTCGATCTCACCCCGCGGGAATTCCGCCTGGTGGAAATCCTGCTTCAGCATCCCGGCCGCACGCTGAGCCGTCTGGAGCTCCTGGCCCAGGGCTGGGATCAGGACGCCCGCCCCACGTCCCGCACGGTGGACGTCCATATCGCCAAGCTCCGCAAGAAGTTAGGGGACGAATCCAGCAGCCGGCCCTGGATCGCTACTGTCGGCGGCGAAGGCTACCGCTGGACCACGCCGGTGGAATCAGAGGCCTAACACGTCACGCCGACGTGGCCGTTCTGCGGCCACCTCTGCTGGAATGAGGCATGTCAGCTTGGACGCCTCACAGTTGGCAGGGCTTTAAGGCCCTCCAACAGCCCGAATACCTCAACCCCTCCGCCTTGGAGGGGACACTGGCGCGCCTGCGGACGCTACCGCCCCTCGTGGGTGCTGGTGAAGTGGATCGCCTCCGCGCCCTGCTCGCCGATGCCGTAGCGGGAAAGCGCTTTCTTCTGCAGGGTGGTGACTGCGCCGAGCAATTCCGAGATTGTGCGGAAGGACCCATCGCCGACAAGCTCCGCGTGCTGCTGCGCATGTCCATGGTGCTCACCCTTGCGGGCCGCTGCCCCGTCGTGAAGGTGGGCCGAGTGGCCGGCCAGTACGCCAAGCCCCGCAGCTCAGGCACGGAGAAGGTGAACGGCGTCGAGCTTCCTGTCTACCGCGGGGATCTCATCAACGGCCTCGAACCAACGCTTGAAGCGCGCCAGGCCGACCCCGGCCGCATGCTGCAGGCCTACTTTCACTCTGCGGCCACGCTCAACCACGTGCGCGCGCTCATCGATAGCGGCTTCGCCGATCTGCACCACCCCGAGCGGTGGGCCCACGAGGGCGGCGCCCACGAACATCCGGCCTACCAAGAGGTTCTCGGTCAGGTGCGCAGCACGTTGGACTTCCTCGAAGCTCTGGGCGGCGCTCAGCCGGGCACGTTGGAGCGCATCGAGTTCTTCACCAGCCACGAGGCCCTGCTGCTCCCCTACGAGGAGTCCCTCACCCGCTGGGTGGCGGAAGAGAAGGCCTATTACAACCTCGGCGCGGCCATGCTCTGGGTGGGCGAACGCACCCGCAACCTCGATGGGGCGCACCTGGAATACCTGCGTGGGGTGCGAAATCCCATCGGCGTGAAACTCGGTCCCAGCGCCAAATCGGAGGACCTCCCCGCCCTTCTAGACCTGCTGGATCCCCATCACGAGCCTGGCCGCCTCACCCTCATCACACGTCTCGGGGCCGAAGGGGTCCAGGAGCATCTGCCCACCCTCATCAAGGCCGTCCAGGCCACCGGCCACCCCGTGCTGTGGAGCTGCGACCCCATGCACGGCAACGGCATCAAAACGCCCTCCGGCCTCAAAACCCGGGACTTCCGAGCCATCCTCAGCGAGCTGACCCAGGCCTTCGAGCTGCACCGCCTCTGCGGATCCCGCCTCGGTGGCGTGCACTTCGAGCTCACGGGCGAGGACGTCACCGAATGCACGGGCGGCACCGTGGGCCTCACCCAAGCGGATCTGCCCCGCGCCTATGAGACCGGTTGCGACCCCCGCCTGAACGGAAGCCAAAGCCTTGAGATGGCCTTTCTTATCGCCAGGATGATCGGGCAGCGCTGATCCGCCTTAAACCCTTGCCGGTTTCTTCCGCTCCATGGCTTGGTGGAGTCACTATGCGCCTGCTTGTTATCGGATTACTGGGGACCTTGCTCGCCTGTGGAGGCTCAGGAAGCGGCACTGGATCCGGGTCCGGATCCACAGGAACGCCTTCACCCGAGATCTGGGGCTCGGTCACCGCCGCCATCCAGGCCGCTCAATCCCAATTCGAGCACGGCGTAGCGGTCGAGGTGGTCACGCCTGCGGGCGTCGTCTATTCCTCCAGCTCCACGGCGACAGGAAGCTTCGACGATACGGCTAACACCCCCATCGCTTCCTCCTCGAAGTGGGTGAGCGCCAGCGTGATCCTGCGGCTGGTGGACCAGGGCGTGCTCAATCTCAACGACCCTTGCTCCAAGTGGCTGAAAGACCGCAACGGCAACGCCTGGAGCGGCAACCTGGGCAGCGCCACGCTGCGCCACCTCCTCAGCTACACGACAGGCATCAGCGGCGACGATAGCAATTCAGAACTCGCCTCCACGCTTACCGAGGCCGTCTATCGAATCTACGAAAACGAGGGCCCTTCCGCTTCCGCGCCGGGCACCTACTTCTACTACGGCTCCACCCACCTCCGCCTCGCCGCCCGCATGGCGGAGATGGCCACGGGCAAGACCTGGTCTCAGATCTTCGACGAGCAGCTGCGCATCCCCTTGGGCTGGGCCACGACAAGCAACTACGATCTGGGCGGTCTGCTGCTGAATCCCAATCCTGCGGGCACATTGCGCTGTACGGGCCAGGAATACCTGCGCTTCCTCTTCCTTCAGCTGAATCACGGCCAGTACAACGGAACACAACTACTGCCCCAAGCCCTCATCACTCAGCAGCGCACCGATCAGTACAGCACCTCCAGCCCCACCACCACCATTGCCTACAGCCCCTACAAGGCGACGGACCCGACGAAGCTCTACCACTACGGGCTCGGCAACTGGTTGGAGACGACCGATTCCACCCTGCCACCTTCCGGCAGCAACTCCATCCTCCGCGTCTCCAGCACGGGGAAGTTCGGGTGGGCGCCCTGGGTATCACTGAACAGCACCTACCCCTATGCAGGGCTGGTCATCACCCGGCAGGACTCCAGCACGGTCGAGGCCTTCCTCCCCTCGGAAAACCTCAAGGTACAGTTGGATCCGCTCATTCAGGCCGCCTTGGCGAAGAACCCGCCGGTGATCCGAACCATTCCCTAAGCCTACTGCGCGGTCGGGTGCTCCAGCTCCACGCCGAGCACCCAGCGCATCTCCAGGGGCCCGCAGCGCAGCCGCAACGGCGTCATGGCCGGCAAGGCGGGCAATGGCTTTAAACGCGGCGGCGGAAGCAATAGCACCTCGCCTGATGCCACCGCAGGCCAGGCCACGCCGGACCACGCGTCCGCGGGAATGCGTCGACGATGCCCGCCGATGGAAAACTCCAGCGCACCCGCGCCGGCCCCCAGCACCACCCAAGGACAAAGAGCCACGCGACCCGCAGCCTCACAGGCCAAGGTCCACCCTGCAGGCCCCTTGCCCTGCTGCCCCAGCAAGGCAAGGGTGGGACGGGGATCCCCAGGCAAGGTCTGATCCTCAGGCAAGAGGCAGGCTGCATCGCGCACCTGGCCTTCTCCATCCAAGAGGCGCTGATGGCGAAGGGGTAGCATGCGCAATTCGGAAGTCAGCGGCGCAAGGGACGCGGGCAGATCGCCCCGCTTAGCCCACTTGTCCGCGTAGGCAAGCGTATGACGCAGGCGCGTCAGCCCGCGGGGACCCGCGGCCAGCAACAGGTCCAGGCGGGAAGGCACCAGGGCCGCTGCAAGACGATCGGGATCACCCTCGCCCACCTTGGCGAGCCTCACCGCTTCCACGGCCGTGAGATCCACCGCGCGGCCGGGATCCGAAGGCAGCAGCGCGAGCAGCGCGTGGCGCTCCGATCGCCCCTTCTTCCATGCCGCCTCAAACGCAATGAAGCCTCGGGCACCGGTCACTGCTGCCCCTCCATCCATCGGCGAGTTGCAGGCAGAATCTCGGCAGGCCGCTGGGTGTCGAAATCCAGCATCACCTGCACGGTCTTGGCTTCGGCGAGCAGGCGGCCATCCTGCTCGGCGTAAACGCGGTAGGCCAGGTCGAAGCTCGTGCGGCCGATCTTCGTGCAGCGGATCTCCACGCGCACCTCGTCCTCGATGAGGATGGGCGATCGGTAATCCACTTCGATGCGCGCGATGAGGAAACCTTCGGCCTCGAAGGGGCGCCCCGCCAGGTACCGGCGCCACCAGCGGTAGCGCGCCACCTCGATGTAGCTCACGAGGACGGCGTTGTTGACATGACCCAGGGCGTCCAGGTCGCGAAATCGCACTTCGATGGGGTGGATGAAGCTCATCCTTCCACGCTACCCCAGTCATGCTTAGGAGATGGAATCCCGACGCCCCTGGTCCCCCGATCCCTCCTGGGCCGACCCCCTCATCATCACCCTCGCCCTCTTCTGTCTGCTTGGCGTGGGTCTTACGTTACGAGGCCGGGCTCAGGCGCCGCCTTCGTCCGTTGCGGGCCCCACCATTCAAGGTCGGGTGCTCGAGCTCTCCCTTGGAGCCCGCTTGGTCTTTAGGACGCCTCAGGAGCTCCCCACGGCGAAAGACTTGCCGCAAGCTGCAGATCGCGCCATCGCCGCCGTGCTGCTGGCTGAGCAGCAGAGAATCGCCGAGGCTCGGGAGCTGATGATGGCCTCCCCTCGCCCTTCCGACGCCTTTCAGCGAGCCTTTGAGATGGCCTACGGGGATCAGGAGCCTGCTTCTGTCGGGGATCTGCGGGCGGATCTGGGACAGGGCCTGGCGCTGCGGTTAATGCAGGCCAAATTGGCGCCGAAATCGGCTCAGGAGGGCCTCCGCAAGTCCGCCCTCGACGCGTGGATGAAACGCTTCGCGCTGCTTTCGATCTTCGGATCCATCGCCTTGGCCCTGCTCGTCATCGGCTTGGGCACCGGCGTTTGGCTGGCCATCAGCCAGCAGCCTTGGCCCCAGCTCTACACCTGGGAGATGTCCGGACGCGCCCTGCTACTGGTGCTACTTGGCTGGTTCGCGGCCTTCTTCCTGAGCAATCTCTTCGCGGCTGCTCTCCTCGCAAGCGCGCCGCCGGCCCTGCGGGCCTTCGCCATCCCTCTCGGCTACGCGCTGCATGCCTCGGTGGGCATCGCCCTCATGTGCAAGGCCGAAGGCTGCTCTTGGCAGGAGCTCAGGGCTCGCGTCTTTCCCGGGCCCGCGGCCAAAAGCCTGGCCTTCGCGCCGCTCTTTGTGGGGCTGGGGCTTAGCGCGGCGCTGATGGTCGGCCTGCTGCTCGCGCCCCTCATGCGCGGCCACGGCAACCCTCAGCAGGAGTTGATGGAAGGGCTGCTCCGTTTGAAAGGCTGGCTTCCCACCGCCACGCTCTTCCTCACCATCGCCGTGCTCGCGCCCTGCTTTGAAGAGCTCCTGATGCGGGGCCTGCTGATGGGCTGGTTGAGGAGCCGCAAGGGCGCCGTCCTTGCACTCGTGATCAGCGCCCTCGTCTTCGGCGCCATCCATCTTCAGCCCCTCGCTCTGCCGACGCTGAGCCTCCTCGGCGCCGCCTTTGGGCTGGGCGTGCAGCGCAGCGGTGATCTTCGAACATCCATCCTCGCGCACGGCTTATGGAACGGCGGGCTCTTCCTCTTCCTCCGCCTATTGGCGTGAGCGGTTGTGCCAGAGGAGCCAGAAGAGCTGGGAGACGACGATGCCTCCTAGCAGCCCGTAGATCAACCACTTCACGAGGGTGAAGGTGGAGGTCCAACCCTCTGGGCGCCGGGGGTTGTGCACCCGCATCTTCCCGGTATGCCAGCGCTTTTCCTCTTCGGAATCCTCGTGGAGGTGGATCGGCATCTTGCCTTTGGGCACCTGAGGCAGCACGGGCTTGGCGAGCTGCATTTGGGATTCGGTGAGCGCGCGGCGGATCGAGCCCGAATGGGCGTCCTCATCCTGGCTGAGCAAGGTGAATAGCCTCGCCTTCTGATGCACCGTCACAGGCAGCGCGTCCACGAAGGCTTCGAGGAAATCCACGAGGGTGGGGTAGCGCTCCTCAGGGTCGAAGGCGAGGGCCTGCATGAAGACCTTGGCCAAGCGGGGATCCATGTCCTTCGGAATGGCGGGGGGCTTGCGGAGGATGTGCTGGATGATGGCGGTGACGCTGTTGCCCGGGTGAGGCAGATCCCCGGTGAGCATCTCAAAGGCCGTGGCCGCAAAGGCATAGCGATCCGAGGAAGGCGTCGCTTCCTGCCCCAACAGGAGCTCCTGGCAGGCATAGGCCGGGCTGCCGATGAACTCGCCCACCTGGGTGAGCCTTAGGGCGATGGTGTGCTCCACATTCGGATCATCCGGATCCACCGTGCGCTCCGAGCTGGGCTCCGGCTGGTAGGCGCCGGTGGCAAGGGCGCGGGCGATGCCGAAATCCATGAGCTTGGCCCGGCCGTTCTCCGCCCAAAGGATGTTCTCGGGCTTCACATCCCGGTGGACGATGGCCTGGCGATGGGCGGCCCGGAGGGCCCACCCTGCCTGGATCATGGCCTTGGCCAAGGTCTCCAGGTCCAGATCCTTATCCTTCATGTGCTGGGCGAGGCTTTTCCCTTCCACGTACTCCATGGCTAGGAAGGGACCCACCTCAGGATCCACGCCCACGTCAAAGACCATGACGACGTTGGGGTGGTTGAGCTGGGCGCTGATCTCCGCCTCGCGCCGAAAGCGCAGGAAGCCCTGGTTGCGGGCCTCTCCCACCTCCTTCACCACCTTGATGGCCAGGCGGCGCTTCAGGATGGGGTCCTCGGCCAGGAACACCATGCCCATGCCCCCTTCCCCCAGGGGGCGTTTCACCTGGTACCGGGCGATGGAGGACGGGAGAAAGGGTTCTGCCATAGGTAGGGTTAGGCCCATTGAACCATTCCCCATCGGTCCCGTCAGCCCCCAGCGGTAGAATGGGTGTTTGCATATGGAGTTCCCATGGCCGCGCTACTGGAAGCCATCGAGATCAAGCGGAAGATGTTCTTCGAACATGAGGGTGTGCCCTACCACTGCCTCGACGTGGAAATCAGCACCCCCACTGCCCGCGGCGGCCAGACGCTCGTGCGCCTGAAGATGCGCAACCTGCTCACCAAGGCCGTTTTCGACAAGACCTTCAAGGCCGGCGACAAATTCGCCCAGCCCGACCTCGTCATGGTGCCCGCCACCTTCCTGTACAAGGACGTGGCTGGCTGGCACGTGATGGATCAGGAGACCTACGAGACGCTGGAGCTGGGCGAGGACCTGGTAGGCGATGCCGCCGACTTCCTCGTGGAGGACATGGCCGTGCAGCTGCAGAAGTTCAACGGCAACCCCATCGGCATGCAGATCCCCCCCATCGTCGAGCTCACCGTGACCTACACCGAGCCCGGCAACCGCGGCGACACCGCTTCCGGCGGCGTCACCAAGACCGCCACCCCCAACACCGGCCTCGAAGTGCGCGTGCCCCTCTTCATCAAGGAAGGGGAAAAGGTAAAGGTGCACACGGAGACGCGGGAGTTCGCGGGCCGGGCCTAAGCCGATGTCGCGCAAGTACCGCCTGGGGCAGAGCCGCGATGCGCAGGATATGGAGCAGCGGGATACCTATTCCCACGAGCGCAAATCCGATAGCAAGCGGCGTCAGCAACGGGCGGACCGGCTGGAAACCGACATCGAAGGCCACCACACCGAAGGGATGCTCCAATTACCGGATGCCACGCCCTGGCTACACCTGCAAGAAGCCACCCTCGTGCAGCGCCACAGCCAATGGGTGGATCTGGAACTCGAGGATCGTACGCAGATCCGCGCCTCCCTCAGCGGCAAACTAAAAGGCGTGAAGCTCGTCTGCGGCGACAAGGTGCGGTTCAGCGTGCAGCCGGTGGAAGCCATCGATCCCAAGCTGCCCCAAACCCAAGTGGTCGCCATCATGCCCCGACGCAGTCTTCTCAAGCGCGGAGGCATCGATGATCGCGAACCCTGGCAGCTGGTGGCCGCCAATGCTGACGAACTCTGGATTTGCGCCGCCGTCGTAGAACCCGCACTGAAGCCCGGCCTTCTGGAGCGGGCCTATGCCCTGGCGCTGGATGCGGGCATGGGCTTTCGCATCCTCGTCACTAAGCGCGATCAGGTCTCGAAGAAGGACACCCTGCCGGAACTGGATCCCCTCCGCGAAATGGGGCTTCCCATCCACGAAACGTCGGCTCTGAAGGGCGAGGGCATCGAAGAACTCAGAGCTCTCTTGAAGGGCCGCGCCATCGTGCTCATGGGCCACAGCGGCGTAGGGAAGAGCAGCTTGGTCAACGTGCTCCACCCGGAGATGGCACTCAAAACCGGCGACCTTTCTAAATTCGGCACGGGCAAACAAACGACGACTGCCTCTCGCTGGTTGCCTCTGCCCGAAGGCGGCACCCTCATCGATACGCCGGGCATCCGCAGCCTCAGCGTCCGAGGGCTGGATCGCGGCATCCTCGCGCAGGTCTTTCCAGAATTGCCGGAAGCCATGCGGGAGGACCCCTTCGCCTTCGATCCCGATGATGAAGAGCTGGACCTCGACTACCCCGAGCGCCTGGCGAGCCTGCAGCGGCTGTGGTCCGAGATGGGCGAGCGCAACCCGAACGCGAGGCCTGGAATCTAATGCAAGATCGGATGGAAAGCGGGTCCACGGCCCTGGATCTCGTCTACAAGGGCGTCTTCGGCAGCCTGTTCCCGCTATTCCGCTTCGCTGCGCGGATGTTTGCCCGGCGGGAGCGGGGCTTCGATATCGCCGACAGCATCATCGAGGCCTTCGCGGCCCTTCGTCCCAAGTATCTGGAAGCCGTGAAATCCAATATGGCCCAGGTGACGGGGCGCAAGATCGATGATCCCGAGGTGGAGCGCCTAGCCATGCGCATGATGCGCCAGCACGCTCGCGCTTGGGTGGACTTCATCCACTTTGGACAGCGGCCGCCGGAAGATGCCCTCGCGCAATTGGAAGAGCTTCAAGGCGCCGAGCATTTGGATGCGGCGCTGGCCGAAGGCAAGGGTGCCATCCTGCTCACGGCCCACGCGGGGAACTACGAATTGGGCGGCATCCTGATCCGCTCCAAGGGCCTCTCCATCCATGCGGTCTACAAGCCCGACCGCTTCGAGGCCGTGGAGCGTCTGCGTGCGGAGATCCGCGCCACCGGTGGCGTGGTGGGCCTTCCCATCGGCGGCAAAGGCTTCTCCACCCTACCCCTCGTGAAGCAACTGCGAGAGGGCAAGCTCGTTGGCATGCAAGGCGATCGGGATTTCAGCCTCAACGGCCTCGCCATCCCCTTCTTCGGCCGGGAGGTGTATTTCCCCCGCGGGCCTTGGGAGCTGGCGGCCATGACCGGCGCGCCGATCCTCACGAGCTTCTTCTTCACCGACGAGCAGAACCGCTTTCATGCCCGCTTCGGTGCGCCCATCTATCTGCGCGCGGGCCGCGGCGAACGCATGGCGGAAATCGAAGCAGGGATGCGGCGCTACGCGGCGGATCTGGAGGCCCTGATTCGGGCATATCCGGATCAGTGGTACTGCTTCTATCCTTTCTGGGACGACCCTGCTCGAAAGGCGCCCGTTGAGTCTTGACGTCTTCAACCCCATCCTCGCCTATGCCCAGGCGCTGGATCGCAAGGATTGGGCGGCGGCCCGCGACTGTTTTCTGCCCGAGGTCGAAGCCGATTACCGCGATCTCCGGGGTGCTCAGGGAACCATGAGCGCAGAGGCCTTTGTTGCCCGAAGGGAAAGCGCCCTGGGCCCCTTGGAAACCCGACACCTGCTCACCCCCCTCACCTGGGAAGTCCGCGGCGACGAGGCGAATGCGCGATCGCTCTACCGCATCGAGCGCGTCGATCCCCGCCGGCCCCAGCCCAACCATTTCCATACCGAAGGCGAATACCAGCATCGCCTGCTCCGCACCCCTCAGGGCTGGCGCATCGCTGCTGTGCGCCAAACCATCCACGTGGAAGACGGCGACCCCAGCATCCATGCAGGGGCTCAAGGGCGCTGACTATCGCCCGCCCGCTTCGCGATAGACGAAGCGCTGGTTGCTCATGAGATTGATCTTGAGCACCTCGAAGTTGGCGCTCAGATCGAAGTCCCTCGGCATGATGTAGCTCGGGTGACGCAGTAGGATCTTGCCCTTGCGGCCGGCCTCCACCTGCCCCGAGGGGGCCACGCGGGTCACCGGCTGGATGGGGTAGTTCACCTTGTAAAAGGCCTTGGCGATGAGGGCCGAGCAGATGACTTCGCGCGAACTGGAGCTTCCGAAGTAGAGGGGTCGGCGGCGGAACTTCGCTGGCAGTAGGTGGAAGGGCGTGAGGTAGCGGGCCAGATCGAAGATGTTGCGCCGATCGTACTGCACGCCCAGGTGGCGCAGCATGACCGTCAGCACTTCTTCGCGGTCCTGAGGCAGCAATCCGTGGGGCCGGCAAATGCGCAGATTGCTGCGCTGGTAGGAGGAGAGGGGCATCACCCGCACGCCCTCCTTCATATCGCTTTCGATGATCAGTTGGGCCGCCTCGGGCCCGAAGCGCTCTAGGGCCGCATCCGCATGGGGACCGCCCCAACGCAGCAGCGCGTCACCGATGTACATGGCCGCATGGCTCCAGGAGCTCTGCGTGAGGTACATGATCACCTGGCTGATGCGGCTCTTGCCTTCCACCAGCACCACGTCGCCCGGCTGCAGATGGCCCACCAGCTGCTCCATATCATTGGGCACCCGGCGTTGGTAACCCGGCAGTTCCTTGGTCAGGTATTGAATGATCCAACCTGCCAAAGCATCGTGCGCAAACATGGAGGGCTCCCCATCCACCATCGGCCGAATGGAGTCACCTGCCAAGTCCTGAACACGAGGTGTGCTCAAGACAAAGGAATGCGCCCCGCGATCTTCCCTTCCAGCCACCACAGCCCGTTCAGGGGAAAGTCATTCGGAGCGCAAATCCATGATGCGGCCACCGATGCTCGTGGTGGAGCCCCCATCCTTGGAACGGAGGATCCACCTTCCGAACGGTGCATTCCTCTGGCTCAGCGGAACTGTCGCTGAAAACGACGTTCGTCGCGCTTGAGCACCACCCATGCCGCCATCCGAGCCAGGGCCTTAATGCGAAACAAGGGCGCGAAAAAACGCCAAGGCCAACCCAATCGACTCAGGATCTCCGGCAGAAGACTTGGTCCGCGATATACCGTGCGGCTCACCAAATCCAGCCCGTGCAGTTCGCCATGGAGTTGCTGCCCCGCCAGTTCCGGGGCCATGTGCACCAGCTCCGGGTGCTGCAGCGGAAAGAGCACCAGCAGACCCTGGCGGTCTCGAGCCTGGATCCAATCGGCGCGCTTCGCGCACACACTGCACTCGCCGTCATAGGCCAGCAACAGCGGGGTACGAGCCATAAGCTAGACCGCGACCGCAGCCTTCTGGAGATCCTTCGCCAGGGCAGGCAGCGACTTCACGCCCTTGGGCGCGTCGATGGCCTTCTGGTAACGGCGCAGCTCGCCGTCGTGGTTCACGATGAAATCGCTCTCTTCCACGAAGGAGGCGATGGGCAGCCACGCGGTGGCGCTACGTCCCAGTTCGCTTTGGAAGACTTCCAGGGCCAGGCTGAAGGGCACGGCCGTGAGGATCTGGCTGATGAGGTTCTCTTCTCGCTGACTGCTGAACTCGCTGTCGTGCAGCACGACGACCGACTTCACTTCCCCGGCGCGCACCTTCGTGAGCAGCTCTTCCAGTTGGCCGAAGCGGTAGCCGCGCTCGGTGAAGCCACGGCGGTTGAGCACGCCGTCGGCGCTCGTCTGAAGCTTGGGCAGGAGGATGGGGTAGTGCTTTTCGCCGCTGCCGAAGCGGAGGGCGGGGTCGCGGGTCAGCTCACCCAGACGCTGGGCCGTGTCACAGCCGAAGGTGCCTTGGCCGATCACCGCCACGGGGCCACCGGCCGATTGGAAGGCGTCGCGGACGGCCTCCAGCGTACTGGCCCCGTTGTTCAAGCGCGGCGTAACGTCGCGCTCCTTAGCGTTGTAACGCTCGTAGACATAGCGCTCGGCATCGCTGATGAAGAAGGTGTCGTTCCGGCCTTCCAAAGGACGCGGGCGGAAGCGGTAGATCACCCCCGCATCGTGGTCGATGGTGATGGGGCTGCCCAGCGCGGAGTGACGGCTGATGGAGTTGGTCTGCTTGAGGTACCACACGCGGCGGCGGAAGCGGAAATCCCGGCTCGTCAACGCGCCCACGGGGCAGAGGTCCACCACGTTCCCCGCATAGGGATTCTGATCCATGCTCTTGCCGCTGTAGGTGGTCACCTCCAGCTTGGAACCACGCTGAGCCACGGTGAGCTCGGCGCCGCCAGAGATTTCCTGCGTGAATCGCACGCAGCGGGTGCAGTGGATGCAGCGGTTCTTATCGATGACGATCTTGCCGCCCAGGTCTTCGTAGCGGTAACGGCGCTTCACTTCGAACATGCGGCTATCGCCGGAGCCGTACTGGTAGCTGTAGTCCTGCAGCTTGCACTCGCCGGCCTGATCGCAGATGGGGCAATCCAACGGGTGGTTCATGAGGAGGAACTCCATCACGCCGGCCCGGGCATCCACCACCTGGGGCGTGTTGGTGAAGACCTCCATGGCCAGCCCTTCGGGGTTGTCCTTGGGAGCGGGGCCGACGGTCGTCGTGCAGCTCGTCGCCAGCTTGGGCATGCCCTTGATCTCCACCATGCACATGCGGCAGGTGGCCACCGGCGTGAGGGCCGGGTGGTAGCAGTAGTGGGGGATATCCACGCCCGCCTCGCGACAGGCGTCCAGCACGAGCTTGCCGACCGGCACCTCGCGGACCACTCCGTTAATGCTGATATTGGGCATGGCCGTCCCCACTTCCAGCCTTCCAGGATGGGGCATCCGCCCCCCTTCCGGCAACGGCTGGGATCAAACTAAGAGGGTGTCTGCAAATTAGGCGACCCCGCGACGGAGCTCAACCGCGTGATTCCGCTAGGCACGGCCCGCAGGGCGATGTGGTGGCATCGCTCAAGGGCCGTAACAACGCGGGGCGCGCGGTTGGGCCCGTCCCTTCGGGCAAGGAGCGGCGGCTGTCGCCATGCGTCGTCAGGCTCGGCATCCGTAGCATCAACTACGCCTTGCCTCGCCTTCCTAGCCTGGCTCCGCCGGCGCCCCTTGCGCGGGGTCGTCTAATTTGCAGACACCCTCTTAGGGATGGATGCCCAGGGCCAGCTCGAGAACCGAGACCCGGCGGACTCCCCCTGTGGCCACGGGTACGGCCTGCTGGGAGATCTGGATATCCAGGCTGGTCTTGCGGTCGAAGCGGAAGCCCACCCCGGCGACGGGCCCCCAGCCCTGCTGGCTGGAGGACGCGTTTCGCTGGGTTTTCACCTCGGTGATGTTGCCCAGGCTATCGACGGTGAGCACCCGGTCGGTCCACGCGACCCGGCTCGTATAGGCCGTCAGCCTCAGCCCCGCCTGGCCATAGAAGCCTTCCGGGCCGAAGGCGTGCCGCCACAGCACGCTGCCCAGCCAGCCCTGGCTGTTGCTCTCGACATCCGTCCCCGCGAAGGAGGAGGTGCCGGAGGCCGGTGTGGGGAGGGGGTTGGGAATGGCATGGTCCTTAACTTCTGCATTGAGGAACTTGCGATAGCCGCCTTCGACGACCACCCTGCCCCACTCGCCGGGAAGGGGGTGGCTGCCTTCGATGGAGAGACCCAGTTGGGTCGTTCGGCCCGCGTAATCTGCGGGATCGATGGAGGCCCGCCCCGCCACGAGCTTGAACGAAGAATCCCACAGCCCCTGAGCCGGCAGCATGGCCCCGGCGAACAAGAGGCCCGCGATGGCCCGCTTCTGAAACATGCTCCACTCCCTTCGAGGCGACTCCACGAGTATGGGAGAGGAGTGGGGAAAGTTCCTATGCGCTTCCTGGCCAGGTGCCCATATCCCTCGGCGCGATGGCCCCTGCGGGGCCGGTGAGGGCCTGGCGGCAATAGTCCAAAAAGGCCTCCAGCCCCATAGCATCGAGGTCCGTGCTCGCGGGCACTACCGAGGGGATCACGATGCGACGCCGCAGCTCGCCGCAGGCCTCCAGAGAGAACACGAACCAGCGGTAACGGTCATCCTCGTTCAGCAGAGGGATGCTCACAATTCGCCGCTCGAAAAAGAGGTTGGAGTGGTCGTGGGCACCGTCGATGGCATGCCATTCGGGAATGTGGCCCCGTTTGACGAACGATTCCCGCAGCTGCTCCAGCGTGTGCTGAACGGTGACCTCCACTTCCACCTGAACGTCCATGGGTCCTCCTCCCTGGGCTATCGGCCGAGCTTCTTGCCTACCCAAGCCCTGTTCCGTATGGAAAAATAGAGGATTCGGGGGAATGTGATGGCCACCGCACTGCTGTCGGTTTACGACAAGACGGGCCTGCTGCCCATGGCTCAGGAGTTGAGAGCGCTGGGATGGGAGCTGCTGGCCACGGGGGGAACCCTCCGCGCCCTGCAGGACGCCGGCATTGAAGCCAAAGAAGTCGCGAAGCATACCGGCGCGCCCGAATGCTTCGATGGACGAGTGAAGACCCTCCACCCGAAGATCCACGGCGGCCTGCTCTATCGGCGCGACCTGCCCGAGCACATTGCGGACGCCAAGAAACAGCACATTGATCCCATCGATCTCGTGGTGATCAACCTCTACCCCTTCGAGGCCACCGTGGCCAAGGAGGGCGTGACCAAGGACGAGGCCATCGAACAGATCGATATCGGCGGCCCCTCCATGATCCGCAGCGCGGCCAAGAACCACGCCTCGGTGACCGTGCTCACCAACCCCAGCCAGTACGAACCCTTCCTCGAAAAACTCAAGGCCGGCACCTGGGGCCTGGAGGATCGCCGCGCCTGCGCCTTGGCGGCTTTCCAACGCACCGCCGCCTACGATGCCGCCATCAGCGCCTGGATGGAGCGGGAGCTCGCTCCCGAGGACGCGGAAGAAGGCCTGCCGACACGCCTTTCCTTCATCCTCACCCAGCAGCAGAGCCTGCGGTACGGAGAAAACCCCCATCAGGCCGCGGGCTTCTACGTGCGGCCGGGCAGCGCGAGCGAAGGCATCGCGGCATGCACGCAGCAACAGGGCAAGGAGCTGAGCTTCAACAACCTGCTCGACAGCGACGCCTGCGCCCGCCTCGTGTGGCAGTTCGATGCTCCTGCCTGCGTCATCGTGAAACACAACAATCCCTGCGGCGTCGCCTATGGCGCCCACCCGCTGGAAGCCTTCCTCCGCGCGCAGAGCGGCGATCCCCTCAGCAGCTTTGGCGGCATCGTGGCCTTTAACCGCCCCCTCGGTGCCGAAGTGGCGCGGGCCATGACCCAGAGCTTCTTCGAAGTGATCCTCGCACCGGGCTTCACCGGTGAGGCGCTGGAGATCTTCGCCACCAAGAAGCAGCTCCGTGTGATGCAAACCCCCAACGCCTGGCCCACCAGCGCCGACGGTCTGGATCTCCGCAGCATCGGCGGCGGCTTCCTCGTGCAGGCGCCCGACGAGGCCTTCCAACCCTTCGACCGCTGGGAAGTGAAGGCCACGGGCCGCGGCCCCAAGCCCCTCGCCGAAGACCTCATCCTCGCCCAGAAGGTGGCCAAGGCCGTGAAGTCCAACAGCATCGTTATCGTCAAAGACGGTGCCACCGTCGGCATCGGTGCCGGCCAGATGAGCCGCGTTGATAGCGTGGACATCGCCTGCCGCAAGGCCGGCGACCGCGCCAAGGGCGGCGCACTGGGCAGCGACGCCTTCTTCCCCTTCGCAGATGGCCTTGAGCTCGCCGCCAAGCACGGCGTCACCGCCTTCGTCGAACCCGGCGGATCCCTCCGCGACGCCGAAGTCATCTCCGCCGCGCAAAAGCTTGGCGTGTGGCTCTTCTTCACTGGCATGCGCCACTTCAGGCACTAAAACTCGCCACGAAGATCACGAAGACCACGAAGGTGGCTCTTCTTTAGTGGTCTTCGTGGTCTTCGTGGTGAATTCATGAAAACCTCCGAACTTCGCAAACGATTCCTCGACTACTTCGAAAAGCAAACCCATCGCAAGGTCGCTTCCAGCTCCGTCGTGGGCCCCGCCGACGATCCGACGGTGATGTGGACCAACTCCGGGATGATCCAGTTCAAAGATGTCTTCCTCGGGAAAGAGAAGCGCGATTACACGCGCGCCACGACGAGCCAGAAGTGCCTCCGCGCCGGCGGCAAGCACAACGACCTCGATCAGGTGGGCTTCACGGCTCGCCATCACACCTTCTTTGAAATGCTCGGCAACTTCTCCTTCGGCGACTACTTCAAGGCAGATGCGATCAAGTACGCCTGGGACCTCGTCACTGGTCCCTCGAGTGAAGGCAAGCTGGGCATCGATCCCAGCCGCCTCTGGGTCACGGTGTTCGAGGGAGCCGACGGCATTCCGGCGGACGAAGAAGCCGAGGCAATGTGGAAGGCCGCCGGCGTTCCGGCGAACCGCATCGTGCGGTGCAGCAAGAAGGACAACTTCTGGCAGATGGGCGATACGGGCCCCTGCGGCCCCTGCTCCGAGATCTTCTTCGATCGCGGCGAGCACTACCCCGGCGACGCCGTGCCCAACGGCGAAGGCGACCGCGTCATGGAGATTTGGAACCTCGTCTTCATGCAGTACGAGCGCGACAAGGAGGGCAACCTCACGCCCCTGCCCAAGCCCAGCATCGATACGGGTATGGGCCTGGAGCGGACCGCCAGCATCCTGCCGGGCAAGGACAGCCACTACGGCATCGATCTCTTAGAGCCCCTGTTCGGAAGCATCTTGGCCGTAACCGAGGTGACGGCCCAAACTACGGCGAAAACCGACCAACGCC
>JACXTT010001271.1_pt1 | contig 42527 bp, 36 predicted proteins | sample 9270951 | NCBI WGS metagenome assembly JACXTT01 (sample SAMN15532306, study PRJNA645909) | rock metagenome | isolation source: weathered quartz diorite | place: Puerto Rico | collected 2017-06-21
AATGTATTAATAATAGTGATTTTATAATTCAAATGTGCAAACAACAAATGTTTTACCGTAATACTATTAGGTGAAAGTGATCAAACTCTCGGTAAAGCACCCAAAAATGCCGATGAAATTAGTTGATCGGTAGTTCATAGTTGATGGTTCATAGATCATGGTTCATGGGGGGGCAGTTCATGGATCATAGTTCATGGAAATAGATTATGGAAAAACAGTTAACGTTTATCTATGCGCAAAAAATCATGAACCAAGAGCTATAGCCCCCTTCAACTATGATCCATGAACTATGATCCATGAACCATGAACTACTAACTAAAACTTACAACTGACCAGGCGCTGGTTTAATGATCATTTCATCAACGTTAGCGCCGTGGCTCATTCGGTATATATTAATAATGGCCGATGCGATATCCTCAGGTAATACCATCGTATCTTTATCAACCACTGCATCTTTCCATGAATCAGTTAGTGTTGATCCGGGAATGATCGCGGTTACTTTTACGCCATGTTCCTGCATCTCCAACCGCATTACTTTGGTGAGGCCAAGCAGGGCATATTTTGTTACGCCATACGTACCGGCCTGCGGGAAAGGATTTAACGAGGCTACCGAACATATATTAAAAAAGTGACCTGTGCGCGCTGCTATCATCGCTTTACCAAAATAACGGTACAACTCATAGGTAGGCATCAGGTTGGTATTTAATTGCTTTTCAAAGTCACTGCCGCTTTCATCAAGGATGCTGCCTGGTGCAAACATACCCAGACTGTTTACCACCACATCAATAAACCCCAGCTCTTGTTGTGCACCTGCGGCAAATTTTAGCAATTCGTTCTTTTTACTACCATCAGCAACCTGTGCAAAAACTTTGATAGATGGGTTGATGGATTGCAGTTCATCTTTAAATTTTAATAATTCTTGCTCATTGCGAGAACAAATTGCCACGTTTAATCCTTCATTAGCAAATGAAATAGAAATAGCGCGGCCCATGCCTTTTGTTGAACCGGTGATAAGAGCGTTCTTCATGACGATAATAATGTGTTTAAATAATTGTTCTTTTTAAAATAACCCCTAATACACGAGGCTAATTTTTTTGATTGGGATTGAAGCTTTAAGGGCCGAATTTACGTAAGGAATAGTTGATAGCTCATTAAATTGCATATTTAAATTTAATTCCGTGGGCACAAGCGGTAAAGCTTAATGGTAAAAAACGTATTTTTAACCGATTTTTATAAAAACAAATGTTCCATAGTTTAGGAAAATACATTCTTCTGCTGCGTTTAAGTTTCAGGAAGCCCGAAAAGTTTAGTGTTTATTGGAGCGAGGTGATGCGTGAAATGGTTTCGGTGGGTATAGGCTCTCTGGGTATTATCGCTATCATTTCGGTATTTATTGGCGCGGTGGCTACCATCCAAACCGCATTCCAGTTGGTAAGTGATTTTATCCCAAAAACAATTGTTGGTGGTATCACCCGCGATTCGACCATCCTGGAATTTAGTCCGACTATCTCGGCACTGGTATTAGCAGGGCGTGTAGGTTCCAGCATGGCCTCACAAATTGGCACCATGAGGGTAACCGAACAGATAGATGCCCTGGAGATTATGGGTGTAAACGCGCCGGGCTATTTGATATCACCCAAAATCATAGCCGGTATATCCATGATTCCATTACTGGTTATTGTATCGGTAATTTTAGGTTTAGCTGGTGGTTACATTGCCTGTGCCGCATCAAATGATGTATCCACTGCCGATTATGTGACCGGTTTAACTGACGGTTTTAATCCGCTTATTGTTACCGTGTGTGCCGTTAAAGCTATATTTTTCGGATTTATTATTACATCCATCTGCTCCTACCAGGGTTTTTATACCGATGGCGGCTCGCTTGAAGTTGGTCAGTCGGCCACCCGTGGTGTTGTTTGGAGCTGTATCATGATATTATTTGTGGATCTCATTATTTCACGCCTGCTACTATGATCGAAATTAAAGACATCTACAAAACATTTGGCGATAACGAAGTACTAAAAGGTATAAGTGCAAATTTTAAACCAGGTAAAAACAATCTCATCATCGGCGGTTCCGGATCGGGAAAAACTACCTTGTTGAAGTGTATCGTTGGCTTGCATGACCCTACAAAAGGCGATGTGATATTTGATGGTGAGAACTTTACCGATATGGATTTTGAGCAACGCGTACCTATCCGTACAAAAATAGGGATGCTTTTTCAAAACTCAGCCCTGTTTGACTCCATGACGGTGGAAGAGAACATCATGTTCCCGCTTAACCTTTTCACCAATCAAACCAAGGCGGAGAAACTTGATCGAGCTAATTTTTGTCTGGAAAGGGTTAATCTGACCGGCAAAAACAAACTATATCCATCTGAGCTTTCGGGCGGGATGAAAAAACGTGTGGGTATTGCACGTGCCATATCCATGCAACCCAAATATTTGTTTGTGGACGAACCCAACTCGGGCCTCGATCCTAAAACATCCATCCTGATAGATGAACTGATCAACGAACTTACTGAGGAATATGAAATAACAACAGTGATTGTTACCCACGATATGAACTCGGTAATGGGGATAGGTGATCACATCATATTTTTACATCAGGGCAAAAAGTGGTGGGAAGGCAGCAACAAAGAGATAGCCCACACTGATAACCAGGAACTGAACGATTTTGTATTCGCCAGCAAATTCATGCAGGCGGCTAAGGCCAAGCTTTGATCTGTGGCGAGGTTCGTGTTACGGGTTGCCCGTTGAGTTAGCTTTGCAGATTTTATTATATTTGCCTCAGAAAAACCGGCCACCGGCAACACGCACCCCGAACCAGAAAAAAGAAATGATCCAACTATTAACCCCAACGCACTGGAAAGATTACGAGCTGATTGATTGCGGCGATTTTGAAAAGCTGGAACGCTTTGGGAATATTGTACTGATACGCCCCGAACCACAGGCGGTTTGGAGTAAACAACTGCCCGCTGCTGAATGGCAGCGCTTGCACAACATCAAATTTAAAGGCCGCTCGGCAACTGCGGGCGATTGGATCAAGAAAGACCCCAAAACACCCGATCGCTGGCATATCGAATACAAAAATAAAGATGCAGCTATCAAATTCCGTTTGGGTTTAACCTCCTTTAAACACCTGGGTATTTTTCCTGAGCAAGCAGTAAACTGGGATTATATCACCCAAAACATCAAAAAGTTTAAAACACCGCAACCTAAAGTGCTTAACTTGTTTGCCTATACAGGCGGTGCATCCTTAATTGCGCAGGCAGCCGGCGCTGACACCACACACGTGGATTCCATTAAACAAGTGGTTACCTGGGCAAATGAAAACCAGGAGATCTCGGGCTTGAACAATATTCGCTGGGTGGTTGAGGATGCTTTAAAATTTGTAAAACGCGAACTAAAACGCGGCAAAAAATATAATGGTATCATTCTGGATCCTCCGGCATATGGCAATGGCCCCAACGGCGAAAAATGGAAACTGGAAGATAACATCAACGAGATGATGGCCGATGTGATACAGTTGCTGGATCCGGAAGAGCATTTTTTAATACTAAATACTTATTCCTTGGGCTTTTCATCCGTAATTATCGAAAATCTCATCAAAAGCGCGTTCCCGAAAGTGCAGAACCTGGAAATCGGCGAACTTTATTTGCAGGCCACCGCCGGATCGAAACTACCACTCGGGGTTTTTGGAAAATTCTTTAAAACACGTTCTTAGCTCGGCTTATGATCAAAAAACTGCTGTACACGATATACCTGATATTGATATCCACAGGTTGTTTTGCACAGCAGCATTTTGACATCATCCTTAAAAACGGGAAAATAATTGACGGCGCTGGTAATCCCTGGTTTTATGGGGATGTAGGTATTGTTAAAGATAAGATCGAGAGTATAGGCGATCTGTCAAAAAGTAAAACAGACAAAACCATCGATGCTACCGGCCTCATCATTGCCCCTGGTTTTATCGACGTACATACCCATATTGAAGGCGACGAAAAGAAAACTCCTACTGCCGATAATTTTATTTACGATGGTGTAACTACCGTGATCACGGGGAATTGCGGCACTTCCAATATCAACATCGCTAAATATTTTAATTTTTTAGATGAGTTGAAGCTATCGGTCAATGTGGCCACCCTCATAGGTCATAACGATGTACGTGAGGCTGTTTTAGGCAAACGCGCCATAACACCTAACGATGCACAACTACGAAAAATGCAGGCAATAGTAGAGCAGGCCATGCGCGATGGTGCTGTTGGTTTTTCTACCGGTTTAATTTACACACCCGGTTTATATTCCAAAACATCCGAAGTTGTAGCCCTGGCAAAAGCGGCGGCCAAATATCACGGTGTGTATACTTCGCATATGCGCAATGAATCAGACAAGATATTTGATGCCATTGCCGAAGCCATTGATATTGGCAGACAAGCCAATATGCCCGTAGAGATCTCGCATTTTAAAGTAGGTTTACCCAACTGGAACCGTTCGAACGAAATGATTGCCATGGTCGAAAAAGCCCGCCAGGAAGGATTGGATGTTACTGTCGATCAATATCCATACACGGCCAGCAGCACCACGCTGAATGTATTACTGCCCGACTGGCTGCAGGATGGCGGCCGCGATTCGGTATTAAAAAGGCTGAATAATCCGCTGATACATCAAAAGGTGGTTGCCGAAATGATAACAGATATGAAAAGGCGTACCCGTGAACATTTTGATTACGCGGTGGTTGCCCATTGCGACGGAGATCCATCTATCAATGGTAAAAACATTATGCAGATCAATATCGCCAAAGGTCGCCCCTCAACCATACCCGATGAAATTGAAACCATTTTAGATATCACCAAAATTGGCAGTGCCTCCATGGTGTTTCATGGTTTGAATGAAGCCGATGTGGAAAATATCCTTCGTTACCCGCTAACCATGGTGGCGTCCGATTCGGGTATCCGCTTATTTGGTTCGGGCGTACCGCATCCGCGCGGTTACGGCAGCAATGCCCGGGTACTAGCTTATTACGTACGCGAAAAAAATGTAATCCGCCTGGAAGATGCTATACGTAAAATGACCTCTTTACCCGCGCAAAAATTCCATTTAACCAATCGGGGACTACTACAACCCGGTATGTTTGCAGATATTGTTATCTTTGACGCCGGTACGGTCAAAGACCAATCAACGTTTGAACATCCCCACGCCTATTCAACTGGTTTTAAGTATGTTTTAGTGAATGGAAATATAACTGTTGATAATTTTAAGCACACAGGCACCAGAAAAGGTGTTATTTTGCACGGTCCCGGATATCAACAGAAATAATTAATAATTAACCAGTTAAAAGAGTTTAAAACTCGGCACATCAAAACGCAAAAATCTCACCTTTATAAATAATGAAACATTTTTTCCTTTACGCCTCGGCGCTTTTATTAACAATTACCCTGCTAACCAATTGCAAACAAAGCGGCAGTACCAGCAAGCCGGGCGCTAAACCAACAACCAAGGCAGATTCGGCCAAAGGCGAAGCGGCAGACACGCTAAGCGTGTTAAAGTCAAGCTATCCTCCTTTGGATAAAAAGCTGTATGACTCGCTGTTAAAATTCAATGCCCATGGCGATACCACCGGCAGATGGCCCGTTAAAAACACACCTTATCCTTTAAACGGGGCTATTTTACCATTTAAACGTGTGGTAGCTTTTTATGGTAACCTTTACTCTAAAAAAATGGGGATCCTTGGCGAATTACCTCCTAACGAAATGCTGGCCAAATTAAAAAGCGAAGTAAAACACTGGGAAAAGGCCGATCCAAAAACACCCGTACAACCAGCCCTTCACTATATTGCCGTAGTAGCACAAGGCGACGGTGGTAAAGACGGTAAATTCCGTTATCGCATGCCGTTTAAACAAATAGACAGCGTTTTATCATTAGCCAAAAAAGCACATGCGATTGTGTTTTTAGATGTGCAGGTAGCTTTAAGCAACATACACGCAGAATTACCATTACTTGAAAAATACCTGGCTATGCCACAAGTTCACTTTGGTATGGATCCAGAATTTTCGATGAAAGATGGTACCCATCCGGGTAGAAAAATTGGCACCTATGATGCCGAGGATGTAAACTATGTATCTGGCTATTTGGCTAACCTGGTTAAAAAGTACAATCTTCCTCCAAAAATCCTGGTAGTGCACCGCTTCACAAAAAAAATGGTTACCAACTATAAAAATATTAAACTGCACAAAGAAGTTCAGTTGGTGATGGATATGGACGGCTGGGGCGAACCTGACCTTAAAACCGGAACTTACCGTTATTTTATTAACCAGGAACCGGTACAGTTTACAGGCTTTAAGTTGTTTTACAAAAACGATATCAAAAAAGCTCCTCACCACATGTTAACACCTGAGGAAGTTTTATCAAGATACAAACCATACCCTATTTACATTCAGTACCAATAGGTTTAAGCCATAAGTTCTGAGTCTGGAGTCTTAAGTCAACTAATATTTATATTTTTTGACTTAAGACTTTTTTATTTTAGACTTTTGACTTCGGATTCAGAACTCAAGACTATGATTAAATGGGGAATAATAGGTTGCGGGCGTATTGCACACCGGTTTATGCAGGGACTTCGGGAAGTACCGGATACAAAACTGCTGGCTTCCTGGTCAAGAACCCCATCCTCGGTTAATGCTTTCGCAGAACAATACGGGGGTATTGCCTGCACCAATGTTGATGAATTACTGGCCAGCGATATTGACGCGATTTATATTGCGACCCTACCCAACAGCCACGCCGCTTATAGTATTGCGGCACTAAAAGCAGGCAAACATGTGCTTTGCGAAAAGCCGGTCACCGTTAACCTGGCCGAGCTTGAACAGGTACTTGCTGTAGCAAAAGATTGCGACTTACTTTTCATGGAAGGCATGAAACCAGCCTTCTATCCTTTATACCTGCGCTTAAAAGAGCATCTTACCCTCGATCCTATTGGCCCCGCGGGTTATGTTCGCGCAGGATCATCAGTCGCTGATCTTTCTGCTGATCATCCTAATTTCAACCTGGAGCTTGCTGGTGGTGGCTTGATGCAGATAGGCGTATATGAAGCTTTTTTGGCGATAGATTGGTTGGGTGAATTGCAGGATGTACAAGCCATGGGCCGCTTTGGCAGCACCGGCATAGATATGTTCACTATATTTCAAACGCAGCACGCGGGTGGATATTCGCAACTATACGCCGGGTTTGATCTGCATGGCAAAGGCGACGCGTTAATTGCCGGGCCGCTGGGCCATATCACCATCCACAAAAACTGGTGGAACCCCGCCCGTGCTACTATTGATTACCTGGATGGCCGCGTTGTTGAACTACATGAGCCTTTTATCGCTGGCGGCCTTAATTACGAAATAGCTCACTTTTGCGATCTGATCAAAGCGGGCAAAACAGAAAGCCCTGTCATCAGCCACCAAATGTCAAAACAAATGATCAGCCTGATTGACAGAGCCCGTGCACAGATCGGGTTAAAATTCCCGTCTGAGAAATAGCATGATGAGAGACGCAATTATGCGTCTCTACAAAAGCTTTACAATTTATTAGAATTCAAAACCGGGTTTTGACTGGCATTTACCTGGTAGGTATAAATAGCATTTTCATTGTCAACTTCTACTATGCGATACCCTTTATAGTCGGTTCCCCAGTTACCCCCAATGTGCGAATCAAAAAAGTGAGGGAGTTTATTACCCGTGTAACGTACCCCATCAAGCAAATGGTCATGTCCATGAAAAATTGCCTTTACATTCGGGTAACCGTGAAGCAGCTCCATGGTTTCGGGGCAATCCACAAAAACATCATCTTTTTGCCATTTAAATGGAGGGATATGCAGTATCACAAACACAACCTTCTTGTCTTTGAATTTCTCTAACGAAGCCTTGATAAAAACATTATCCGGGCAAATATAAGTGCCTTTTGTATCGGCAGTGTTGGCCAATACAAAAGCAATATCACCAAACTCTACAGTATACTTATCTTCATAACCAAAATTCTTTTGCCATATGGCAGCGTCAGCAAAATCATGATTACCCGGAATAGTATGGTATGGCATATTGAACTTATCCAAATATTTGCTTTTTATCTCGGGCAACAAGTCGGGGCGGTTATGCACCAGATCGCCATTAACAATTACCATATCCAGGTGATTTTTAGCATGATCGGCATTGATCCATTTAACCATATTACCGGTATTCAAGGCATAATCGGTATCGGGTTGACCGTAATGGATATCAGAAGCCAGGGCAAAGCGTAATTTAAGCCTGCCTTTATTTTGGCGATTGTATTCGTTATTAACGTTTGCAAAAGTATTAACAGCAGGCAGTAAGGTTAAAGCTGCTATACCGGCCAGTCCGGTACCAATAAAATCTCTGCGGGTACTCATGTTTGTTTTTTTTAGTAAAAATACGATGTAGGTATTAAGTTAGAATTAAGGATTGGGAGAGGGAATAGCAATAAATATAGCCTTATAAAATAAATAGCATAAAAGCCCGTCATTGCGAGGCACGAAGCAATCCCCGATTTGCAGAGCCACTCTGTGTAGCATATAGATTGCTCCGTGCCTCGCAATGATGTTTTAAAAATTCTACCTCAAACCCTTCCCTTTTAAATATTTCACCAGCGCAGCCGGATGATCGGTCTGCAAACCAGTTAATCCTACAGCAAGTGCCTTATCCCAATCTGCCGGGCCTTCGCCGGCGCTTTGAATATCCGGCCAAACAGGTATATGTTTCTCTCCGGCCAGTTTTATCATATCGGCATTATACTGTTTATAACTTCCATCCAGTATATCCGGCTGATATTTCGTGATAAAATCATTCATTCCTGCAACAGTTTTAACGCTATCAGGCAAACTCAACATCAGTGGCATTTTGGGGGCAGCTTTACGCCAGCCGGTAAACTGAGGAGCGCTGTTGATATAAACCAATACCTGTTTTTCCATACCATATTGTTTGATCATTTGGTAGGCCAATACCGGATCGGCAGCTTTAAAGTCAAGATAGATATTGATCTTGTTTTTACATAAATGCAATATCTGCTTAAATGTTGGAATGCGGTAAATCACTGCTGATGTGCTATCCTTACTTTTTACCTGGAGTTGCTCCATATCTGCCAGAGTTAAATCTTTAACCTGTCCTTGCCCATTGGTCATACGGTTTACGCTGCCATCATGCATACTTACTAATTCACCATCCTTAGTTGTCCGCAGATCTATTTCTATATAATCTGCCTCATTTTTGATAGCTTCCTTGTAAGCCGCTAATGTATTTTCAGGGTAGATCACATGATCGCCCCGATGCGCGGAAATGATGAATTTATGTTTTGAAACCGGTGCCGAATTAGGCTGCCAGTTATCACTTACCGCTAATGACAATAATGCTGTTGTTAATATAACTAAGCGCATTTATTTTTTGTTGATGATGAATTATTTTTTAACAAAAACACTCTCTACAGCATCACCAACTTCATGGCCGGCCGACGCTTTAAAATCAAAGCCTAACAATTTGGCTATGGTTTGAGCCAATTGTTTGTGATAAGTTGTTGCGGGTAACTTCATTTCGCCACCGGCTGGAGTATCCGGGCCCAAAACGGCAAACCAGGTTTGTTCTGAATGAGGGGTCTCTGTACCATGATCGCGCCATTTGGTTAAAGGAACGTCTCCCCTGCCATGATCACAGGTGATGATCAGCGTGGTTTTGTTTTTATATGCAGGATCTGTTTGTACGTATTGCCACAACTGTTTTATATAATCATCCTCCTGACGGATACGATCCAGATAAAACTTGTAATTACCGGCATGTGCCAGATCGTCAGGCTCGTCAAAAGCTACATACAAGGCACGTGGCTTATATTGTTGCATGTAGGTTTTGGCAAATTCAAAAGTTAAAAAGTCAATACGGGTGGAGTCGCCCAGAAAATGTGGCACCTCATCAAGCATCTCATTCAGCTGTTTTAAACGGTCATTCATACCCGGAACATTCACAGACATGTAACCCGAATTATTCAGGATGCCCGAGCGTGTGGTATTCAATATCTGCGTAAATCTCTCCCATGACGAAAAAGCGGCAACTTTATGTTGAAAGCCTTTTTGCTTGTTTAAAAATTCCAGCACATTCATATTCGGGTTGGTAATGGCCTCGTTGGTATTCATCCTTGGGTCAGGGAAACCGGTAAATATTTCGTTATAGCCCGGGTACGAAAAATGATATGGGTTAGCTACCTCATCCTTGCTGCCTATATCGCGGTTCCCGTATAGCTGGCCTTGCTGTACAACAGTCGACCAAAAAAACGGCATCAGCAATTTGCGGCGATCATTGGTGTTGACTGTCCAAAAGTTTTTACGAACAGCGTCTTTCTCATTAGTTTCATTTGAATTGATCAGGGCCGAATCGGCTCCGCGATAAACCTCCTGCCAGCGTAAACCATCAATGGTTACGATGATCACATTTTCGGTTTTGTGTTGCTGTGCAAATAGTGCAGAGAGTGAGCCGGCAAGTAATAATGATAAAATTATTTTTTTCATTTTTTTTATTTATTCAACAAAGGCCTCCTGGTATACCGGAAGGCCTTTGTTATTCATTATTTAATATTCATGGTTTATTTCAATATCCACATAGTAGCGTTGATATCGTCGCTGCCACCATATTGGCTGCTTAATGCTTTGTTGTAATTAACTGCATTAACCGTTCTTTCTGAAGTTGGATATTCAAAACGTAGTGGTATACGTGTACCGTTACCTGTACCTGGGCCTACTGTAAATGTTGGCACACCTGTACGGCGATAAGTAAAGTACGACTCCAAACCTGAATGGCGGAACAAGGCCAGGTATTTTTGCTGTAATATTTGATTGTGACCCGTTACTCCGCCAGCATATTTAACTGCAGGTTGTGCGTAATAAGTATCCCAATTTACATTAACCTGATAAGTGTTATAGCTGGTTCCGTCAGTTGGCCCTTTGGAGGTAGCTGTTGGATGGTAAAAATAGGCAGTAAATGCACCGGTACCAGTTGGTATGCTATAAGAATCAAACGAAGCTTGTATACCTTTTTTATAATAAGCTTCAGCATCGCCTGATGCCCAACCCAGGTTAATACCTTCGGCAATATTAAACATCAGTTCAGGATAACCTATCTGAATGCTCGGTTCGCCGGTATAGGTTGAGTAGAAATGCTTACGGTTCAAAAATGAGTAACGTTGCAGGGTAGCATTATTATACATCACCCCAAGATCAAGACCTGCATCAGCGCCAACAAATGAAGCAAAATCAGTTGGGCTTTGTTTTAGCGTATCAACCAGGTAACGTGAAGGCTCTGCGGTAACAAATACCCTTGGATCTTTAAACTGTGTAAGCAAACTAACATAAGTTGCCGACATGTTTTGTCTTGAACCATTTTGCCCAAAGTTATTTGGGTTTTGCGGATAATAGTTACTTGGTGAAACAAAGGTATATTGCAGGTTATCAGATAGATTTTCCATTAGCGGATATGTGGTAGGGTTACCCACGATGGCGGCAAACTGTCCTTTAACATCAATATCGGCTGTTTTTTTACTTAAAGCTAATAACAATCTTATATGAAATGCATTAACTGTTTTTTGCCATTTGGAAAGATCATTATTAAAATAAATGTCATTACTTAATGTTGAACCAACACCTGAACCCGCAATACCTGGATTATTGATCAATTGAGTAAGATCAGCATTAGCGCTCTCTAACCAAGCCAGTGACTGAACCATTACCGCTTTTTGAGTATCATAAGTTGGAGTAAGATTACCCAGGCCTTTTAATGCGTCGGTCATCGGAATATCGCCTTCCTCTAAACTCATTTTGCTGAAAAAATAAGCTCTGAAAAATTTGCCTAATGCTTCGTAAGGATTAACCGCAGCACCACCGGTTGCTGTAGCCTGTGCTTCCATAGCTAACACATTTTTAAGGGAGCTATAATAATTATCGCCCCCATTGGCAAAGCCATCATAACGGTTATTACCATAATAATCATAGTTATATAAATAGTATTGGCAATATATTTCGTTACTGGTTTGCGGCAAATCGGCCATTTGATTTAATATGCCGTTAAATAACAGCGATGCGGGTACTGTACCCGGTACGTTGTTATTCTTGGTCAAATCTTCAAAGCTCTTTTTACAGCCCGTTACTGCCAATACCATAAATACCGGCAATAAATAATTGATAAATATCTTTTTCATAATAATTTGATTTTTAATTAGAATGATACATTTAAGTTGACACCATAGCTACGTACTGTTGGCGACTGTAAAACAGTGGTTGAAGTAGCATAGTTATATTGATCTAAATCCACATCCTTAAAGCGTTTGTCACCATAGAAGTACAATAAGTTACGGCCATATACCGATACTGATGCTTTCCTGATGAATGATTTATCCAGCCATGCTTTCGGGAAATCATAACCCAGCGTTACCTCGCGCAGTTTGGAGAATGTTTTGCTCATGAGGTTTGACTCATCAACATTGTAGTATTTACTCACATAATCCTGCACCAAAGCGGTTTGTTTGTTTGGCGAATATTGCAGCGCGCCATAATTTGTAATTCTGCCGGTTACTGGGTCATAGTTGATAGATGTTCCGTTTGATACGGTTACACCTTCGCCTATGTAGCTGCCATTGTAACCTTTTTTACCAAAGTTTTGCCAATCTTTATAACGGGCATCGCCAAGGGCGCCGGTAGCTGTTTCAATATTTGAACCACCACGCATGGTTTTGTTGTGCATATAATCAATAATTACACCACCAACAGATCCGTCAAACTGGAAACCCAGGTTAAAGTTTTTGTAACGAACTTTATTAGAAATGCTCCATTGGTATTTAGCGTTTTCGTTACCCAGGTACTGAGCAACAGGTAACACCAGTGGTTTACCGGCAGCGTCATTAATGATTTGGCCTTGTGGGGTTCTGGCAAAAGCAGTACCGTATAACTTATCGGTACGGTCGCCTTGTTTAAAGAACTGGTTGTAGGTATTTTGTCCCGGAGGCAGCTCTTCATACACATCTTTAAAGGTGGATACGTTAACCAAAACATTCCAGGTAAAACCACCTAAATTTTTGATTGGGGTACCTTCTATCGAAGCCTCATAACCTGTTTTTTTGGTTTTTAAGGCATTCAGATATAAAGTGGTGTAACCGGTAGCGGTTGAAATACTGTTGGCTAATATCTGCGGACCATCAATATACTGGAAAGCGGTGGCCGAAAGGCCTAAACGGTTTTGCAAGAATTTAATATCAAAACCTTCTTCGTAGTTAACACGGGTTGAAGTTTTGATGTTTGGCTGATACAGGAAATCAGAAGCTGAAGCAGCCGGCTGGCTGTTGTATGGCTTACTGGTTAAATAAAACGGATTAAGCTGATAACTTGGACCGTTATAAGGCGAGTTATAAGTACTCCCGTAACCCAGCGGGTTCAGGAACAACGGATTTGAGTTAGGACTGTTAGTAGTAGTAGAACCGCCCAATGCCGAAATAGCATTAAACGGAGCGGGACCAATTGTTGGGCTTGATGCATCAGATTTAACTGTTGAGTATGATGCTCTTGCCTTTAAGAAGGAAACAATCTCGGGCAGTTTAATATAATCAGAGATTACCGTAGCTACCGATACGCTTGGATAATAATAGGTAGTTACATTTTGAAATGCTGATGATTTATCAACACGCCCCGTGCTTGATAAGGTAGCATATTTACCAAAAGTAGCATCCAAAGAGTAATAACCGCTTAATACGCGCTCTTGTGAACTAAAAGCAGTTGACTGCACCGGGTTTCTGGAGTTGGCAAAGGTATAAACCTCTGGAACGTTCAAATAATCGGTTGATGTCCAGCTGGAGTTATAATTAAAACTACGCAAGTTTGAACCAACCACACCCGATAAATTCAGGAATTTTTGGACGGTGTAGTTATAATTTAACATCAACTCTGTATTGTTATCAAACAGGTTGCGGCGATCTTCACGGTAATCACCCATGTTGCCTTCACGGCCATAAGGGTGGGCCGAGAATGGCAGATCTTCTGTACGTAAGATATTGTAGGTGTCAATCTGTGAACGTAATGTAGCGTTCAGGTTTTCATTGATCTTGAAATTACCAGACACATAACCATAAATATCATTTTTATAATGTCCCCTTGTCCATTTTTCAGTTAACAAATAAGGGTTATGGTAACGGGTGTACTCGGCAAATACCGATTGAACGCCTTCTTTACCTGGCTGCCAGATAGCTTTAATATCCGGAGAATTAACACTCCAGTCGGCACCTGTCCAAACGGCTAAGTTGTAAATAATACTGTTCGGACCGTATTGTACATCCGGAAAATTATCGGTTGATTGTCTGTTGAAGTCAACGTTAGCTTCAAATTTCCAACGACTGGTTGGAGTAAATGAAGCGTAAAAGTTAGCATTGGCTATATCCAGGTATTGTGCAGGGATGTAGCTGGTTTGATGCTGTTGCGAAACCGAAAAACGGGTAACATAAGTATCACCCACAGAACCTAATGAAATATTGTTGTTGGTTTGATAACCGGTTTTCAAAAAGTTTTGCAAGTTATTTTTACCACGGGCTACCCATGGAGTTCCCTGGCGTACGCCATTGATTACAGGGCTGTCATATTGAGGTATTAACTGACCGGCAAAATAAGGGCCCCAAATATCATAATCGCTATCCACACCACCCGGTGCACCACCTTTACCATCAACAAAGGTATAAAAGGTGTTTTCACCAGGACCATATGAACTTTGGATACGGGGGAATGCCAGGAAACCTTTGTTCATCACTGTACTGCTGTTGATATCAACAGTTAGGCCTTTTTTGTTCTTTTCACCTTTTTTGGTGGTAATCAATATAGCGCCGTTTTGTGCACGGCTACCATATAATGCAGCTGCAGCAGGGCCTTTCAATACTGTATAAGTTTCAATATCATCAGGACTGATATTGTAAGTATCTGTATTGATCGGGAAACCGTCAACAACGTATAAACTTACTGAATTACCCCTTATTAATACTGTAGGGTTACCCAGTAACTCGGCCGATGGACCTACCGATAAACCTGCCACTTTACCTGTTAAACCGGTAATAGGGTTAGGGTCACGTGCAGTAGTTACATCGGCGCCGTTTACTGCCTGTAAGGCATAACCAATACGGCGGGTTTCCTTTTTAACACCAAGAGCGGTTACAACAACCTCATTAAGGGTTTTGCTGTTACCATTCATGCTTACATTAACAATAGCCTTGTCGCTCACAACCACAGATTGCGGGGTATAGCCAATAAATGTAAAAATAAGTGTTTGCCCGTTGGCGGCAGTGATAAAGTAATGACCATCCACATCGGTAACAGTACCTTTGTTTTGATCTTTAATCTTCACACTTACTCCAGGAAGCGGCAAATGGTTTTCGTCGGTAACGGTACCACTTATTTTGGTTTGTCCAAATAAAATAGATGGCGTAATACAAAATAATAAAACCGTGATAAGGTTTTTTAGTTTCTGGTAAAACTTGTTCATCTGCTAAAATTTAAAGGTGAAAGGATTGATTTTTTCATGCAGCAATACTAAACTTTGTTTATTATTAGTAAACCAATTTAGTATTAAGCTATACTTAATCTTATGTTCACCCTGTGTTAAGCAGGCGGTTTTTGTAACAGCGTAATTACATACTCCTTACAAAAACTTAATATGAAAATATTAACTGTTTACCAGTTGTAGGTGGGTTAACGCTATGGATTTTAAATAATCGAGGTTATTTACAGGTTGATTCATTTCTTTGGCCATATCATCCCAGTACCGTAATCTTATAATCAGCTCGGCATCAGGGTTTAACTCAAAATCTAAGGCTTCTTCTTCGGTCATTACACCTCCCTGAAATTCCAGCGTTCCTTTGCTGGCATCAGACAGCCGGTTATAATATTCCGGATATTTATAAGTAAGATATCGCTTCGCTATCACATGGCCTTGTACTAAATTGGCTACTCTTTCCGAAAAACCACGTTCCAGCAAATAATCAGCTCCTAGTTTTTCATGATCAACATTGCCCATACCATCCATACTTCCGGCTTCTTCGGCATCCGCACACAAATGCCCTATATCATGAAAAAATGCAGCCAATATTACCTCTTCATCAAAACCTTCGGCCTGTGCCAGGGCGGCTGCCTGAGACATATGCTCCAGTTGCGAAACCGGCTCGCCTATATAATCTTCGTCTCCGAATTTTTCATATAATGAAAATACTTCATTTACAACAGCCTGAGGATCATATTGGGAAAAAGCCATAATTAGTTTATTTTTTGCAAATAAAGGGTATCCACATTATGGAAATATTAAATGTTTGTAAAATATCGTTTTCTCTTAATATTAACTATCGGTTATACGTTATTAACTCATTAATATCATTATTAGGTGTTTAGGTACCTGTTTTTTTGACTTTCAGAAGTCATTTTAAGAATGATCCTGATGAATTGACACTTTTTGAATTTTGACTTTTGGATTTTGAAAACTACTTTGCACCCGCTAATTGGAAACTAAGTAATGGAAGAAGATATACTGATACAGATCAGTAACCGCATAAAAGAACGTCGCCGTGAAAAAAACATCACCGTACAGGAACTGGCCGTAAGGGCCAATGTAAGTAAAGGACTGATATCACAAATCGAGAATAGCCGGACCATACCGTCGCTCATGGTACTGATTGAAATTATTAAGGCCCTGGAAATTGACCTGAATGATTTTTTCAAGGATATCCGCTCAAAAAGCGACCATTTGCCTATACTGATAAAACGGAAAAGTGAATATGAACATTTTGAGAAGGAGCACGCCATCGGATTTCATTATCAACGCATTTTTACACAATCCATAACGCAATCAACCGTTGATATTGTAATACTGGAATTGGAACCCGGAGCCACGCGTCCACTGGTAGAAACTGATGCTTTTGAGTACAAATATATTTTACAGGGCGAGGTGGAATACCAGTTTAATGACGAGCGGATACCCATACACCAGGGCGACTCGATGTTGTTTGATGGACGCATACCTCATACACCAAAAAATCTCGGTAACACCACTGCTATCATGCTTGCGGTTTATTTTTTTGAAGAAAAAAAATAAACCTATTTAATTGCAGCAAGACCCTTTAGTCTGTATCGGGGGACATTTACAAGAGCCGTAACTGCAAAAAACGCAGCAATCTCCTTCCATCGGTTTTAATAGAGTATTACAATTACCGCATTGGTAAAAATACTGACAAGCATCTACCGGCATCTCCTCCTGCTTTTTAAAACCACAAACCGGGCAGGTAATTTCTGAGACGAATATCACTTCCATATGCAAAACTAGTGTTAATTTTCCGATCTTATAGCCAGTATAGATAGCACGTATTTACTTCATCAGCAAGAGGTTGTTTAACAGTGCTGGCTATACATTTCTACACAAAAATTCCCGCACCTTAACCATATCTTAACACAAATTTAGTTTGATATTAATAAACAAAGTTTACTATTGCTAAACATTATTTCATCAATATTATGGCCATTAAATTAGTGGTATTTGACATAGCCGGCACTACCGTTAAAGACGAACAGGAGGTGAGCAAAGCTTTCCTGGCCGCCTTAAAAAAATACAACTATAATATTGAGCTTAACCAGATTACTCCATTTAGGGGTTATCAAAAAACCGTGGCCATTAAGCAAATATTGCTGTTGATTGAAAGCAATACCGATAAAATCACTCCGGAACTGATCAGCAACATTCATCAGGAATTTGTTCAGCAGATGATCCTCTTTTATCAGCATGAACCTATTGTTGCCCTGCCACACGTGGAAGAAACATTTGCAGCATTGCGTAGCGCTGGTGTCCAAGTGGGTATCAATACCGGTTTTTCCCGTGATATTGCCAACACTATAGTAAACCGCCTGCAGTGGCGCCAAAAAGGATTGATAGATCATATAGTAGGATCAGACGAAGTAGAGCTTGGCCGCCCACACCCCTACATGATCCAAAAAATAATGAAGGCAGGTAACATAACCGATCCCTTAGAAGTGGCCAAAGTTGGTGATACGGAGGCGGATGTGCGCGAAGGACAGAGCGCCGGCTGCAAATATGTAATCGGCGTAACCACTGGAGCATTCACCCGCGAGCAATTGGAACTTTCTAACCCTACTCACATCATTGATAATATAGCACAGGTAATTGATATCATAAATCAATAAAAAATGATAAAACTGATGGACTCGTTAAGGGCCAAAATAGCCAAATGGCCCTACTCCCTTTTATCCATAATGGCTGCTGTGGCATCATTTGGATTATATACATCTATGTATGCTTTTCGCAAGGCTTTTGCAGCCGGCACCTTTACAGGTCAGCAATACCTCCATATCGATTATAAAGTATGGCTGGTAATAGCGCAGGTGGTGGGTTATACCTTCAGCAAGTTTTATGGCATTCGTTTTATAGCCGAAGTAAACAGCAAAAACAGGGCGCGATACATTTTAACTTTAATAGGCATTGCCTGGCTGGCATTGCTGGCTTTTGCTATAGTACCGGCTCCTTTCAATATCATTTTCCTGTTTATCAACGGCTTTCCACTGGGGTTGATCTGGGGCCTGGTATTTGGTTACCTGGAAGGTCGCCGCTCTACCGAGTTTATGGCGGCAGTGCTATCTATTAGTTTAATATTTGCCTCGGGTTTTGTAAAAACAGTTGGACGCACCCTGCTAAACGTTTTTCATGTGAACGAATACCACATGCCTTTTTTAACGGGCGCCATATTTGTATTACCGCTGCTCCTTTTTGTATTTTGTATGGAGCTGATGCCCGCCCCTACGGCCGAGGATCAAAAGCTGCGTACCAAGCGCAGCCCCATGAATGCCACAGAGCGTAAACAATTCCTGATGCGATTTTTACCGGGCATCATCCTTACCATTATTATTTATGTGCTGCTCACTATTATGCGTGATGTGCGCGATAATTTTGAGGTAGAGATCTGGGCAGATCTGGGTGTAAAAAGCAACAGCATTTATACCAATATTGATTCCATCATATCCGTCATCGTACTGGTAGCCATGAGTTTGCTCATTTTGGTTAAAAAGAATTTGAGGGCCTTTAGTATCATTCACCTGTTTATTATCGGTGGCTGCTTATTGGTTGGCGTATCTACCATGCTGTTTACCATGAAACTGATAAGCCCTATAAGTTGGATGACCATGGCCGGCCTTGGTCTTTACCTGGGTTATGTACCTTACAATGCCATATTTTTTGAGCGTATGATTGCCACTTTCAACTATAAAAGCAACGTAGGTTTTATCATGTACGTGGCCGACTCCATGGGTTACCTGGGCAGTGTAAGCATATTGCTGGTAAGAGAGCTGGGGCATCCAAACATTAGCTGGGGCCACTTTTTTCAACAAGGCGTTATGATTGTTGGCCTTATTGGGGGTATCTGCGGTGTGCTATCGCTTATTTACTTTTTGCAAAGCGCCAGGCCAAGTCAAAATTCAAAATTAAAAAGTCAAAATGAGAACACTGACTTATTGAGCAACGACCATCTCATAACTGGCAATCCGATCAACTAATTAACCATAAAACAAATGAACAAAAACGCGATCATTATAGGCGCAGGTATTGTAGGCTTAGCCACTGCCCGCGCTTTAGCCATGCGTGGCTATAAGGTAACCGTATTTGAACGTAACGAACGTGCCGTTGGCGCATCCATCCGCAATTTTGGAATGGTATGGCCAATTGGGCAGGCAACCGGGCCGATGTTTGACCGTGCCATGCTATCGCGCAGTATCTGGAAAACCATTTGTACCGAAGCCGATATATGGCATAATGAGGTTGGCTCATTGCACCTGGCTTATCATGATGATGAGTTACAGGCCATTAAAGAATATGTTGAGGTTAATCATCAGTTCAGAGATTGCGCTTTATTAACCCCGGCCCAAACCTTTGCCAAATCACTGGCTGTTAATCCTAAAGGTTTAAAAGGCGCTTTATGGAGCGGTGAGGATATGATTGTAGAATCGCGTGTGGCTGTTGGGCAAGTAGCTAAATACCTGGCCGAAAAATATGATGTGGAATTTCATTGGAATACTGCCATCAGCCGTATCGAACATCCCAAAGTAATATCGGGCAGTCAAAGCTGGCAGGCTGATGAAATATTTGTATGCAGCGGTGCAGAGTTTGAAACTTTATACCCCGAATTGTTTGCTCAAACCCCCATTACCAAATGTAAGCTACAGATGATGCGCCTGGTTAGTCAGCCCGATGAGTGGCGCATAGGTCCGTCTTTATGTGGCGGTTTATCCATGATCCATTACCCTGGTTTTCAGGCAGCGGCATCGTTACCGGCTTTACGCAAGCGTTACGAAGAACAATATGCTACACATTTAAAATGGGGTATTCATGTCATGGTTTCGCAAAATGGCAGTGGTGAATTAACCATTGGCGATTCGCATGAATATGGCCTGGTACATGACCCTTTTGATAAAGCATTTATTAATAATTTAATAATGGAGTACTTACATACTTTTGCCACCTTTAAGGACTGGAAGCTCCTGCAGTCATGGCATGGCATCTACCCCAAAATGACTAACGGGGCCACCGAATTGGTTGTTGATATTGAACCTGGTGTAACTATCATCAACGGAATGGGCGGCAACGGAATGACCCTATCATTTGGCTTGTGCGAAGAGGTGATTGCGGCGAGGAATTAGTTTGTAGTCTTATGGTCAATAGACCATAGATTAATTTAAAGTTTAGAATACAATATATCGGCAATAGATTTTAAAATTTCTTAATATTGAAAAAATAATAACCGTGGTTTATGGACTATAGACTATGGACAAAAATAACAACCATAGTCTATTGACTATCGACCAAGGACCAATAACTAAACACCAATGTCTGATACCCGCAGAGACTTTTTAAAGAAAGCAGCATTACTTACCGGTGCGGCTGGCATGGCCAGTATTTTGCCCGAATCAATTCAAAAAGCGATGGCCATTAACCCGGCTGCCGGCAGTACCTATCTGGATGCCGAACATATCGTGATCCTGATGCAGGAAAACCGCTCTTTTGATCATACCTATGGTACGTTGAAAGGCGTACGCGGGTATAATGATCCGCGGGCAATTGATTTGCCAAATAAAAATAAAGTATGGCTGCAATCCAACAAAGCGGGTGAAACTTATGCCCCTTTTCGCCTGGATATTAAAGGCACCAAGGCTACCTGGATGTCATCATTACCACATTCCTGGGCCAACCAGGTAAATGCCCGTAACGATGGCAAATATGATCAGTGGCTCAATGTAAAGCAAAACAGCATTAAGGAGTATAAGCACATGCCCCTTACTATGGGCTATTATAACCGGGAAGATTTACCCTTTTATTATGCCCTTGCAGATGCCTTTACCGTATGCGATCAGAATTTCTGCTCGGCATTAACCGGCACCAACCCCAACAGGTTATATTTCTGGAGCGGTACTATACGTGCCGAGCAGCATGAAGACTCATTGGCGCATGTATGGAATGAAGACATGGATTATGGAACCCTTAACTGGGCCACTTTTCCCGAACGTTTAGAAGATCATGGCATATCCTGGAAACATTACCAGAACGAGGTAGCTATTGATAGCGGTTTTGAAGGTGAGGAAGATTCCTGGTTATCTAATTTTCAGGATAATCCGCTGGAGTTTTTTAGCCAGTATAACATCAAACTGCATAATAACCACATTGCTTATTTGCAAAAAAGATCTACCCTGCTACCCGATGAGATAAGCGCGCTGGAAAAACAAATTGCTGCTTTACCTGTCGGCGACGCACATATTGATCACCTGCAAAAACAGCTGAAACAGAAAAAACGCGACCTGGAGAATATCAAAAAAGATATGGCCAGCCTTGATCCGGGTAAATTTGCCACATTGTCACAACGCGAAAAAAATCTGCATCAAAAAGGTTTTACTACCAATACCAATGATCCGCATTACCGGGAGCTGGTAAACCTGAAATATAATGATAACGGTACCGAACGCGAACTGCTGGTACCCAAAGGCGATGTGCTGCACCAGTTTAGGGAGGATGTAAAGACAGGGCAGCTGCCAACTGTTTCCTGGATATCGGCGCCCGAAAACTTCTCAGACCACCCTAGCGCAGCCTGGTTTGGCGCCTGGTACGTATCTGAAGTAATGGATATATTGACCCAGAACCCCGATGTTTGGAAAAAAACCATTTTCATATTAGCCTACGACGAGAATGATGGTTATTTTGACCACGTACCACCATTTGTAGTGCCTCATTCTAAAAAACCAGGTACCGGCCTAACTTCAAAAGGTATTGATACCAGTGTTGATTTTGTAACCGTTGACCAGGAAAAAGCCCGTAATAATTACCCCCAGATGTTTGACCGGGAATGCTCCATAGGCTTGGGATATCGTGTGCCTTTGGTTATAGCTTCGCCATGGTCAAGAGGCGGATGGGTAAACTCTGAAGTATTTGATCATACCTCTACCCTGCAATTCTTGGAGGGTTTTTTAAGCAAAAAAACTGGCAAAAAAGTAGCTGAGCCAAATATTAGCAGCTGGCGACGTACCATTTGTGGCGATTTAACCAGCGTTTTCAGACCCTACAATGGCGAAAAAATAGCTAATCCCGAATTTGTAGCAAAAGATGCGTTTTTAGAGAGTATACACCAAGCCAAATTTAAAAAACTGCCTACCTACAAGCTGCTTACTACCGATGAGATAACACAGATCAATAAAGACCCGCACTCATCACCATACATGGCGCAACAGGAAAAAGGCATCAAACCATCATGTGCCCTGCCCTACCAGCTATACGCCGATGGCAAACTGAGTGCCGATAAAAAATCGTTCGAAATAAAATTCACTGCGGATAACAAGGTATTTGGTAATAAAGCTACCGGAGCGCCATTTAATGTTTACGCGCCAGGCAAATATGTTAGCTTTAACGATCCACAGCAGATGGAACCGTTACGCACCTGGGCATACGCGCTTACCGCGGGTGACAGTCTGACTGATAACTGGCCCGTACATGAATTTGAGAACGATGAATACCATCTGCGTGTTTATGGCCCTAACGGTTTCTTCCGGGAGTATAAAGGTAATGTCAACGATCCACATCTCGATATAACCTGCGACTACGAACACACCGGCAATAAACTTACCGGCAACGTGGCCCTAAAACTGGCCAATGCCGATGGCAAAGCCCACACTATCGAAATAACCGATCATGCCTATAAAACCAACAACCTTAAAAAGGTATTAGCAGGTAAAGGACAAAGCACCCTTGTACTCAACCTGGCCAAAAGCCATGGCTGGTATGATTTCAGCGTAAAAGTTACCGGCAGCCAAACCTTCGAGAAACGATACGCCGGCCGTGTGGAAACCGGACAGCACAGCTATAGCGACCCGTTGATGGGAAAAGTAGTTTAGGCGAACATGCAAAACCGAAACAAAAAATGCAGGGCATTAAAGCCCTGCATTTTTTGTTTCGGTTTTGACGTACGTCTGTTAATCATTTATTGGCCTATTGCTCCATAAATAATCTGCTTATATTTACAGCCATTATACCCCGCTTGCTCATATGCATCAACCCAGTACCGACCATCAAACCAAATGGCTATACCTGTTCATCGGCTTGGCTGTAATCATCAACTTTACCGGTTTGTTCACCACCATTATGGGGCCCGATGCTAACCTGTACGCCAACATAGCCAAAACTATGGTGCTGCGCAACAACTACGCCGACCTGTTTGCCTGGGGAACCGACTGGCTCGATAAACCGCATTTTCCGTTTTGGATAGCCGCTGTATTCTTTAAATGTTTTGGCTTTACCACCTGGGCCTATAAACTACCAGGCATCCTGTTTATGATGATGGGTGTAATTTATACCTACCATTTTGCCAAAGACCTGTACAACAAGCAAACCGCGCTGTGGGCCGTGCTGATATTACTTACCGCCCAGCACATTATCCTCTCCAATACTGATGTACGTGCCGAGCCCTATCTAACCGGGCTGATCATCGCTTCGGTTTATCATTTTTATAAAGCATATACCCGAAACAACTTCTGGCAGCTGGTGCTAGCCTGCCTGTTTACCGCCTGCGCGGTAATGACCAAGGGTATGTTTGCGCTGATCACGATAGGCGGTGCTATAGTTGGTCATTTATCGATCACCAGGCAATGGAAACAGCTTTTTCATTGGCGCTGGTTGGTGGCCATAATATTGGTATTGCTATTCATCATACCCGAAGTCTGGTGCCTTTATAAGCAATTTGATCTCCATCCCGAAAAAGTGGTCTTTGGACACACTGGTGTATCTGGCATCAAATTCTTTTTCTGGGATAGCCAGTTCGGGCGTTTTTTTAATACCGGCCCTATCAAAGGGCACGGCGATCCTTCCTTTTTTATACATACCACGCTTTGGGCATTTTTGCCCTGGTCGCTGTTATTATTTGCGGCCATATTTCAGTTCATTAAAAAAGGGATCAAAAATGTACAGGCGCAGGAGTGGTATTGCATCTGCGGATCGCTTATTACTTTCCTGTTGTTTTCGGCATCTAAATTTCAGCTGCCGCATTATTTAAATATTGTATTCCCGTTTTTCGCTATAATTACAGCACAATATCTTAGAGGACTAAGTACCGACAAGAGTATCAAAGCGGTTCGTATCACTCAAACTGTTGTTATGATGCTGATGCTGCTCATCACAATTGTACTCTGGTATTTTTATCGGCCCGAAACCCTTGGCTGGCTTAACGGATCAATCATTGCCATATTCCTGTTATTACTGATGTTTTTACCGGGCAAAATTGCTACCGGCATGCAGCGGGTCATTTTCAGTACCATGCTGACCTCGTTTGTAGTGAACCTGTTTCTGAACCTGTGTTTTTACCCATCGTTATTGCATTACCAATCCGGAAGTGAAGCCGCCTTATGGATCAATCAGAACAATCCGCAGCAACTACCGGTTTATATTAATGACGGCCAGTTTCATGACGATTTCAGCTTTAACTTGCATGTACCCTCTACTGAAGTTTCCGACTCTCCACCAATAAAAGGCAAAGGCTTGCTGTATGCCAATACCGGAGTACTGCATGACCTGGAAGCCAAGGGTTGGAAATTTACAGTTATCAAAACTTTTAAACACTATTCCGTAACCCGTCTTAAACCCAAATTCCTGAACCGTGCCACGCGCGAAACGGAATTATCAGAGGTACAGGTGGTATTATTAAACCCATAGGATATTGTTACATCGGTTAGGTTTATCTGCTAATAATAATTACCTAAATTTACTTAGCTGTACCAATAAACTAAACTATGCAACGTCGTCAGTTTTTAATCAATACCGTGCTTACCGCAGGTTCTGTAGCATTACTGGGCCATAAAAGCTTTGCATCACTGCTGGCCGACCCCACTTATCAGTTTAAACCTTTGCGCAACAATGTGGGTATATTTGCCGAGCAGGGCGGCACCATTGCCTGGCTGGTAAATAAAGAAGGCATTGTGGTGGTTGATGCTGAATTTCCAGAGCCCGCCACTCACCTGATAACTGAGCTCAAAAAACAATCCGATCTGCCTTTTCAATGGCTTATCAATACCCATCACCACGGCGACCATACCAGCGGTAATATCTCTTTTAAAGGTATCGCCAAAAACGTAGCGGCACATGCTAATTCACTCACTAACCAGAAAGCAGCCGCTGTTAAACAAAAAACCGAAGACAAACAATTATACCCGGATACCACTTATACCGATAAATGGAAGATTAAAGTAGGCGATGAGCACATCACCGCGCACTACTTTGGCGCAGGCCATACCAATGGCGACAGTTTTATCCATTTTGAAAATGCCAACGTGGTACATACCGGCGATCTGGTGTTTAACCGCCGCTACCCTTTTGTTGACCGCAGCGCGGGCGCATCCTGCAAAAGCTGGATTACTGTACTGGAAAAAGCTCAAAAACAATTTGACCAAAACACGCTGTTTGTTTTCGGTCATGCCTTCGATCCTCAAAAAGTAACCGGTAATATGGCCGATGTAAAAGCTATGCAGCATTTTATGGAAAGCCTGGTAACTTATGTAGACAGTAGCATTAAAGCAGGCAAAAGCAAAGAAGAGATCCTGGCCATTAAAACTATCCCTGGCGTAACCGAGTGGCAGGGCGATGGTATTGAGCGCGGACTTACCGCTGCCTATGAAGAGCTAAGTGTCTGAATCGACATTTTCTTGCCGACATCAAACGCTTAAGCTATTGCATTAAATATCAACCATTTAATGTATCTTCATATATCTTAAGCTTTTATCAATGTCATTATTATCAGGAAGTAAACAACGTATCGAGTCTATTGATGTGCTGCGCGGTCTCATCATGCTCATTATGGCTATTGATCATGTACGCGATTTTTTTCACCTGAGTAGTGTGAACCCTACTGACATGGCCAACACTACACCGGCTTTTTTCTTCACCAGGTGGATAACCCATTTCTGCGCGCCTACATTTGTTTTCCTGAGCGGCATATCGGCTAACCTGGCAGGTTCCAGGCGCAATCCGGGTGAGTTCTCCGCCTTTCTGATCAAGCGGGGCCTCTGGCTTATTTTTGTAGAAGTTGTGCTTATTACCCTGGCTATATCGGCCAATCCGTTTTATGACTTCATTATTTTACAGGTAATATGGGCAATAGGCATCAGTATGATCATCCTAGGGTTACTCAACCGCCTGCCGGTAAAAGTAATAGGGCTGATTGGTTTACTGCTGTTTTTTGGCCATAACTTGTTTGACTTGCCCGGCCTGTTCAATCCTTCCACAGATAATGCTGCTACTAAGCTATTGTTCACAGCAAGGGCCGCCATCATACCGCTAGGCAAATCGCACTTTATACTTTGCCTCTATGCCATACTCCCCTGGACCAGCGTTATGCTATTGGGTTATGCTTTTGGCGCGCTTTACCGTTCAGGCTATGATGCTGTACTCCGGCGCAGGCAGTTACGTTATGCCGGTTTAATTACACTGGGCATCTTTGTTATCCTGCGCGCCATCAATATTTATGGCGATCCCTCGCCATGGGCAGTACAGCGTAATGCGCTCTATACAGTAATGTCATTCCTGAACACCACCAAGTATCCCTGCTCTTTATTATATCTCTGCATGACGCTCGGCGTATCAATGTTGCTGCTCTCTTACTTCGAGAAAATACAAAACAAGCTTACCGGTATATTTAATGTTTATGGTAAGGTGCCCTTTTTTTATTACGTACCGCATTTTTATATCATCAGGGTACTAAGCATCATTTTCTTTTTTGCCTGGGGATATACCAGTAAGGATATTGTTGCACCCCAATCATTTCTCTGGTTTCGCCCCAACAACTTTGGCTATGGTTTGCCGGTAGTTTACCTGATATGGTTGCTGGTTATCGCTTCGCTCTACTTCCCATGCAGATGGTTTGGCAAATACAAGCAAACCCATAAACAATGGTGGTTGAGTTATTTGTAAGCCGGAAGTCTTGCAGAGCCGACTCACCCGGTCTACGCTTCGCTGGACCACCCTCTCTTCGGCTTTGCCGCAAAGAGGGTAAGGAAAAGATTTGTCATGCTGAACAGTTGAAGCACCTATTATTGAACTTTCAATCGTAAAATAGATCCTTCGTTCCTTAAGATGACAAAAAATACACCCCTCTATGCGCGAAGCGGAGAGAGGGGTGACAAGCACAGCGATGTCGGGGTGAGTCGATACCGAGCGTTTAATTTCCCCTTCTGCTAATCAAAAATTCCCCCTTCAGGGGGTTAGGGGGCTATACTCAATGCAACACTTTAGGCCGTTCCCTCCTTACAGGAGTTAAGTAGTTATTATCAGCTAGCCAATCGGCCATGCGTTGCGGCCAGGTATTGATGGACTGTAGCTTGGAACGGTTGCCCATATTAAAACCATGGCTGCCCTGTGTGTACAAATGCACCTCTACTGGTATCTTGGCGGCCCGGTATGCGTTCAACAGTTTCACTACCGGTGTAGAGCAACAGGGATCATCATTAGCAGCCAGTAAAAAAGCCGGTGGCGCATCCGCAGGTAATTCATCGGGTATGTATAACGGCCCAGGATATATCTGAATTACAAAATTTGGCCGGGCATTCAGCCGGTCTACCGGATCAGGAGCATTGGCATCTCCTTTACCCGGGCCATAAGCTACCATATCTACCACTTCGCCCCCAGCCGAAAAACCCATCATCCCGATCCTGTTAGTATCCAAACCGTACTCGGCGGCTTTGCTACGCACCAGTCGCATAGCACGGTAGCCATCCTGCTTGGCATGCACATCAATTTTATAAGGCGACAGGGTATCCCTGCCCAAGCGGTATTTCAGCACAAAAACAGTTACCCCCAGGTTGCTCAGATATTTACCCGGCTCAATCCCTTCGGCGGTATATACCAGTAAACGGTGCCCACCACCCGGGCACACCACAATAGCTGCGCCGTTGGCCTTGCCTGCAGGCGGTGCAAACACCGTAAGCGATGGATTATGGATATTTTTCACCCAATAATCTTTAGCCTGTTCTGGCTCGTTTCGCCGGTTCTCAAAACCCGGTGCCCCTTTCGGCCAAAGCGGTATCACGATTGGTTTGTCCTGCGCCAGTATGGCTATAGGCAAAGCCAGCAGCAAGTACAGGCAGATGGTTAGTTTGGTTTGCATGCTTAAATTTAGGTATTTTATTTAGTGTTTCTATGTTTACTACCGTCACTCGGCTGAAGCCAAGCGACTGCGAGGTAGTTTTTCTTTCTTCCCGTCAGCAGATAAGCTTCGGGCGAAAGTGGACAGAACGATGCGGGCCTGTGGGAAAGGAGGGGCATTGCGAACCTTACCTGAAGCGTGGGGTAATAAGCGAACGAAGTAGAGGTAAGGTTTAGCAGCCCGTGGTTCTGCCCGGTTTGTAGGGCAAAGACCACGTGCAACAAAGAAGCATTTCTGATGACTTGATTTTTGGTTACTTTGTATCAAGACAAAGTAACAGCCTCAGCGGCAATTGAGCGCTCTACAACACGCCTTATTCGCCCTGTAAAGCTTAGAGATTGCTTCGTACCTCGCAATGACGTATTTTTTATCATAACCCCAAAGTCATAATATCCTACACTCCTATAAATACCCTAAACTTTTACGAAATTAGAATGTTCATATCAAGTGGACTATGAACTTTCACCCTTGAACTAAAATAAATACGCTATGGCAAATTTCCAGGAAATTATAGCATCTGAAACCCCTGTACTGGTTGATTTTTCGGCCGAATGGTGCGGCCCGTGTAAAATGATGCCGCCCATATTGCAGGATGTAAAACACGCCCTCGGCGACAAAGTGAAAATCCTGAAAATAGATATCGACAAAAACCCATCGGCAGCCAACGCCTACAGAATACAAAGCGTACCTACCTTGATGATATTTCAAAAAGGGCAAACCAAATGGCGGCAAAGCGGCGTGATACAGGCCCGGCAATTACAACAGGCGGTGGAGCAGTTTATATAATGCCTCACCCCAGCCCTCTCCAAAGTAGGGGAGTTAAAAAAATACAAAAAGTCCTCTCCTTCGGAGAGATTTAGATGAGGCTCTTAAAAAATTCAAAATTATGGCAACTATCGAAAGCATCCAGAACGCGTATATTGATTATGTACTGACCGAGGGCGCACAGCCTAAATCGGTTTACATTTTTGCCAAACAAAACGAAATGACCGAGGCTGAGTTTTACCAGTTTTTTGGCTCATTTGAAGCGGTTGAACAAAACATATGGGCCGAATTTGCCCGCAAGACTTTAACAGAAATCCGCGGACAGGAAATCTGGGGTGGATACAGCGCCCGCGAAAAGGCCTTGTCTTTCTTTTATGGCTTTTTCGAGCTGATCAAAAACAGCCGCAGCTTTGCCATTTACACCATCAACAAACAGCCCAAGGGCTTTACCACACCACGTGTGTTTGAACAGTTAAAAGATATTTACGAAAACTTTGCCGACGAGATACTGAAAGAAGGTTTAGAATCATCAGAACTAAGCGACCGTAAGTTTTTCAGCAAACGTTACAAAGATGCCCTGTGGGTACAATTTGTATTTGTGTTGAACTTTTGGGTGAATGATAATTCTGCCGGGTTCGAAAAAACCGACGAAGCCATTGAAAAAGGCCTCAACGTTACGTTCGATCTGTTTCAGCGCTCGCCTATCGACAATCTGTTGGAGTATGGCAAGTTCCTGGTTAAAAATGGTGGCATAAAGGATAAGATGGGATTTTAATATTACCTATGACAGATGAGAATGATAAAATCGCCCCCACCGGGGACGGTTTAGAGGGGTCTGGCGCTCCCGAACAAAATAGTATGCCCACCACCAAGGTGCAGCGTTCGGCCAAATTTGTGACTACAGGTATTAAAATTGGCGGTAATTATATTAAGCATTATTCCAAGAAACTGTTCAATCCGGATCTGGACAAATCTGAGTTGAACGAGGATAATGCCGCCGACATCTACAAATCATTAAGCGAGCTCAAAGGCAGCGCCCTCAAAGTGGCGCAAATGCTCAGCATGGATAAAAACCTGCTTCCGCAGGCTTATGTAGATAAATTCACGCAATCGCAATACAATGCGCCACCACTTTCGGGACCGCTGATCGTGCAAACCTTCAGAAAATATTTCGGTAAAAATCCCGACCAGATTTTTACTAAGTTCAACATCCGCTCAACCAATGCCGCCTCTATCGGTCAGGTTCACGAGGCAGAGCTCGATGGTAAAAAATTGGCTGTGAAGATCCAGTATCCGGGCGTGGGCGACTCTATATCCTCCGACCTGAAACTGGTAAAACCCTTTGCCTTCCGGATGCTGGGTATGAGTGAGCGGGATCTGGATATTTATATGCGCGAGGTAGAAGAACGCCTGCTGGAAGAAACCGATTACGAACTGGAGGTACGTCGCTCCATCGAATTTTCAACTGCTTGCGCTAGCCTGAACAACATCCTGTTCCCACAGTATTATCCCGAACTGAGCAGTAAACGTATCATCACGATGGACTGGCTCGAGGGTAAACACTTGCGTGAGTTTTTGGCCACGAATCCGTCGCAGGAGCTACGCAACCAGATAGGACAAGCCCTGTGGGATTTTTATAATTTTCAGCAACATGAACTGCGTGCCGTACACGCCGACCCACATCCCGGCAATTTCCTGATCACCCCTGATGGCAAATTAGGTGTTATTGATTTTGGCTGTATTAAAGAAATGCCAGAGGATTTTTATTACCCTTTCTTTTCGCTTACCTCCACCAATTTGCTGGATAATAAAGCAGAAACCATCAAGGTCTTCCGCCAGCTGGATATGATCCACAAAGATGATAGTCCTGCGCAGATAGAGTTTTATTATACCCAGTTCCGTGAAATGATAGAGCTGTTTGCCATGCCTTACATCCATGATCACTTTGATTTTAGCCAGACGGCATTCTTCGATCAGCTATACCGCTTTGGCGAACGCCTGTCCAAACTGCCCGAGTTTAAACAGGCCCGCGGCGTAAAGCATTTTATATACGTAAACCGTACCAATTTTGGTCTGTACAACATTCTGCATGAGCTCAAAGCCCAGGTTAAAACTGATACTTATAAGCCGCATGTAGTACTGGAATATTAGGCTTTTGGGGTTGGCGGTTTTCGGTTGGAGACAATCGATAAAAAACCATGTCATCTAATATTTTTGTCATCCTGAGGAACGAAGGATCTATTATTAAACTTTGCCTCATACAGAACAGATGCTTCACTTCGTTCAGCATGACAAATTTTCGATATATTTGAATAGCTATCATCACCATATGAAAACCCTTTACCTGCTCCTGCTTGTTTGTGCTATCGCCTCTTGCAAGCCTAAATCTGCAAAAACCAATAGCGATGCTAAAGTTAAGCCAGTTAAAGTTTTGCCTGCATCTTATAAAACCACCCAGGCACTACGGTCTAAAACTGCGGATTCCACTCAAAATGATATAGACACCATTAACTATGCCGATTATTATATTGTGGTGGCAGATACGGGCCTTAACTATAATGGGCTCCGGAGCAAGATGTTTGATCTAAAGAAGTCATTAAACATTCCTATTGATACCATGGGCCGCAGTTACAATAAAGCCAAAGACCTTATAGCCCTTTCTGATAAAGACGAGGATGAAATATACGCAGGCGAATATTACCCACGAAGATCAGTTTCTGATTTTTTGAGTCTGGAATATCTGAACCAGTATAAATCAGATGCCAGAGAAAAAACCATTGCCCTGGTAAGAGGTATTTACGAAAACAAAACCAGCGCCGACAGCGCCCTACTGGCTATGGGCCAATCAAAACCCGCATTTGCCTTTAAGGCTAAAGTTTATATTGGATGCATGCATTAAAATACAGATTATCATTCTGAGGAACGGAGGATCTACTTCGATATATCTATCTCATAATAGATGCTTCACTCCGTTCAGCATGACAAACTTTCCCTTACATAAGTTCAACTATCTCAACAAATTTTCGTACATTTATATATCAGCCCGGTTGTCTTTTTATCAGACAATCGGGCTGTTTTGTTAAGGTCAAAACGGGAACAAAAATCCACCATTTTGTATTTATATACCTAACAATCAATAAATTAATACTTTTTAAAGCTTTGAAAACCCATCAAAACCGGGCTAAAATTTGTTAAAAAGTGTTAAAATAGATGGTTTTGAATCATTTTTCAAGCGTTTTTATCGCGTTTTTGAGCAGAAAAATGTTAAAATTTAAGGTTTAAAAAGTTTTTAGTACTTAGATTCGCCCGGGCTTGCAACATGGTCATCGCTATTTCAAGTGTACACCTATAGCCTTTTTGTTTAAACATATTATAATACTTGTTGGGTATTTAAAACACCCATCCTTTTTTATTGTTGCCCATAAATGAAGGTTTTACTTGCTGGTGCTAATAGTTATATAGGTATGATGCTGATCCCCGTTTTGCTGGAGAAAGGTCATGAAGTTGTTTGCCTGGTAAGTGATAAAAAACGTTTTTATGAGCGCAATAATTTTGCCCACCAGGTTACCCTCCTAACTGGCGATCTGCTGCGGGAACAAAGTATAGAGGCCTTTCCGGCAGATATTGAGGTAGCTTATTACCTGGTACACTCTATGGCACAATCGCAAGATCTGGCTGCGCTGGAAGCTTTATCGGCCTATAATTTTATACATGCGCTTGATCAAACAGGTTGCAGCCAAACCATATTTTTAAGTGGCATCAGTAACGGTAAAAACCAGTCTAAACAAGCCGATTCGCGTAAACATATAGAAGATGTGCTGAAAGAAGGCAAATCAGCCTTAACCATTTTAAGGGCGGCGATGATCATTGGTTGGGGCAGTACCTCGTTCGAGATCATTCGTGATTTAACAGAGAAACTAACTGTAATGACTGTGCCCGGCTGGGTTAATTCACGCTGCCAGCCCATAGCTATACGCGACGTACTGACTTATCTGGAAAGTGTGATGCTGAATGAGAAAACCTTTAACCGAAGCTTTGAGATCGGAGGGCCTGATATCTTAACTTTTAAAGAAATGATACTGGGCTATGCTCAAATACGTCAGCTAAAAAGGCATATCATCACCATCCCATTCCTGCCATCTGGAATATTGTCATACTGGCTTAGTCGTACCAATCCTTTTGAGTATGCTGTTACCCATAATCTGGCCAGCAGTCTCAAGGACGAAACCATTATGCACGAGCATTCCATTGAGGATATTGTACCCAGTCAATGTTTAACTTATAAAGAATCGCTACTTTTAGCTATAAACCATATACAGGCAAAAAATAATGAGTAAAAACATCCTGATAACAGGCGCGTCTGGCTCGGTAGGCAAACGGCTCACCCAGTTGTTGCTTAATAAGGGCTATCGGGTAAGCACTTTGAGTCGTAACCCGGGGAAAAACCCTATGGCTAAAACTTTTCTGTGGGATGTTAACCAGGGAATTATCGATCCAAATTGCATACAGGGCATAGATACCATAATCCATCTGGCCGGAGCAGGCATTGCCGAAAAGCGATGGACGGATGCTCGTAAAAAGGAGCTGATTGATAGCCGAACCAAATCTATCAGACTGATATATAATTTGTTAAAAGCCAGAGAACACCAGGTAGACTCGGTTATTTCGGCATCGGCCATAGGCTATTACAGTGACCGTGGCGATGAACTGATGACAGAAGAAAGCTCACCCAATACCGATTTCATGGCTCATTGCTGCATTGAGTGGGAAAATGCTGTTGATGAGGGTAACAAACTCGGTTTGCGTATAGTAAAATTCCGTACCGGAGTGGTGCTGGATAAAGATGGTGGCGCGTTACCCAAACTGGCCAAACCTATAAAGCTGTATGTAGGTTCACCTATAGGTAATGGCCGGCAATGGATTCCCTGGATACACTGGCAGGATGTGGTGGATATGTATATGCATAGTATTGAAAATATTACTTTTAAAGGGACCTACAACATGGTAGCCCCTAACCCGGTTACCAATGCACAGCTAACCCAAGCGGTAGCCAATCAATTGCATAAACCACTTTGGGCTCCAAACGTACCTGCTTTTATATTAAAACTAATGCTTGGCGAAATGAGTACCCTTGTTTTAGGGAGTACTAAGGTTTCGGCACAAAAAATTCAGGATGCCGGATTCAAATTTAAGTTCACAGAGGTGCCTTCAGCGCTAAAAGAAATTTATGGATAAAAAAACTCAGATAACTATCTTCTGGTTTCGCCGAGACCTGCGCCTGAATGATAATGCAGGCTTATATTATGCCTTAAAAAGTGGTAATCCGGTACTACCACTCTTTATTTTCGATAAGGATATATTAGACCCTCTGGAAGATAAAGATGATGCCCGTGTAAATTTTATCCATCAAACCATTAAGCAGTTGGATAAAGAATTGCATAAACTAGGTAGCAGCCTAAAAGTCATATATGATAAAGCTTCACCTGCCTGGGATAGTATCATTCAAGAGCATCATATTGCTTCTATTTATACTAATCATGATTATGAACCCTATGCTATAAAACGAGATAATGCCGTAAAAGAAAAACTGCACAAGCATGGCATCGAATTAAAGACATTTAAAGACCAGGTCATTTTTGAAAAAGACGAAGTTGTTAAGGATGATGGTAAACCTTACACCGTTTACACACCATACCAGCGCAAGTGGTATAACGCCCTGAAACCGTTTTACCTGAAGACCTATCCTACCAAAAAATACCTGAAAAACCTGATCGAAACCCAAGCCCTGCCTATCCCGTCACTAAAAGAAATGGGATTTGAGGAAAGCAATATTTCCTTCCCCAATCAGGAATATAAAAATGTGATCGCTGATTATAAAACGAAAAGGGATTTTCCGGCTATTAAAGGCACGTCACGCATTAGTTTGCATTTACGCTTTGGTACAGTGAGCATCCGCGAATTGGCAAAAACAGCTTATGACAACCCCGACAAAACCTGGCTGAATGAGCTGATATGGCGTGAATTTTATATGATGATCCTTTACCATTTCCCGCATACGATGGATCATGCCTTTAGGCCGGAATATGATCGTATTAAATGGGTGAACAATGAAACGCAATTTACTGCCTGGTGCGATGGCCAAACCGGTTATCCTATTGTGGATGCCGGCATGCGTGAGTTAAATGCTACTGGTTTTATGCATAATCGGGTACGCATGATAGTGGCCAGCTTTTTAAGTAAACACCTCTTGATAGACTGGCGATGGGGTGAGCATTATTTCGCCCGGAAATTGCTTGATTATGAAATGGCCAGCAATATAGGCGGTTGGCAATGGGCAGCCGGTTCTGGTACGGATGCGGCTCCCTATTTTCGGATATTCAGCCCTGACGCGCAAACTAAAAAGTTCGACCCTCAATTACAATACATTAAAAAATGGGTTCCGGAATATGCCGATTTTAGCAAATATCCGAAACCCATTATTGATCACGCCTTTGCGCGTGAGCGTTGTTTAAAAGCTTTTAAAGAGGCTTTGGGTAGATAATTTTAAGGGTTACTAACAGTTCCTATCGTGAAGTCAAAATGCAGCGTAACGTTGCCTCCGATTCCGGTGGTACCGGCTTTACCATAACCCAATCTTGATGGTATAAGCATAGATACTACAGCACCGGCCTTTTGTCCCTTTAATGCCTCTTGTACACCCGGTACAATACCAGCTATTGTAAATGACGAAAGATTGGATGTACCAGTGGTTCCGGCATCTGTTGCTGTGCTTCCAAATACAACATCAGTTAGGTATTTACCTGTATAATTAGCGGTAAAAGATGATGCATCACCTAGTACATCAGTACCTGTACCTGGCGTAATTACCTTATAAGTTAAGCCCCAGCCTCTATTTGATTTGTTGACTGTATCTATAGGTGTATAACCTGTTAAATTATTTCTTTTCATATAGTCTCTGATCAAATAGTCGTCATAGGCAGTAACGCTCGAAACAACATTGATGTAATAATCAAGACATTGATTTCCTAATATACGTGTACCGGTATTACTTGAGCTACCTGTACCAACACCGTTAACGCCATAAGATACCCTGGAAGGAATAAGAAGTCTGGCCCGGGTTCCTCTATATTTAATAATATCATGTATAGCACTCTGCAAGCCTTTAGTGCATCCAAGTACAGGGCCGCCAAATGAAACATGCCCTAATAAACCATCAAAATGGGCTAAATTGATCGTATCGGTATTAAAATACTTGCCATCAAATGATTTTACGGTTAATACAAACGCTACGCTATCCGGGTAATCTAAAGGCCTGCCTGTGGTTGAACCTTGTGAGAGGATCTGGTAATAAATACCACTGGTATCGCCATGGGAGGTATCTCTTTTCATACCGGTAAGCCCGTTGGCATTGATATAGTTTTGGATCTGGGTTTGGTCGTATTGCGTGATATTAGGATCGTTTCCTGTTTTGCGGCAGGATATTAAACCTATGCAAGTAATAAATAGGAGCGTAAAAAGTGTTTGTTTCATTTAAATTTGTTTGTTTTTTAACTGCTAAATGAAATCCATATAATCCATAGTTTCATTTAAGTTATATATTATTTAAGCCCTATAGCAGTTTTACCTGCTATGCACCTTAATTTTTACTCCTAATTGATTACGTTATACAATTGTATATCAAAATCAAGTACTGAATTTGCCGGCAAATGTAGCGAATCCTGCGCATACGGCCCATAAGCATACCTTGATGGTATAAATAACCTGATTTTACCATTCTTTTTCATCAGCGGTATACCCAATTGCCAGCCTCTCATTACATCACTCAAACGGTATGAGGGATGAAAGTTGTCTGTATGGGCAATGACAACCTGCGATGTCAGTATCCGCCCTACGTATCCAACAGTAACCTGCGTTGAACTGGTAAACAAATCATTACCTGCTCCTTCCTCGCCCGGTTTTATAATATAATAAACCCCCGAAGTATCAGTAGATTTACTATCAGTGCGCTGGGCGGTAAGGTTATTTGCTTTTAAATAATCCTGTATCAATTTATCATCAATAGCTTTCTGCGCATTGTAGTGAATCAAAGGATCGGTTGTTTTTTTACAAGCACCAAAACCAATAATAATCACAAATAAAGCTAACAGCGTCCTGTTCATTTTTCAAAAGGCAAATTTATTCTTTTATAATAGAAAAACGGCAGCTTAACATTTTTTAACAATTAATAACCCCATAAGCCCGCCATCGCCCTATACTTAGGGCTTAATTTTTTGAATAAAACGTTCAATTTAAGGTAAAAGTGTAGAAGTAATCATGGTTTATAGTTCAACGTAAGCTTATTGATCTTCTTAAGCATTTCGGTGAGATATTGCTTATCAGTTTCGCTGATATGTGAATCGAGATAATTATTAAATTGTTTTACAATGGAACGGGCCTGGTGTCGTTTTTCTTTTCCCAATTCGGTCAAATATATTTTAACCGAACGCTTGTCGCCCTGATTAGATTCGCGATAGATCAGCCCCGTTTTTTCCAACTGACTAAGCATCCTGGACAAACTGGTTGATTTTAGGCCCAGCAATGCAGCAGCCTGCGAAACGGTAGTACCTTCTTTTTCGTCAATATTAATCAACAAATAGCCAATGGATTGGGTAATGCCAAATTCCGTAACCAACTGGTTATACCGGTTGGCCACTGTTTGCCATACTATCTTTAAAAAATAGTCAATCGTTTCCTGATGTTTAATGCTGTTTTGCATGCATACCAAACGTAAGAAATGCTTGTTGATTACACAAGGGAAATTTTAGTCATTGGTTCACTTGCTCATTAGTTTATTGGTTACATGATAAATACCACGACAAGACTAATGAACAAGTGAGCCAATGAGCTATTCTAATAACCCAATTTCGTATCATCCCCACGCGGATCTGCCCCACCCTGGTAACCTTGCGGGGTTTTCAAAATAGCGTCAACACGGCCAATACCACGTCTGCTGTTTATTTTATATCCTTTGTTTTGCAATTTTATTATAGTTACACTATCTAGCGCTCCTTTTTCCGCGGCTATTTCGTCTGGCAGCCACTGATGATGAAAACGTTTGGAAGTTACCGCCTGCTGCATATCCTGATTAAATTCAATCACATTAATAATGGTTTGAAAAACCGACGTTATAATGGTTGAGCCACCTGGCGTACCTACTACCATCAGTAACTGACCGTTTTTTTCAACAATGGTAGGTGTCATTGACGATAACATGCGTTTACCAGGCTGTATACTATTAACCTTACCGCCAACTAATCCGTACATATTAGGGACACCGGGCTTTGAGCTAAAATCATCCATTTCGTTATTCAGCAAAAAACCGGCACCCTTTACAAATATCTTTGAACCATAACTATCATTTAAAGTTGTTGTGATGGATACTGCATTACCCTCCCTATCAACAATAGAATAATGGGTGGTTTGGTCACTCTCGTAACCTACAAATGTGCCGGGCTGTATACTGTTACTTGATGTAGCTGCATTCCAACTAAAGTTGCTCATGCGCGATGAAATGTAAGCAGGGCTCAATAAGCTATCAACCGGTATCTTGTAAAAATCAGGGTCGCCCAGGTATTTGGAACGATCGGCATACACACGGCGTTCAGCCTCTACAATCAGCCGCACCGTTGAATCCTGATTATAGCCCCATCTTTTCAGAGGGTATTTTTCAACCGACTGTAGCAGCTGTAACAATGCAATTCCACCGCTTGATGGAGGTGGCATGGTAATAATTTTATATCCTTTATAGTTTCCGGTCACGGCCTTACGCCAAACCGAATGGTAGTTTTGCAGGTCTGCTTTGGATATCAACCCATCACCTGCCTTCATTTCAGCAACTATCTGATCGGCAACTGTGCCGCCATAAAACCCTTCGCGCTCTTTATCACGAATTTGCTCCAGGGTTTTAGCCAAATCTTCCTGTACCAGGATATCACCTTCATGCCATTCCGTATCTTTTATTAAATAAGTTTTGCCGGGGTTTAATTTTTCGATCTGCGCTTTTAAATGATTTAAGTCAACAGCAAAACGTTGTGTTATCTTAAAACCATTACGCGCCAGGTTAATAGCTGGCTGCAGCAGATCGGCCCATTTGAGTTTACCATATTTTTGATGGGCCTGTACCATGCCATCAACAGATCCGGGCACTCCGGATGCCTTATGGGTGTACAAACTCATATCGGGGATCACATTACCGGCAGTATCCAGATACATATTAGCACTGGCACCAGCCGGCCCCTTTTCCCTAAAATCAAGCGTATTGGTTTCACCGTTTTTTGAACGGTATACCATAAAACCACCTCCACCTATATTACCGGCATCCGGATATGTAACTGCCAGCGCAAAATGAACGGCTACTGCAGCGTCAACAGCGTTACCGCCCTTTTTTAATATATCAAGCCCAACCTGGGCCGCATCAGGGTATGCACATACCACCATACCATTATAATATGGGGTATTTATATTTGTCGCCGGATGCTTTTGTGCATATCCTAATGGAACAAAAAGCAACAGCGCCAAAACCATACTCAGACGGCTGTTTTTCATCAGGTTTAAGTTATTCATTTTATCATTGGTCAGATTATTTTACTAAAATAATCTATTTGCCGATATAATCCCGCTCTTAAAAACTCAATATTTAGCACTGATTTTCAACCTGATAAAATTTTACGATTGCAGTTTTTTAATTTAAATGCCATAAAATTTCAAATCTGCCGTTTATTTGCAGGATATGTGCGAGCTGAAAAACTTAACCAGGCGTGAGGATTTCATGCACAATAACAACAGTCATTAACTTAAAATCACTACATGAAAAAATTAGCTTACATTTTATTTTTCTCGGTTTCGTTCTTATTAATAGGTAAACGTTCGCAGGCTCAGGATTACAAAACAGCAGTTGGATTAAAATTTGGCGCTTACGAAGTGGGCCCTTCTATAAAATATTTTATGGATAATAGCGCCGCGCTTGAAGGCATTATTGGCATACGTGATCATGGTGTGGTAGTAACCGGGTTATATGAAATACATCAGCAGGCCTTTGGTGTTGATAAGCTGAATTTTTATTATGGCTTTGGCGGTCACCTGGGGTCGGTAGGCAGCGGTTATTACAAACGAATAGGCGGTGGTGATGAATACTACAATGGTAAGCACATCCTGATAGGAGCAGATGCAACGCTTGGTTTGGAATATAAGATACCCAATGCACCTATAGCTATCAGTCTTGATCTTAACCCACGTCTTGAACTGGCACGTGGGCCATTTTTTGACATAGCACCGGGTTTGGGACTAAAATATACTTTTTAGCAGAGCAAGAAATTCCCTAAAACAAAACGCCTCCCTAAACTAAGGAGGCGTTTTGTTTTAATTACCTTTTAACTTCAATGATCTATCTGCCGATAATGACCTTGCGGGCATAAATCTTTTGTCCAAGCAATATTTTAATCAGATAAACCCCCGGAAGTTGTGTGGTAACATCTATCACTTTGCTGAAATTTCCCTGAGGTATAGTTTGTGTATTAAGGTAAACTACCTGCCCCGCCGGATTAATTAATGACAACTTAAGATCAGCTGTAGCCTTTGTTGCAAAAACCACATTAAGCTGACTACTCGCCGGAACCGGGAATACTGATAAACCAATCTCTGTTGAATTATCCGGATTTTCAACGGTACGCGCATAGGTATAAATATCAGACATTGCTACACATCCACCGGATAAGGTATCAGCTACCTGATAATCGCCGCTTTGTAATGGGGCATATATTTTATTCCTGGCCCCCACAATTGCCTTACCATTCAAAAACCACTGATTACCTGTGGCAAAATTTGAGCTTAACGAGTTACCTGTTTGAGTAATAACGGGCTTAGAGAAACTAACAGGTAATCTTGCAGCCGACGCACAACCCATACTTTGTACTTTAATATCATAAAAATAATAGTAAAAATTTTTATAATAGGTAGTATCCACAGGGCCATCGGGTGTGGCGTTATTACCTGTGATACTAAATATACTACCTATACTGAATGGGTAGCCTTTTACACCCCCATTATTTCTATAAATGGTGGCTTTTGTATCAAATGTTGCGGATATGCTATAGTTACCCGCTGCAGGCAACTCCAGGTTCAAATCGTACACCTTTCCCTGATCATTAGGATCATCAGGCTGATCTCCCGGCAATGGGGTTGTTCGTGTGGCCTGAGCATTAATAGCTTTGGTTGACACAATCTGGCCATTACTATTACTTACATTAAATGTTATTTTGCCCGAATTACCAATGTATAACCGGGCACTTTTAATAATCATTGGCACTTTGGTATTTATGTTTATTGCCGGAGTAAACTGATTATAACTACCAGAGGTGAAAACATTTTTACTAACAGGGCCTACAGATCCTTTGAAATCATTTATACCTGCATAATAGGTGTTGTTTACAGGGGGGTGAGCAGTGATGGCGGCCGACCCATAAGCTATTGGAGTAGTATCATTAATGTTTTGATACCAGAGTAAAGTACCATCACCCGAGCCGGATAACAAATATTGCTTACTATCAATACAATAATAAGCACTCAGGCCGCCAATTACAGCTGGTGTATTGATCACTACCGTTGCTGTTAACGAATTATTGGATACAACCGGATCGCTGGCTAAATTGCTGGAAGCAGTTATAATATAAGTGTCACCAGCTACCGCATTAAACTTTTGGCTAAAGGTATAATTATCTTCGGCCAGAGGTTGCAATGTGCCGGTATAAGTTTCGTTGTAAGTAGTTTTAGTGTTATCAGGCGAAGTAATAGTAACCGTTACCGGTATGTTGCCGATGGAGGCACTACCAAAATTTTTAAGCCGGATAGTAATCGGTGTACTTGCTGAACAAGTACCGCTTGAGCCTGGGTCTACAATAGCTACAACACCGGCATCAATACTGGTTTGTAAAAACTGTACCCGGTAATCCT
>JACXTT010001272.1_pt1 | contig 42519 bp, 28 predicted proteins | sample 9270951 | NCBI WGS metagenome assembly JACXTT01 (sample SAMN15532306, study PRJNA645909) | rock metagenome | isolation source: weathered quartz diorite | place: Puerto Rico | collected 2017-06-21
TGTCGGGTGAGGCGAGCCTCCCGGGAGAGGGAGTCGACCAGAACCGGGGAGTCTGCATAGGGGGATCGGAAGGGGAGGGTGATGGGGGCAGCGCAGGAGTGTTGGCTGTTCGAACAGCTGCGCGCATCACAACGCAGCGGCGCTTCATGGACGCTGTTCGGGCAGCAAGTCCTGTTCTCGTCAATCATGCTGCCGGGTACGCGGCCGACGAACACCGACCAGTGGGACGGCTATCCCGCGCAACGCGATCGCGTGCTCGATTTCATCGAACGCGAACGGATTCGCAATGTCGTGATCCTGAGCGGCGACGCGCACAGCTCCTGGGGGTTCGACGTGCCTCGCTATCCGTGGCACAGTTACCAGCCGGCTTCCGGTGCGGGATCCCTCGCTGTCGAACTGGTCACGCCGGCGGTCAGCTCTCCTCCACCCCCGATGTTCACCTCGAGCAATGGACCGGATGCGGCCGCGGCCCTGCGGGTGGCGTTTCCCCACCTCAAATACCTGGAAGGCGCCCACCGCGGTTTCATCCTCGTGGAGCTCACGCCGGACCGGATGAAGGCGGACTGGCTCTTCTCCCCTGATGTGCGTGTTCGCTCCGACGCCGAAATGGCAGGCGGGAGCCTCGTCTGCGAGCGCGGCTCACAGCATCTACAGCAGGGCTAATCACAAATCACAAATCAAAACCTGATCGTCCTCACGACCTTGATCGATCCCTTGCGATCGAGCGTCTGCAGCGTGGTCTGATCCGTCCAGTTGTGTGTGTAGACGAGGAAGATGTCGTTGCCGGGCGTCGTGATCCAACGGAAGCGCGCCTGCCATCCCAACTGGCGAGTCACGGTGTCGAACTGGAGACGATTGACCAGCGAAATGAACGGACTGAACTGCGTGTTGACGTCGTTCAGCCACAGCCGCGTGGTGAAACGTCCTTCGCGCAGGGAGATCTCGTTGAAATCCCCGCCGACGTTGATCAGCCAGCCGCGGCGCGGCCTCAGGCTCAACGTTCCCGTCAGCTGCTGCCGTTGTCCTGAGTAGAACGCGCCGTCCTCGTAGGTGATGTTCAACGACACCGGTCGGCTGGTCGTCGTCTGTGCCTGATAGTGCCGCCGCAGAAAGGAGTACTCGCCTCCCGCCGGCAGAATCACGCCGGGCGAGATCTGGAAGTCGCGCGGCAGACGTTCGTAGAGCGACACCAGATGGAATTCGACAAGGTCGGTCGAACCGAGATCGGCGCGGAACAGCTGCATGTCGTCTCGTCGCGACTCGAGGCGGCCGTCGAGATCGAAGATGTGATCGAAATTCCCTTCGAACGAGAACCGTCGCAGATATCGCCCGTAGCGGCTGCGTTCGGTGTGGACGGTGTAGCGGATACCCGGCGCAATTTCACGATAGGCGCGGCGATCCACGAACCCAACGGCTGGATCGTATCCATCCTGAACTTCGCGCACGAACAGGCGCCAGTTGATCTGATCGTTGGGCATGTTGATGCGTGCGCCGAACGCGGCCCCGCCCCGCGATCCCGCGCGCTTCGTTGTATTCAGATAGAAGCCGCTGACCTCGAGCAATTCCTTGCCAAAGAGCGTCGATGTCGCCAGTGCGAAATCGACTCCGGCTGTCTGCCGCGATGGTCCGGACGCATCGCTCCGATTGGTTACCAGCGCGCCGACGTAGGATTGGCGCCAGAATCGCCGCTGCGATCGAAGCACCGTGAAGTCCTCGCCGGCCACGCCGCCACGGTCGCGCGTGCGGACGTGCAGTGCGCCGAGGTCGAACGCGCCCGCATGTCCGGTCAGCTTCGCACCGTAATCGATCGGCTGCGGCACCCCCGAGTCGTCAAGCCCGATGCGGCGGCTGAAGAACGGCGTGATGGCATTGCCCGTTTCGCGCGAGAACACGAACAGGCTCGCACCCTCGAGGAAAAACGAGCGTTTTTCGGGAAAGAAGAGCGGGAACCGTGTGAGGTTCACCTGCCGCTGATCCACTTCCGTCTCCGCGAAGTCCGTGTTGATCGACACATTGGCGCGAAGACCGGGCGTCAAGTTGTAGGCGATGTCTCCGCCAACCGCCCCTGTCTCGACGGAAGCGCGAGCGCCGCGGCCTGGCGCCGCTGACGAGTTGCCGACGACATACGGCAGCAGATCCAACCCGAGGCCCTGGTGAAGTCCCTCGAGGCCTTGCAGGCGGCCGGCAGCCGGCATGAAGGTCAGCCCCTGATTCCGCGCCCATCCGGTCCAAAGCGTCTCCTCGATCTTGCGGCGAATGGTCCGCTGGAAATTGATTCCCCAGCTCGGCGCGTCAGGTTTGAAGTTGATCGTGTTGAACGGTATTTCGATCTCCGCGCTCCAACCGCGCTCATCGCGCGACACGCGCGCCAGCCAGATGCCGTCCCACGATCGATTCACACCTGCGGCCTGACCGTTGCCACTGCCCGCACCGGCGAGCACGAGACCATCGCCCATGGCGCCCGACGGATTGATTTCGAAGTAATAGCCCGATCGACCGTCTGAATACGTATCGATCGCCATCATGAAGCGATCGTCGGCGCCGAGCGACTGATCGCGCTGCATCTGGTTACCCATGATGCGGCTCGGCTCGGAATCAAAACAGATCACGCCAATAACGACGCGCCGCGCGTCATATACGACACGGACTTCGGTCGGTTCGGTCGCGGCGTCGCCAGAATTCGGATCCTGCTGACGGAAGCCCGACGCAGGCATTGCCCGGTGCCACGCTTCCTCGGTCAGGCGCCCGTCGAGAACGATGCGATCGCCGTCGCTGAGCCGCAATGCAGTCATCGCGGGCGGTTCAGCCGCCTGCGCCGCCACGAATCGTGGACAGCTTCCCGTAAACATGACGAGGAGAAGCAAACGGAGGGTTTGGCGGCAACCCGATGAACGATTCACGTATCGCGGCACAGTACCTCAACAGCCACGCGAGCACCACCGATGCAGATTCACTTGACCGCCATACCCTATTGGCAGGAACGTGATTGAAGCGATGCGCAGACTCCTGACGCTACTCGTTCTACTTCTCTTGACAACCCGGTCGTCTTTCTCGCAAACGCCAGCGGGAGGCGACGTCACACGTGCGACGCTCGACAACGGTCTCCGTGTCGTGATCGTCCGCGATCCGCTCGCGCCGGTGGTCACCGTCATGCAGAACTACCTGGCCGGTGCGAACGACACGCCACTTGGGTTCCCGGGTATGGCACATGCGCAGGAGCACATGGCGTTCCGCGGATGTGCGGATGTGACTGCGGACCAAATCGCGGCCATCTTTGCGCAGCTCGGCGGCTTCAATAACGCGGACACGCAACAAACGATCACGCAGTATTTCGCGACGGTGCCATCCGCCGATCTCGAGGTCGCCTTGCGGGTCGATGCCGCCTGCATGCGCGACATGATCGACTCTGACGCCGAGTGGAAACAGGAAAAGGGCGCGATCGAGCAGGAAGTCGCGCGCGATCTCTCCGAGCCAACCTACAAGTTCATCACGCGACTGAATCAGGTCATGTTCGCCGGTACGCCGTATGCGCACGATGCACTCGGCACACGTGAGTCGTTCGAGAAGACCACTGGAGCACTGCTCAAGGCGTTCTATCGCCGGTGGTATGCGCCGAACAATGCGATTCTCGTCATCGCGGGCGACGTGGATCCCGCGGTCACGCTGGCAACGATCAAGGAGCTGTACGGCTCCATTCCTCGTCGCCCTCTCGGCCGCCGACCCGCGGTCGTGCTGCGGCCCGTCAAGCAGGACAATTTCACGCTCGACAGCAACCTGCCGTACACCCTCGCCTTCATCGCCTATCGGCTGCCCGGCACGGACAGTCCCGATTTCGCCGCGTCGCGCGTGATGGCCGACGTGCTCGCGAGTCAGCGCGGCGATCTTTACGCCCTGGTCCCGGCTGGCAAGGCGCTCCTTGCGCAGTTCGAGCTCGCGGAGATGTATCCGAAAGCGAGCGTCGGGTTCAGCGTCGCTGCGCTGCCCGCATCGACTGCTCCGACGGGAGTCGTGGCCGACATGCGGTCGATTGTCGGCAACTACATGCGCGACGGCTTTCCCGCGGAGCTTGTCGACGCTGCAAAACGTTCGGAAGTGGCCTCGGCGTTGTTTCGCCGCAACTCGATTTCCGATCTCGCGGCGGTGTGGTCGCAGGCGCTGGCTGCCGAAGGCCGCAGCTCGCCGGACGATGATGTGGAGGCGATCAAGCGGGTCACGGTCGCGGACGTCAATCGCGTCGCGATGCAGTTCCTGAAGGATTCCAACTCCATTACTGCGACGCTGATCCCAAAACCGACGGGCGAAGCGGCGTCTGGAAAGGGCTTCGGTGGCGGCGAGCAGCTGACAGCGGCGCCGACCAAACCGGTCAAGCTGCCGGCGTGGGCGGAAACGGCGCTTGCCTCGATTCGCGTTCCGCCGGTCAACCCGAACTGGACCGACACGACGCTTCCAAACAAACTGCGCGTGATTGTCAAACGCGATCAGACCAGTCCGACCGTCACCCTGCTCGGCAACGTGAGGCACGAAGCCGGCCTGCAGGAAGCGGCCGGCAAGGACGGGGTCTCCGACGTCCTCAACGAGTTGTTCTCCTACGGCACCACCTCACTCGATCGGCTGGCGTTTCAAAAGGCGCTCGACGACATTGCGGCCACCGAAAGCGCAGGCTACGACTTCTCGCTGCGCGTGCCGAAAAGCGATTTCGCGCGCGGCGTCGAATTGCTCGCCGACAACGTGCTGCATCCCGCGCTGCCGGCCGACGCGTTCAACATCGTCAAGCAGCAGACTGCCGAGTATCTGGAAGGGCAGATGAAGAGCCCCGGCTATCAGGCGGATCGTGCGCTGAAGATCGGCCTGCTGCCATCCGGGGATCCCGGACTGCGTGAGCCGAAACCCGCAACGGTGGGAGCTTTGATGCTCGACGACGTGCGGAAACATTACGAGACGACATTCAGACCCGATCTCACGGCGATCACGATCATCGGCGACATCGACCCGGCGGAGGCGCGCAGCACGATCGAGAAGTACTTCGGCGGATGGAAGGCGGACGGTCCGACGCCGGATCCAACCCTGCCGGCGGTGGCGAAAAACCCTGCGAAAGATTTCAACGTCGCTGATCCCGAAGCTGTGCAGGCCTCAGTCACGCTGGCGCAGGAGGTGGGGCTGACGCGATTCGATCCTGACTACTACGCCATTCAGCTTGGCAACAACGTGCTCGGCGGTGGGTTCTACGCCACTCGCCTCTATCACGACCTGCGGCAGGTCGAAGGACTGGTCTACACCGTCGAAGACGATTTCACCGCCGGGAAGACGCGCAGCATCTACACGGTGAGCTTCGGGTCGGATCCGCCGAACGTGGCCAAGGCGCGCGACCTGATTGTGCGCGACCTCCGCGCGATGCAGACGGAAAATGTCACGCCCGAGGAGCTGCATCAGGCGAAGGCGCTCCTGTTGCGTCAGATGGCGCTGCAACAGTCGAGCGAAGACGCCATCGCCGGCGTCCTGCTCGCCCGCGCGCAGATCGGCCTGCCGCTCGACGAATCGCGGCGAATGGGCCAGCGCTACTTCGACCTGACGGCTGACGAAATCCGCACCGCGTTCGCGAAGTGGATCCGTCCGCAGGACTTCGTCCAGGTGCTCCGGGGCCCCCAACCTTGAGTCGGGTCGTACTCAGGGTCTGACCCCAGTACGACCCATCACCGGGGTCAGACCCCATATACTTTCGTTTCATGCGACGCGTTGCAATTGCCGCGCTCATGGCGTGGGCATTCGTGCTGGCCGGACAGGCGCAGGTCCGGCCGATTTACGACACGGGAGCGACAGGCCTGACGCAGGTCCTGCAGCGTCTGCAGACGATCGCCAGCGTGCTGCACACTGGCGCGCATCCCGACGACGAGGATTCGGCGTTCGTCGCGAGGGCGGCGCGCGGCGATCATGCGCGCGTGGCCTACTTCTCGCTGAACCGTGGCGAGGGCGGCCAGAACATCATCGGCCCGGAGCTGTTCGACGCGCTCGGCGTCATTCGCACCGAGGAGTTGCTGCAGGCGCGGCGCCTCGACGGCGCGCAACAATTCTTTGGGCACACATTCGACTATGGGTTCTCCAAGTCGCGCACCGAAGCGGCGATGAAATGGGGCGAGCACGACACGCTTGGTGATGTCGTGCGCGTGATCCGCATGTTCCGGCCGTTGGTGATCTATTCGCGCTGGAGCGGCACGCCGACCGACGGCCATGGTCATCACCAGGAAGCTGGGTACCTGACCCCGCTCGCCTACAAGGCCGCGGCGGATCCCAACGAATTCCCGGAGCAGCTTCGCGAAGGACTTCGTCCCTGGCAGGCGAAGAAGCTCTATCGTGGCGTGCTCGGAGGCGGCAACGCGAGACCTGATCCCTCCATTCCCACCCTGCAAGTACAAACCGGCCTGCTCGATCCCGTTGCCGGGCGCAGCTATGCCGAGATTTCCTTCGAGGGCCGGAGTCAACATCGGACGCAGGCACAGGGTGGTATCGAGCCGCGAGGACCGCTGGCGTCGACAGTGGCGCTCGTCGATTTCGTGGGGGCCGACCTTAAGGTCGGCGCCTACACTGAGAAAACCATCTTCGACGGTCTCGACATCACGATTCCAGGAATCGCGAAGCTTGCGGCGTTACCCGACGGAACAATCCGGGCGGAGCTTGCCGCAATCGATGCAGCCGCGAAGAAGGCGCTCGCTGATTACGAGCCGCTGAACCCGCCACGGATCATTCCTGCGCTGGCGGATGGTCTTCGTGCGACACGCGCCGCGCGCGCGGCGCTCAAATCTTCCAGTGCGCCGATGGACGCCCGGGCGGATGCGGACTTCCTGCTCGGCTTCAAGGAAGAGGACTTCTCCGATGCGCTCGTGCGCGCCGCCGAAGTGGACGTGGATCCGCTCGCCGCGCGGGAAACCGTCGTCGCGGGCAATTCGATCGACGTGCAGGTCCGCACGTTCGTCCCGATGTCCTCCAACGTGTTGATCGGCAAGGCCAACCTGCATGCGCCCGCCGGTTGGACGGCCGAGCCGCTGCCAAACGAAGCGCCAGCGCAGGGTGGATTCATCAATCGTCGCGAGACGCCGACGAACCTTGTGTCGTACCGCGTACGCGTCTCCTCTGACGCGCAACCTACCCAGCCGTACTACTTGAAGCAGCCGCGCAATGGTGACGTGTACAGATGGACCGACACCGATCCGAAGGCGCTCCCCTTTGATCCGCCGCTGCTGACCGCCTCGGTGACGGTCACAATCGGCGGCGTCGACGTGGTCGTCACAAGGCCAGTGCAGTTCCGCTACGCCGACGACGTGCGCGGCGAGCTCCGACGCGATATCAACGTCGTTCCACGCGTTGCGGTCGGCCTCGACACATCGTTGCTGATCGTCCCGCTCGGTACCGCGCCGAATCAGCAGAGAGTGGTCATTCGCGCCACCAGCTTTTCACCGCAGGCCGTAATGGGGACGCTTCGGCTTCGCCTGCCACAGGGATGGACGTCTACGCCCGCTGAAGCACCGTTCAATCTAAGAGCGAGCGGTGATCAAACCTCGACGCCGTTTGTCGTCACCGCGCCGGCACGCCGCACATCCGGCCGGTTCGACATCTCTGCACAGGCAACCACCAGCAGCGCGACGTTCTCGCGCGAGGTGCAGGTTATCGCCTACCCGCACATCCAGACACACCGGCTCTACTGGCCCGCCACCGCGACGACGCAGGTCTTTGATCTGAAGGTGGCGCCGGTCAAAGTCGGCTACGTCATGGGAAGCGGCGATCAGGTGGCCGACGCCATTCGCCGGATGGGCATTGACGTGACGATGCTCGATGGTGACGCGCTCGCAACTGGCGATCTCTCACGGTTCGACACGATCGTCGTCGGGATCCGCGCGTCTGAAACGAATCCCGATTTCGTCGCGAACAACGGACGGCTGATTGACTACGTGCAGCGCGGCGGCACGATGATCGTTCAATATCAGCAACAGGAATATGCGAACCGGATGCTCCCGCCGTATCCGGCCACGCCGCCCACGAACGCGAACCCGCGCGTCACCGTCGAGGATGCGCCCGTGAAAATCCTGGTGCCCATGCATCCGGCCTTCAACTTTCCAAACAGGATTACCGACGCCGACTTCAACGGATGGGTGCAGGAGCGGAACTCGTACGCGTTCACGACGTTCGATTCCAGATACATCCCGCTGCTGGAGACCGCCGACCCTGGCGAGCCGCCTGTGCGCGGCGCCGAGGTATACGCCGAGGTCGGCAAAGGCAGATACGTCTACACGTCGTATTCGTGGTTTCGCCAGCTCCCTGCCGGGGTTCCTGGCGCGTACCGTCAGTTCGCGAACCTGATCAGCCTGTCAAAAGCTCCGCGCTGACACTAGGTCGCCACGCTGAAGATTCCAGCGAAGCCGACGAGCAACGCGAGCAACACGCCGACAGCCGCGAAGCGTATCCACTGCGGGAAGGAAACGCCGCCGGCGAGCAGCACCGCCATCAATGCGCCGTTGGTAGGCGTCAACAGTTCGGTCAGCCCGCCACCGGTCTGATAGGCGAGCACCGTCACCTGCCGTGAAATGCCGAGCAGATCGGACAGCGGCACCAGGATCGGCATCGTCAGTACCGCCTGCCCGCTTACGCTCGGCACAAACACGTGCACGAGCGCATGAAACGGAACCATCAACATGGAAGCGACGGCCGCAGGGGCGGTCGCCAACGGACGCGCCAGGCTGTTGAGGATCGTGTCCGTTACGCGTCCGTCGGTGAGAACGAGTGACAACGACCGGGCAACAGCGACCAGAATGGCGGCCGGCAGCAATGCCTGGAGTCCTTCGAAATAGGCGGTCGTCGTGCCCGCGACACCGAGACCACCGAGCAGACCAACCACGCAGCCAGCGATGATGAACCCGGCGGACAATTCATTGAATCCCCAGCCGAGAGCAATCGCGCCGTAGACGTACGCGGCCATTGGCGCGACTGCAATCGCGAGGATCAGGAAGTCCCGCGCGGTCGCAGTTCCGACCTCATCGCGAGTGATCTTCGAATCCCCAATCCCCCGGTCACGATTTCGCGCTCCGTACCACATCGTCCATGCAATCCAGAGCGCCACGCCCGCGGCAAACATCGTCCATCGCAGCGGCGCCGCGGACATTGGTGGAAGCTGCGCCAGCTTCATCGCGATGCCGGCCTGAAATGGGTTCGTTGGCCCGAACGCACTGCCCACTGCGGCGGCGCCGACGCTCATGGCCATGACCGTGACCGCATTCACGCCGATGCCGCGGCCGAGTACGAGCAGCGCCGGCACGAGCGGAATGATTTCCTCCTGCATGTTTTCGAGCGCCCCCATAATCGCGAAGAAGAGCGTCACAACCGGAATTGCGAAGAGGCCGCGACTGCCGAAGGATGCGACGAGCGAAGAAATGAGGCGACCGAGAGAGCCAACGCGATCGACGACGACCCATGCGCCGCCGACGAACAGAACGAGGCCGATCACATCGGCCGCTTCGACAAAGCCACGGGCAATCGCGACAACGGCAGCGAAAGGTCCGACCGGCGCGGGTTCGACCGAATGGAACGTGCCCGCGACCACCACGCGCCGCCCGGTGGCGGAATCGTCCCGCCGTTGGTACTCACCTGCAGGAAGTATCCAGGTCAGCGCCGCGCACAGGGCGACGCCGGCGATAAGGAGGATGACCGGATGCGGGAGTTTCACGCGCGCGCCTATCTTATTCGGGCTTAGAATCTGCGCGAGGCATCACCGTGAATCATTTCAAGCGATCGACACGCCGCCACGTGCTTCGGATGGGCGCAGCCGCTGGTGCAGGACTGCTGGTTCCCTATCGCGACGCTCTCGCGCTGGACACGCCGGGAAAATTGGGCGCCCCACTCGGCCCCTATGGAGAACGGTCGCCGTTTGAGAAATCAGTGCGGTGGCGTAGGGACACGAAGACGCCTGAAACAGGCTCCAGCTTCACGCCTATTCAGGACTCCGTCGGCACGCTGACGCCCTCGTCGCTTCACTACGAACGCCATCACTCCGGTATTCCAACCATCGATCCAGCGCAGCATCGGCTGGTCATTCACGGACTGGTGGAGCGACCGCTCTCGCTCTCGATCGAGGAGATTCGACGCCTCCCATCGGTGACGCGAATCCTCTTTCTTGAGTGCGGCGGCAACAGCGGGAGCGAGTGGGCGGAGAAGACTGGCGTCGACGTGCAGCGAAGCTACGGCCTCCTGAGCGGCAGCGAGTGGACCGGCGTTCCGCTGTCGCTGCTGCTCGCCGAAGTTGGCGTCAAGCCAGGGGCAAGCTGGGTGATTGCCGAGGGTGCAGATGCTTGCCGTATGGAGCGCAGCATCCCGCTGTCGAAGGCGCTGGACAACTCGCTGCTCGCCTACGGGCAGAACGGCGAGGCGATTCGTCCAAACCAGGGATACCCGCTGCGCTTGATCAACCCTGGTTGGGAAGGCAACACCAACGTCAAGTGGCTCCATAGCCTGAAGCTCACGAATCAGGCGTATATGGCTCGAGACGAAACCGCGAAGTACACGGAGTTGATGCCCGACGGCAAGGCGTGGATGTTCGTGTACGAGATGGATGCCAAGTCGGTCATCACCTTTCCGTCGGGCGGACAGACGCTGCCGCGCCGAGGGCTCTACGAGCTGACAGGCCTCGCGTGGTCCGGCCGAGGGACGATCGAGCGTGTCGAGGTCACGCTCGACGGCGGGCGAAGCTGGGTAAACGCGCACCTCCACGAGCCGCGGCTTCCCATTGCGTTGACACGCTTCCGCCTGCCGTGGCGGTTCGACGGACGCGAAGCGGTGATCGCATCGCGCGCGACCGACGACACGGGATATGTTCAGCCGACGCGCGAAGCCTTGATCGCGGCGCGAGGGACGAACTCGAACTATCACTTCAACGGGATGAAGTTCTGGATTGTGCGCGCCGATGGGACGGTGACCAATGTGGACGCGTAGCGTCATCGTGTTGTGGCTGGCCGCCGCGGTGCCGCTGGCCGCGCAGTCGACTACGTATGGTGTCGGGCGGCCGCCGACGCCGGATGAAATCCGGGCGTTGGGTTCCGTTATCGCTCCCGATGGAGCAGGTCTTCCCGAGGGCTCGGGCACGGTGGCAGCGGGTCGAGAGGTGTTTGCCGCCCAGTGCTCCCGCTGCCACGGTCCGAACGGCGAAGGTAACGTCGGGCCGATACTGGTAGGCGGCCAAGGCACGCTCGCCTCGCCAAAGCCACTCAAGACAGTCGGCAGCTACTGGCCCTACGCGACGACGCTCTGGGATTACATCAATCGAGCGATGCCGTTCGATCAGCCGGGTCTGCTCAAGCCGTCAGACGTCTACGCGGCGGTGGCCTACGTTCTCAACTTGAACGGCATCGTTCGTGAGGATCAGGTCATCGACGCGAGGAGCCTGCCGAAGATCGTGATGCCGAACCGCAACGGGTTCATCCCGGATCCTCGCCCGAAGACCCGCAGCCCCAAGGCGAACTAGCGGGTGCTGGTGCTTGCCGGCCTTTTCATGAGCAGGTCCCAGTGTTCCCCTGCGTGCTTCACAATCGCGGGCACATCCTCGGCGAGCACGTAACCTTCCTTCACCAGTGTGGCGGCGGCGTCCTGCACTTGTTTCAAATATCGATCGCGTGACTGATATCGCTCCTCAATCGACAGCCGCGGATCGTGGGTCCGCTCACGGTCTGCCTTCGTGCTGGCGAACGGAGCGTACGAACCGAGTAGCGGAAAGAAGAGGTGTGTGCCGCCGATCGCACTCTTGCGGAAGTTCCACCCGGCCGTGGTCGCCAGCGGCACCATCACGTCGGGAAGACGAAGACCGCCGAGTTCGTTGCCGTCCTTGTCGACCTGCGACACCAGCAGCGGCAGCGGCGTGCCGGCTCCGCCGTCCTTCGCCACCAGGCTATTGACGCCACGCGCACCGGGCAGCGCCTTTTTCGGCGAGACCACGCCTGGAATCTCCGGAAACGCCACATCCGTCGATCGCACAAGCGTGCTGTCCTGCAGTCGCGGATAACGGCTGGGAGGCGGCGCAGTGCCCTGGCGCACCCATTTCTCCATGCCGACCAGCAGCGCTCTCATCGCCCAGATGTAATCGGTTGGATTGTCCTGGAGCTGTCCGTTGCTGACCGTCGATGGGAACCGGGCCGGGTCATGCTGCGTTCCCGCGAACACGTATAGCCGCGCGTTCGACGGAAGGGGCCGTTCCTGCGACCCATCGGGTGTCATTGCCTCGAGCGCAGCGCCCTTCTCCCAAACCTCGGTCGCCGTGTTCGTCCAGAACACCTTCGGCTGCTGCCCTCCGGCGCGCGCGTTCTCGAGCAGTCCTTCTTCGATGCCGGTCACCGGATCGCGCTGTTTCATGTCGGAGAACGGAAAGATCGTGGCGACATCCGATGACAGCGATGTCGGAATCGACCAGCGGCGATTGAGGTTGACGCCCGACGCACCCGCCAGGTGTGGAATCACCGCATCGAACGCCAGGCGATTCCGCTCGTCGGTGTAGAAGCCGTCGTACAGGAACTCGCGCAGAAAGCGCCCTGTCTGCGATGAGCCAAAGGCGAAGATGTATTTCGCAGACACGGTCGCGTCAGGCGCGTACCTGACCCACGACGCCGCATCTCGAACAGCGGCGAACCCGAGCGCAGCGACCGGCGGGTTTGCGGCCGCATACGCGAGCTCGTAGATGCGGCCAGGCTCGAACCCGCCATCCAGCGTCACGAGGTTGCCGGCGAGGTGCCACTTCGTGCGGGCGATGGTTGTCGCCGCAGCCTGCGGTGAATCGCGAACGGTAAGCGTGTTTTGCGGCGCCGCCGGATCACTCGGCATGTATCCCACGAGGTCGCCCACCGTCGCTTCCGGACTGTTCGACGCCGGAATGAAAGTGGCGCGCGCCAGTCCGGTGATGCCGAGTGCGGCCGGAATCTCTGCGCGGATCGCACCATCGCGACGCGCGTCGAATTCCCATCCGACCTGCACGATCGTGTATCCGCGGTTGAACAGGAACCCATCGCCATACTCGTCGGGTGGCGCAGCGCCGACGCCGGGGACCTGTGCGTCGAATTTGGCCAGGGCCACGCCGCGGCCGCGATTGACGATATCGAACAGCGCGATGCCGTTGGCCTTGCTCGAATCCCGCGGCTTGAAAATGACCAGGTCGGCGGACATCTCGATCTTTCCGGCTGCGTTCTTCGGCGCCTTGTCGAGATCGGTGATGACGAGATTTCGTTTGTTGGCGGGATCGATCGCAAAGTACAGCTTTCCGACGATCTGTTCGTACTGTCCAGTGGAGCCGAACGACCGGCCGCCGGCGACATCGCGGCGGGCGGTGATCTCCACACGCGATACTTCCGCGCGGACATCAACGGGCAGGAGCACGGTTGCCACAGAAAGGGCCAGGGCCGCGTGTCGAAGGTTCATCGTGCGCCTCCTCAATCGGCAAACTCTGCCCCCGCGCCGGTCAGAAGTCAACGTCGAATGCCGAAGGCGGACCTGAAGGTCCGCCTCTACGGCGAGAACCGCGGATTGACGAGATCCCGATGACGTTCGCCGAATCGACGAATCGCATCGACAGGTAACCGCCCGTAGGAATCGGTACCGCTGAAGCTCCAGGGCCACGCGCCGGCATAGCCGCCGGCCAGCGCCTGCTCCATACATTCATCAAGGGGCATCGCCGATCGGAATTCACCGAGGATGACGTCGCGGCTGACATCGAGCGCGCTCACCGGCGTCACGAACGGATCGACGTCTCCCGGATAGAGCGCATCCGGATATGCATGCAGTTGGAGGACGTCGAGCGCCAATGCATCGTCGTCCCAGGCCCAGAGATTGTCCGCCCGTGCCGCGGCCAGCGTGACGAGTGCCGGCGTATGAGCATGGACAAGCTTGCTGAAGCGGGCGACCGCGACGGCAAAGGCGGCAAAGGGCACCGCGCGCCTGACGCGCCGGCTGCGGTCACGCTCCCATTCGTCGATCACGAAATCCGGTTCGTTCATGAACTCGAAGGCGAAGATGCATTCCTTCAAATCGGCTCGGGCGCCATCATGGCCGTACCGCCGGATAAACGGAGCGATGGCGTGATCGAAGAGCGCATCATGTCCTTCCTGGGACAACAATTCGCGCGCGCGTCCAACGGGCAGACGCGCGTCGAGCATGTCGCCGGTGATCGGATCGGCGATCGCGTGATGAATGCCGGGAAACAGCCAGTGATGATCGAACAGCACGAACACGACTTGCATGTTCGCTCCGCGGGCAATCTCGAGCGCCGCATCCACGTCGTTGAAAAACTGCTCGTCGAGACCTGCGGGCAGACTGCGATCGTCATAGACGATTCCGGCGCGGCCGTCGCAGAACACGAACCACCGCACCACGGAGAAGCCAAGACTCGCCATCTCGGCGAAATCGCGCGCGATGGCGTCGCGTCGCGTCGTCACGCCAAGATGTGATCCCCATACATTGGTCCCGAAGTCCAAACCGTAGAAGACAGCCTGGCTATTAGTCGACCATGGGTAATTCACGCCGTGAATGAATCTTGATTTCAATGCCGAATGCTCAATGCCGAATGCGCAATGCTCAATCAATGAGCAATGCCCAATGCTAAATGCTCAATCAATGTTCAATGTTCTAACGTTTAGACTTGCCTTCCGACGCGGCGTTCCGCAGCGCGTTGTGGACGATCTTGCCGAGAATCTTCACCAGTTCGTCGGATTCTTGAACCATCGGATAGAACTCGGGCGATAGCAGCCCGGTGCGCTGGCAGACGCGTGGTCTGAAACGTGTTTCCTTCGCTTCTTTCAGCGCAATGCGGTTCTTGGCGATGAAGTCGTCGTGACTAGAAGCGCCGTCGGCCTCTTCGGCGTTCGAACCCACCGACGTGCCAGCGTCGAGGATCTGGTAAGAAAGTCGACGCGCGATGGGCCCGCGGGAGTGGAGAAACTGCGTCAGTCGAACGATGTCGCACGCGAACAGCAGCAGTCTCTCGTGAATATCAAAGGGTTTTCCTGATGGTGTGAGTTTCGTTTGCTCCATGTCTTTGCAAACGAAATGCTCAATGCCCAAGGCTGAATGCTCCAAGCTCAATCAATACCAAGGCTCGATGGTCAATGCTCAATTGAACGGGACAACTCGCAAGCTTCTCAACCCCAAACACCCAAGTACTCAAGCTCAAACCATTGAACATTCAAAATTGCGCACACATTGAGCATTTCGCATTGGGCATTGTCCATTGATTGAGCATTGAGCATTCGGCATTGAGCATTGAGCATTAGATATACCCACGTTCGAGCGCCTTCAGCACCGCTCGCGTACGATCCCGGACGCCGAGTTTCGACAGAATGCTGGATGCGTGGTTTTTGATTGTGCCTTCGGCGGTGCCGAGTGCCTCGGCGATTTCGCGATTGCTGTAGCCGCCCGCCATCAACCGCAGAATCTCGACCTCCCGTTTGGTCAACGGGTCCGGCGGATCGAGAGCCTCAAAGTCGCGACGGACGTGCTCGAGGCCGCGGAGCACACGCTCGGTCACGGCGGGCCGAATCAGCGTCTCGCCCGCAGCAAGCGCGCGAATGGCAGCCGTCAGCTGCTCGAGCGACACGTCCTTCAGCAGGTATCCGCGCGCGCCGGCCTTTACGCCTTCGAGCAGCGCTTCGTCGTCGTCGAAGGTCGTCAGGAGAATCGTGGGCGGCAGCTCGTCGCCGCGATGCAGATCGCGCAGCAAGTCCAGGCCGCTTGCCTTAGGCATGCGGACATCGAGCAGCACGACATCGGGTCGCTCACGACGGATGACAGCTGCCCCTTCCACGCCGTCACCCGCCTCCGCGACGACGACAATGTCACCGGCAAGCTCGAGCAACGCACGCAGCCCACGGCGCACGAGTGTCTGATCGTCCACGAGGACGACGCGAATCATGGCACGGCGGCGGATTCGAGCTCGCGGTGCGAGGCATCGCTGGGCATGAACGCCGCGATGTGGAACCCGTCGTTGGGCTTCGACGAGAACTCCACATGACCGGCCAATTCTTCGAACCGCTCACGCATGCCTCGTAGACCGTGGCCGCAGGTCACCGTCTCGACGCCACGTCCATCGTCCCGTGCCGTCAAAGCGATGCCGCCGGCGCGGCGTTCGATTGCGATCCACAGATTCCTCGCGTCGGCGTGTCGCATGGCATTCGTGACGATCTCCTGCACACATCGAAGAAGGGCATGTTTCTGGACCGGATCGTCGATAGCGATTCCTTCATCAATCTCGACGTGCACCTGCGGCCGCATCGCAGCGGCCGCGAGCGTGCGAATCGCCAAACCGAGATCCGCGTGGTCACGGTCGCGAAGCTGGCTCACAACATCGCGCACGTCGCCGAGGAGCAGGCGGGTGATCGCGTGCGCTTCCGCGACGCGATCGACGGCGGCACCTGACGCAAGACGGGACGCCACTTCCAGCTGCAGGCTCAGCGCAGTGAGATGATGACCGAGCGTATCGTGAAGATCACGCGCGATCCGCAGCCGCTCGGCCACACGGCTGTCTTCGACCAGCAGCGCGCGAGTCGCGTGCAGCTCCGCGTTCGCGCGGGCTAGCTCTTCTCTTGCGGCGCGCTCGCGCAGCTCGAGTGTCGAGGTCGCCATCGCAAAAATCTGGAAGCCAAGATAGGCTCCGCCGATGATGAATCCGGCCAATGGTCCATCCCTCGACCAGATTCGCCCCACGATGACTGCCGTCTGCGCGACAACCCAGCCCGCCGCGACGCCTGACGGAACCAGGCCGGGCAACTGAGATGCGGCGACGACCAGCGTGGCACCGGCGATTCCGTCATGCGTCACCGCCACCATGACGGAACCAGCCACGGACTGGACGAGCACGAGCACTCGCTCTCGTCGCGTGCTACCACTACGCTCGAAACAGATCGCGCCAAACGCGACACCGAATGCCACGAATGCCGAGACCCATGCGATCGCCGCGAGGCGCGCGATCCGGCCATCGGCAATCGCCAGTGCCGCCGGGATGCCGCTCGCCACCCAGGTGACAAATCCGGCCACGGTCAGCCACTGCGTGGGTGTCATTGCCGCTCATTGTAGGCACGCATTCAGCGTCGACGCGTATGCCGGAAGTCACGGGACGTGGCCATGACGTGCGGCACATGCGCGCCGCAGGTGAACCGCGGAGAATCGCCTCATGCTGAAGATGATCCTTTACCTGCACATCACGGGCGGCTCGGCCGCACTGCTCTCGATGTTCATCCCGATGGTTGCGCCGAAAGGTGGAACCATGCACCGTCGCGCGGGCTGGGTGTTTGTGTCCGGGATGACTCTGGTTTCGATCACCGCCCTCGCATTGTCGGCGGCGCGCTACGTTCTGGACCCGCGGCCGGAAGCGAAGGCGTTCGCCTTGTTCTTGTTTTACGTGGCGGTCCTGACGGGCAACGCCGTGTCCGTCGGCTTACGCGTCCTTCGCACGAAGAAACGGACCAGCCCGCACACGCACCCGTGGGATGTCGGTCTCGCCTCCGTTCTTACGGCGGCGTCGATAGCGATGGCCGCGTACGGCGTCACCGCGTCGCAACCGCTGTTCGCGGCGTTCTCAGTGGTAGGACTTGTTGCAGGTATCCAGGGCCTCTGGTACTGGCTGCGCAAGCCGACCGAGCGCATGCACTGGTGGTTCCGTCACATGTCGGCGATGCTCGGCGCGTGCATCGCGGCGACGACCGCATTTCTCGTGGTCAATGCTCAGGTCGCGGGTCTGCCTCGAACGTCGATGATCGTCTGGCTCGCGCCGACCATCGTGGGGACACCCGCGATTGCGATCTGGACCGCCTATTACAAGCGGCGCTTTGCTAGTGCGGCGGATTTCAACGCACAAGGCCCAATGCCGAATGCGCAATGCCCAATCAATCCGCAATTCCCAATGCTCAATGCTCAAGAAAATTCGATGCTCAAAAACTTCAATGGTTAATGCGACTAACGTTTTCGGCGGCCTTCGGCGGCGGAATTGCGCAGCGCGTTGTGGACAATCTTGCCGAGAATCTTCACTAATTCGTCGGATTCTTGAACCAGCAGCTCGAACTCCGGCGAAAGTAATCGGCTGCGCTGGCAAACGCGCAATCTGAACCTGGTTTCCTTGGCTTCCTTCAGCGCGATCCGGTTCTTGGCGATGAAGTCGTCGTGGCTTGAAGCGCCGTCAGCCTCTTCGGCATTGGAACCGACTGACGTGCCGGCGTCGAGGATCTGGTAAGAAAGTCGACGTGCGATGGGTCCGCGCGTGTGCAGAAACTGCGTCAGTCGAACGATGTCGCAGGCAAACAGCAGCAGTCTCTCGTGAATATCAAAAGGTTTTCCTGAAGGTGTGAGTTTCGTTTGCTCCATATCAATGCAAACGAAATGCTCAATTGCCTTGCCCACTGCCCGTTGATTGAGCCTTGAGGATTGCGCGTTGCTCATTGATTGAGCATTGCGCCTTGCGCATTGAGCATTGGGCCTTCAGGAAGGGGACGCTAACGGCCGTACGCCCGCGTCAACGTGGCTCGTTGCGTCAGAGTAGCGCCGGGCGACACGAGGAGGTGGACACTCAGCGGCTCGTAACCGGATGCGACGATCGAAATGTCATGCGGACCTGCGGGCAGCTCGAGGTGATGAAAATAGCCGCTGAAATCTTCGACGAGACCGGCGTAGATCCCATCGACAAACACCTGAGCGCGCCGTGGATCGATGTCCAGTTGTACGCCGCCAACCGGCGCGCCCTCGAGTGGTGGCTCGTACACATCGAGTGCCGGATAGCCCGTGTAAACCCCGTAGCCCGCGTAAAGCGGGATCGGCAGCCAGGCACCCCACGGCCAGAAGGAGAACGGTCCCAACCTGGAGGGACCTTGCGCAAGGAACTCCGCTGGAGATAACGGTACCGGGCGGACGACATCCCGCGGGGGTGGAACAAATCTCAGCGTAGAGGTGAACCGCGATCCGGGCGCGGGCGCCGGGGTCTGTGGCGCACGTGGAGCTTGCGTCGCAACCGGCTCCTGTTGACCGGCGCCGCGGTGCGCCTGTGCCTCGGTTTCGCGGGCAGTCGCGATGAGCGCGAGAACAACGGCGGCCGCCGCGACGCTGCGTTTCATGGATGCACCATCCCGATCGACTAGCGGTCGACTCCGAGCGAAGACAAATACTTCGCGAGCAGCGCCTCCTGCGGTCCCTTGTAAGCCTTCACATACTTCAACAGTTTCGTGCGGTCGGCGCTTGACAACTCGGAGCCAGTCGCTCTGGCAACCTGATAGTGTGCAAGAACCGCAGCAAACAGCACATCGGGATCGGCGGGATGTCGATTCAGATACCCGTCCAGAATCGGCAGCGCCTCAGCAAATGCCGCGGTCATCATGTAGGCAACCGCCAGCCGTTTACCAAGCTCGTCGTCGTTCGGACTCTGCGCGTATGCCGGCTTCAGGATGGTCACGACCGCGTCGGGCTGGCCGCCGCGCATCCGGGCATCGGCAAGCAGGGTGTATGCGATCGGCGGGCGCTGTTCGCTCCCGAGCGCCATCTGCCAGATGCCGGCGGCGTCGCGATCCTTGCCGCCCGCCGCGAAGCAGGCGCCGAGCAGAAACGCCGCGGGATAAAACTCCCGCCTCGGACCGGCGGCGATGTTCAACTGCGTGGCGGCCTGATCGATTTGCCCCTTCGAGTAGAGGTCAAGCCCTTTGAGGAACGCAGCTGCCTGTTGATCGCCTGCGGTCAACGCTTCGAGTGCCGCCGGCGCGTAACGGCCCGCACGCGCTTCGGTCATCGCGCTCTTGAGCGACGGAGAGCGCGCGGCAATCGTGTCGAGCAGCCCGTTGACCAGAGCCGGCTGCAGGACGGCGTTGCGGTCGAACGCCGCAACACGCGCCATCGCCGCTGGAATGACAATCGGCCCACCCTTGGACGCCGGCGCCGGCTCGAGAATGAACGGACGGACGAGCACGCCGGCGAGCTTGTCGCCGCGCATGATGCGGGCACGGGCGACATAACGACCCGACGGCAACGGTTCAGCGCCGACAAACCCTTGCGCCACACGCCACGTCGGCTGATTGCCCGGCTTGAGCTCCACCGGTATCGCCAGCAGTGCCGGTGCGCTGTCGTCATCCGCAATCTCGAAGTTCACCGCGACGTTCTTGAAGGTCTCTTCCGACGTCGAGTAGAGCTCCATGTAGGCGGCAACGCCGTCGGCGTCCACGTGAGGCTCGACATCAGGGCGCAAGCCGCTGCTTGCCGTGGCGGCATGGTTGACCACGAGGTCGGCGTAGGTCAGCTCCTCGCCGGCCATCTTCCATGCATTCACATCACGGACGACGCTTCCGTGGCGACCCTCCGCATCCACGGCCGCAAGCCGCACTTCGTACACCCCTGGCTCCACTGTTACCGCGTCGAGATACGAGAGCGACACATTGGTTCGCTCTCCGAGCGGCTCGAGCTTTGGCTTCTCGCTCCGCGACGCGACGACACGCCCCTGATCGTCTACAACGATGAAGCCCATCGTGTACTGCCCGGACGGCGTCCCAGCCTGGCCGACGTCAGCGGCCATCACGATGCGTACTTTGCCGGCTGCCTTCGGATCCTGATAGATGAACGTGGTCAAGCGCAGCGGCACTCCGGCCACGCCGAGCGGCGAACGCAGCGATTCCACGAGTGATTCATCGGGCTTTTTGCGACCGCCCGTCGCATCGAGCACAAACGCCTGCCGCGATCGCAGCGTGATGCCGCGCCGTTGGACGGACACGTCGATGCGATGGTTGCGGCCATCACGATCCGATGGTGCCTGCTCGACGCTGAGCAGGTAGTACGCCGAAATCTCCGACGCGAGCCGCTCGAATGCGCGGTCGGCGGTGCCGACCACCTGGAAGATCGATCCGCGCGACAGCGAGGCGAGGTCGTTCAGGCCGCGAATCTGCAGCTCGCGATCTTCGGTGAAGGTCGGTGGAAGCGGTCCCTGCGTCGCGTCCGACCTGGGCACGTCCATGAGCAGCACGTTCACGGAGACACGGCCGCGCATCGCCATCCGCACGACGTCCTCGAGGTCGGCCGGCGAGTCGGTCACGAGCCCCTCAGACAGCAGGATCAATGTCTTCTGACCTTCGGTTTCGCCGAGATGCTGGAGCCAGTCGCGCAGCCCGCGCAGCGACGCTTCGGTGTCGCGCCGCGTCGTCCACAGAATCGAGTTCGACTCGTCAACGATGTCGCGCATGCACTGCTCGAGCGCCATGTCGACCAGGCCGCGGCATTCGCGGTTGGTGACCTCCTGCATGCGCCGGTCGTCGCCCTTCTGCGCGATATCGATCGCTTCAACCAGGCCGATATTCCGCCGACCGACGAAGCGCGACTGCGTGCCGATCACCTTTTGCATCGCCAGACGGACGCGCTGGTGATCGCCCGTGAAGTCGACGACCACGCCGGGCTCGGGGTAGGAAACGAACGCAACGCGATCGGCGGGGTTGAGTCTGTCGAGGAAGCGGGCGGCCGAGTCGAGAATCGGCCGCGCGGCGCCCGGCCGGATGTTCATCTGATCGACCGCGATCATGATCATCCGCCCTTCGGGCTGCGTGATGTTGGTGGTGTAAAGGGTCTCGAAATCCTGCTGCTTCGGCGCAGGCCGCCGCGTCACAGCGTTGTCGGGCGTGTAGTTGTACTTCACCAGATCGGCGGTGACGACGCGCCGCGCCTGACCGTCAATCTTGACAGTGAATTCCGGCGCGTGAAGGTCGGTGACGGGCTGCCCGCGGCTGTCCACAGCGCCGACGTCCACCGTGATCACGTCGACGCCCGTGCGGAAGGTCGGCTGCTGCGCTGGCGCGTCGGCGCCGGACTGCCCCTGTGCCGCGAGCGGCGCAGCAACGAGTAATGCGGCCAGGACGAAGAATATCTTCATAGCACGCACCAACCACTAACCACGAACCGAATTGTCAACCGCGAATCTTACTAGATGCCGTAGACGTCAGGATCCCATGGTAAGCCGAGTTCGGACGGCGGAGCCATGTAGCCGGCAAGCGCCGATGCGGCGACGACGGCCGGGCTGGCGAGATAGCCTTCCCCGCCAACACCCATTCGATTTTGCCAGTTGCGGTTGAACGACGTGATCGCGCGTTCGCCCTTCGCAAGCGCGTCGGGCCCCTGCCCGAAGCATGGCCCACACCAGGATGCACGTATCTGACCGCCAATCGATCGAAATACTTCGGCGATCGATTCGCCTCCCAGCCGTGGATCCGGCCGTTCGATCTGCCTGGCAACACCGCCGGACCCCGGAAACACGACGAAGGTCCGGGTGGCTTTCCGCAAACCCCGGCCACGCGCGTTGTAAACCACGAGCGCCGCCTGAAGCAGATCGTCGTAGCTGCCATTGGTGCACGAGCCAATCAACGCCTTGTCGAACTGAATCCGCTCGCGCGCCACCTCCTCCGCCGCAAACGCGTTGCCCGGACTGAACGGCTTGGCGATCATTGGACGCACGTCGTCGAGCGACAGCGTCTCGTCGATCTCGAACCGCGCCTGATCGCCGGCCGCGATGCGCGGATAGGGAAGATCGCGAATGCCCTTGCCCTCGTACCATGCGGACGTGATTTCGTCGGCCGCAAAGATGCCGTTGAGCGCTTCCGCCTCGGCCATCATGTTCGCAATCGTGTTGCGATAGGCGATCGGAAGCTGACGATTGGCGTCCACGAATTCGACCGACATCCCCTGCGACTGCTGCGATCCCCATCGCCGCAGCAGCTCGAGCACGATGTCTTTGCCACTTGCCCACGGCTGCAGCCGGCCGCCAAACGCGACTCGCCGCGCCTTCGGCAGGGTGAAGTACACGTAGCCCGTCGCCCACCCGAATCCGAGCGTGGTGGAACCAACGCCGACACCAACAGCGCCGTAGGCTCCGTAGGCGCGGCTATGCGAATCAGCACCGGGGATGAACTGTCCCGGCACGACGAGCCCCTGCTCGGGAAAGTAGAAATGGAAAATGCCATCGCCCGGCGTCGCGTAGTACGGCTTCTCCAGCCCATGTTGCTTCGCAAAGGCGCGGCCGATGCTCGTCTGCTTCTCATCGTCTTCGCGGCCCGTGAAGACGAAGTGATCGTTGGCGATGGCCGCCTGGCGCGGATAAATCGTGTGGCCGCCGGTGATTTGATTGAACGTGTGAATGGCAAACGGCGCGGTTCCATCCGAGGCCGGCAGTAGATCCGCGTATACCTGCAGCGTGTCTCCCGGCCGCAGGTCGCGCCGGCGTTTGTCAACCCGGTGCGCCCAGACAATCTGCTCCGTTGTCGTCATGCGGCACGCGAGCTCCGGCGGCGGGAATTCGACAAGGGGACGCTGGTCGACCGAGGCACGAAACTCACGTCGTCCAATCGCGATGATGCCGCCGCTTCGACGAATTTCCTCTTCCTTCGGCGTCAGCGGCAGCGGCTCATAGGTCTTCCCGCGTGTGACATTCGACAGACGACGGGTGCCGGGATCGAATTCGAATTCGTCGCCGTCGCGGGCATCGGCCACAGCCTCCAGGCTCTGCACGACGTGCAGACCGAGGTTCAACGCGTTCCGGCGGAAGATGTCGCCCATGTTGTTGCCGCAGACGATCACCATTTCGAGGCCCGCTTCTTCGGCAACGCCTTTGAGACCGGCGGGGCTCATCTCCCGGGAGGACCCAATCGCGAACCGATCTCCGGCGACGACAAAAGTCTCGCCGCGGTGAACTCGTTCGCGAAAGTCGGGCATCAGGTAGCGGAACGAACCCGCCTTCCATCGTTCATCGAGCGTTTCGAGGCTCTCCGACACGCAGTCAGACGCCGGCGTGATCTGGTCGGTATCAATGGCGTCCAGTTTTCGGCCGAATCTGGTCCCTGGCAGCTTCGGGTCCCAGAAAATCAAGGCTTTGCCGCGGATTGCGTGGCCCGCTTCTACCGCTTTGGTCGTCGACTCCACGTCCGGAAAGTGTTCGATTTTCGCGCCCGATTTCAGTTGTGCTCGGCGAACTGTGAGCATCTGAGCGCATGGTACGGCATCGCTTGCCCACAGTACGGCTCAACGGTCGTTTTTACGGGCCAAAACACGCCGGAACTGGGCGGGAAAAAGCGGCATCCGTCCTGCAGAGTTTTGGTCACGTTGACGGAAAGTCGCGGTGGCTCAACCGCGACATACCGCTCTGATATGATGCCCGGCTTCGGTATCCCACCGGCGAGCAAATCGGCGTATGGACTCCTCAAGCGAAGCGGCCGTCGCTGAACGGCGGCGCACCACGGAACGGCGTACTCGTGCGACAACCCGGGCAAAACCCGTCCTGCGCGTGATTCCGCCGCGGGCGCCCGAGGCGCTGATCGATCCCGCCGATCTGAAAAATCCCGCGCTGTACATCAACCGGGAGCTCAGCTGGCTCGAGTTCAACGAGCGCGTGCTCGCTCAGGCGACCGACCCCTCGCATCCACTACTCGAGCGAGTGAAGTTCCTGTCGATTGTCGGCACGAACCTCGACGAGTTCTTCATGATTCGCGTCGCGACGACACAGAAGAAGCTTCGCGAGGGCATCGAGGACGTCGCACCGGACGGCTACAACACGGAGCAGCAGCTCTATGCGATGCGGACGCGCGCCCGCAAGCAGATCGATGACCAGGCCGCGTGCTGGGACGAGCTGCGGACCCTGCTCGCGGCCGAGCACATCACCTTCGTCGAACCTGGCGCGTGGACGCCGCAGATCCGCGAGTTCCTCAGCGCGTACTTCTCGCGGGAAATCTATCCGGTCCTGACGCCGCTTGCCTTCGACCCGGGACACCCCTTCCCGCTGATTTCAAACTTGAGCAAGAACTTCGCGGTCGTCGTGAAGCACGGGAACCGGACGAAGTTCGCGCGCGTGAAGGTGCCGGACGTGCTGCCGCGATTCATCCAGCTGCCGGAAAGCCTTGCCGAGCCTCAGGGACAGACGTTCGTCTTTCTCGAGGACGTCATTCACGCCAACATGCAGGAGCTCTTCCCTGGAACGCAGGTGAAGAGCGCGCACCTGTTCCGGATCATTCGCGACGCCGACCTCGAGATCGAACAGGACGAAGCTGACGATCTGCTCGAAACCGTCGACCGCAGCCTGAAGCAGCTTCGCCACGGCGCCATCTCGCTGCTGCAGGTGGATGCGGCGATGCCGCCGCGCGTGCTCAACATCCTTGCGGAGAACTTCGAGGTCACCGAAGACGTCATCCTGCGCGCCGCTTACCGGCTTGGATTTGGCGATTGGGTGCAGCTGACAACGCTGCACCGTCCCGAGTTGAAGGATCCGCCGTTCTCGGCACGTTCGCTCTGGCGCCTCGATGAAGATTCCGACGTGCTGTTCGACCAGCTCCGGTACCAGGACGTCCTCGTGCACCACCCGTATCAGTCATTCGGATCGGTGGAGGCGTTCCTGCGGGCGGCCGTCAAGGATCCGCACGTCATCGCAATCAAGATGACGCTCTACCGCATTGGCGCGAACTCACCATTGATCAATCTGCTGATCCAGGCTGCGGAAGCGGGCAAACAGGTCGCGGTGCTGGTGGAACTGAAGGCGCGCTTCGACGAGCGGAACAACATCATCTGGGCCAAGCGACTTGAATCGCACGGCATCCACGTCGTCTACGGCTTCGCGGACCTGAAGACGCACGCAAAACTCTGTCTCGTCGTGCGGCAGGAGAGCGACGGCATCCAGCGCTACGTGCACACGAGCACCGGCAACTACAACCCCGAGACCGCGAAGATTTACACGGACCTCGGGTACTTTGCCGCCGACCCGGACGTCGTTGCGGACGTCTCGGACGTCTTCAACTACCTGACCGGTTATTCGAGCCGGAAAGAATACCGCGCGATGCTCGTCGCGCCGCTGCAGCTGCGGACCCGACTGTGCGAGCTGATCAACCGCGAAGCGGAGCACGCCAAAGGCGGCCGCCCGGCGCACATCATCATGAAGGTGAACGCGGTCACCGACGATCAGATGATTCGCGTCCTCTATCGCGCGTCACAGGCTGGTGTGCGCATCGATCTCATCGTCCGCGGCATCTGCAGCCTTCGACCCGGGATTCCCGGCGTCAGTGAAAACATCCACGTGCGATCGATCGTCGGGCGCTTCCTGGAGCACTCGCGCATCTTCTGGTTCGGCAACGGCGGCCACGAGGAGATGTACATCGGCAGCGCCGATCTGATGGAGCGCAACCTCGATCGACGGGTCGAGACGCTGAGCCCCATCCGCGACATCGAGATTCTCGAACACCTCCGCGACGTCGTCCTGCATTCTTACCTGCAGGACACCGACCGCGCGTTCGTGCTCGATTCAGCGGGCCACTACTCGCGTCCAGAGTCGACCGCGGGCCGGTTCAACGCCCAGCAGTTCCTGCTGCAGCACTACACCGAGATGAACGAGTAAACCGCCAACTTCCAATCTCCAACTACCAAGCCAGGCGGTTGCGTTTGGGAAGCGATCGCATTTGGAAGTTGGGAGTTGGAACTTGGAAGTTCTTATCTCCAGAGCCACCACACGACCGCCACACCGGCCGCGAGGATCGCCCCGAACATTGGGAATGCGATGGCGGCCACGACCAGCAGTCCGCCGACGGTGATGAGGAAGGCGAGCGGTCCCAACGGCCAGAGTACGGCGAGGAGGATGCGCGTCCCGGGACCGCCCTGAGTGCCCATCAGCCCCACGACGACGCCGACGAGGTAGACGGCCAGCATCCACATATGTCAGTGCTTGTCCTACACGTGCTCGGTGGCGGTCAGGCGCGCGTATCTTACCCGGAGACGTCATCCCGCCGTGGTGCAGATTAGCGCAGCGATACGACACGAGCGCCATTTTGATGACTGCCGGTACGCTCGCCCGCTGCCGATAAGGTGAGTGAACGCACGGGAAGCTCGCGGTGTTCATCAGCCGCCGCGCGACCCCCCGGAGGACCTGATGAAGACGCTTTTACGGCTGCTGACCGCCGTGGCGGTGATGCTTGCCGCGGCTCCAACGTTCGCTCAACAGACGACCGGTACGATCGCCGGCCGGGTACTCGATCCGCAAGGCATGGCGGTACCCGGTGCAACCATCACGGCCACCAACACGGCGACGGGCCTGATCCGCTCTGACGTCAGCGACACCGAAGGCCTCTATCACCTCAACGCGATGCCCGTCGGCAGCTACGACGTCATCGCGGAGCTTTCTGGCTTTACGCGCCTCGAGCGCAAGAGTATCGCTGTCGACGTCTCAGAAACGACGAACCTGAACCTGACGCTTCGTCTCGCGCCGGTCGCCGAAACGGTGACCGTCGTCGGCGATACGCCGCTTATCCCAACGACGTCCTCGTCGGTTGGACAGGTCGTCGACCTGACTCGCATCGAACGGCTGCCACTCGATGGTCGGCAATTCGCGAACCTCGCAGCCACTGTGCCCGGCGTGGGACTCGGTTTTCATTCTGATCCCACCAAGGCGACGGAATACGCGCCGCAGATCAGCGGCGGCAACGGCCGCAACCTGAACTACGTGGTTGACGGCGGCGACAACAACGACGACACCATCGGAGGCCTCGCGCAGCTTTATCCCCTCGAGGGAATCCAGCAGTTCAACCTGCACACGCAGCGTTTCGACGCGCAGTACGGGCGCGGTACCGGCGTGCTGAATGTCGTCACCAAGAGCGGCACCAACGACGTACGAGGCAGCGCAATCACTTTCGTGCGGGATACGGCGCTGAACGCGCGCACCATGTCGGAAGACTTGAACCGCGCCGCGTGCCTGCGCGCCGCTGCGGCAGCAAGCTGCCCGGACAAGCAGGAATACCGTCGATACCAGTACGGCGGCAGCCTCGGTGGACCGATCGCGCACGACAAGGTTTTTTACTTTGCCGCGTTTGAACGCACGCAGCAGGACACCAGGCAGACCGTCGATACGCTGGGCCTGTTCCCGGCTGACGATGGTGTGTTTCCGATTCCGGTTCGCGAGAACCTGTTCACGGGCAAGGTGACCGCGAATCTGCGCAGCGGCCATTACTTCGCCGTCCGCTACGGGCACGACGGCAATTCGTCGCCGAGCGGCGCCGGCCTCCGAGCGGCGCATTCGACGTGGGCGACGAGCACCAACGAGTTCCACTCCGTCAATGCCCACGACAATTGGGTGTTCGGGCGCACGAAGCTGAACGAGTTCGTGTTCCAGGTTTCTACGTTCGAAAACCTGATTCCGGGCAGCACGACGCAGCCGGTGCTCATCTTCCCGAATGCGGTGATCGGCGGCGCGAATCAGTCGGCGCCGCAGTCAACCGAACAAACCAAATGGCAGTTCCGCGACGATGTGAGCTGGACGGCTCGCGGGCTCGGTGGTCTCGAACACAACCTGAAGGCGGGCGCGAACTGGCTGCACGAACCGCGGCTCTTCATCAGCACCCAGTCCGGCGTGGCCGGCTTCTTTACGATGGGTGCCAACGACGTCAACGGCCCGGTGCAGCAGGTGCAGGTTATCGGCGGCGCGGCCGAAGTGAACATCCCGCTGGATTTCTACTCGGGCTATGTCCAGGACGACTGGCGCGCGACGAGCAAACTGACGGTGAACCTCGGCGTCAGGTATGACTACGTGTCCGGCATGCCGTTGAATCAGAACCGCAATCCAAACTTCCAGGTGATGCAGGCGGCGGGTGCGGCGGGCCGTTTCACGGGAACGGTGCTCGACGAGTTCGGCAAGTCACCGAAGGGCGACAAGAACAACATCCAGCCGCGGCTCGGATTTGCGTACGACGTGCGGGGCGACGCGCGCGATGTGGTGCGCGCCGGCTGGGGTCTCTACACTGATTTCGCCTACACGAACCAGAACGCGCTCAACGCCGCGATCGATGCGGCTGGCGGCGCGGGCATTGTGTTTCTCGTCACCAATCCCGCGGGCATTCGCAAGGCCGACGGGACCTTTTTCCGCGCGTCGGATCCGCTGGCCACGATCGCGTCGCAGAACCTCGTGAACACGAGCCTGCCGCCGCTTGGCGGGCAGGTGCAGTCGCCGCGACTGCAGCAGCCGTACACGCGTCAGGCCAATGTCGGCTGGGTCCATCAGCTCGATCCGGCGACCGCGCTCAGCGTCGACATGGTTCGGGCGGATGGACGCGATGTGAACACGCGCCTGCGCATCAATCAGCTGGTCACCGGACGCCGGTACCTCGCCGACCTCGCCATTCAGCCCAATTCCAATCAGTTCCGCGTGGCCCTCAGCGAAGGAACCAGCAAGTACAACGCGCTGATCTTCGGCGTGAACCGGCGCATGTCGCATCACCTCGACGTGAGCGGGTCGTACACACTCGCAAAGGCGACCAGCATCATCGGCAGCGCCGCGGACGAAACCGACGCCAACCTCGTTCAGGACATCCATGACCCGTTCGGTTCGGTACAGGACGCACCGCTGACCCGTACCGACGGACGTCATCGCGTGTCGCTGAGCGCAATCGTCGAAGCGCCGTTCGGCATCGACGTCGCGCCGATGTTCCTGTACCAATCAGCGCTGCCCACACATACGTTCGAGGGTCTCGACTTCAACACCGATGGCAACGTGAACGACAAGACGGCGAACGCGTATCGGTATACCGGCTTGAACGCCGACGGCACGGCGAGATTCGAACAGACCGGTTCGTGCGACACGGTGAACTGCAGCCGCCGTGCGCCGTACTCACAGTTGAATCTCCGCGTCAGCCGCGGCTTCCAGCTCGCCGGGTCGGCGCGCGTCGAAGCGATCGCGGAAGTATTCAACCTTCTGAATGCGAAGAACCCGTACATACCTCTGACGAGCCGGCGACTGAGCGCGACCGGTGCTCCGCTCGCGTCGTTCATGCAGCCGACCGCGTTTGCGGGCGATTTCGGGCAGCCCGAGCAGCGCGTCGGGCAGATCGGTTTCCGGATTACTTTCTGATCTTGGCTGGGCGGGTTTGAAGACCCGCCCCTACACTTCACCGCAAATCACGAACCACGAAGACACGAAGAACACGGAGGTCATAATCTCCGTGCGCTTCGTGTCTCCGTGGTTCGTGTTGTGACTTCAGAGCTTCGTTCGCTTCTCCGTCTCGCGATCCCCGTCATCCTCGCCGAAATCGGCCTGATGAGCATGGGTCTGGTGGACACGTTGATGGTTGGCCGCCTTGGCCCCGCTGCCATTGCCGCCACTGGGATGGGCAGCAGCGTGTTCACGGCCATCTTCATCTTCGGCACGGGACTGATGCTTGGCCTCGACGCGCTCGTTTCGCAATCAATGGGTGCCGGTCGACCCGACGAGTGTCTACGCTGGCTGCAGCAGGGCATCGTGCTCGCGGTTCTGATCACGCCCGGCGTCATGCTTGTGACGTGGCTCGCGTTTCTGACGATCGACGCATGGGGATTGAATCCTGAAATCGGCGCGTTGGCACGACCGTACCTCCGCGTGATTGCGCTGAGCGCGGCGCCCCTTCTGTTCTACGCGGCGTTCCGTCGATATCTGCAGGGCATTCACGTCGTACGGCCGGTGATGTATGCGCTCATCACCGCGAACGTCGTGAACGCGGTCGGGAATGCCATCTTGATCTACGGCCGTCTTGGCGCGCCGGCGCTCGGCGTCGCCGGTTCCGCATGGTCCACCTGCATCGCCCGCGCGTACATGGCCGTGTTCCTGTATGTGGCAATCAGCAGGGAACATCGGCGCCGCGGTGCCGCGCATCCGCGCGTGCCCTTCGCGATATCCGCCCATCGACTTCGACAGCTGCTCGCCCTGGGTGCGCCGGCGGCATCGCAGTTCACGCTCGAAGTCGGCGTGTTTGCGCTGGCCACCGCGCTGGCGGCGCGGCTGGATGCCGTGTCGTCCGCGTCCCATCAAATCGCGCTCAACATCGTGAGTCTCACGTTCATGGTGCCTCTCGGCCTCGCCTCGGCCGGGGCGGTTCGTGTCGGTCACGCCGTCGGCGCGCGCGACGTTGCGCGAGCCCGGCGCGCGGGATGGACGACACTTGCTCTCGGTGCCAGCATCATGATCGTCCTGGGGCTCATGCTGTTTGCGTTTCCGGACGCGATGCTCAGCGGCTTCACGACCGACGCGCGCGTCCTCCAGATTGGTTCACGCCTGCTCGTCATCGCCGCGGCATTCCAGCTCTTCGACGGCACGCAGGCGGTGACCACCGGCATCCTTCGCGGCATCGGCGATACACGCACGCCGATGGTGATGAACTTCCTCGGCCACTGGGTGCTCGGGCTCCCTGTTGGATATGCTCTCTGCTTCCGGTTGATGTGGGGCGTCGCGGGCTTGTGGATCGGGTTGTCGATCGGCCTGATCTTCTGCGCGGTAGCGCTGACCGCCACATGGATCGTCCGCACTCGGCGCCACGATCTGCCGCCGGGGCTGCACCCGGCCGAGCCGATGGAGATGCTTTAAGCTTCAGTCGAACGATCCGAACGAATGATCAACGACGCGCACTGCCATTTCTTCTCCCCCCAGTTTTTCGGTACCCTCGCCCGCCAGCAGCTGGCGAGGCGAGCGGCGCCGAGCGCAATGGTGGCGGCGTCGGCGTCGGAGATCTACCGTGAACTGCAGTGGGACGATCCTGTCGCCGCCGAGGCGCTTGCCGACCGATGGGTCGCGGAACTCGACCGCCACGGCGTCAATCGGGCGGCCCTCATCGCGAGTGTTCCCGGCGATGAAGCGTCAGTGGGCGAGGCCGTGGCGCGCCATCCGTCGCGGTTCGTCGGCTTCTTCATGCTCGATCCGTCCGCGACTGATGCGGTCGAACGCGCGCGGCGCGCTATAGACGAACTGCGTATGCGTGGCATCTGTCTCTTTCCGGCAATGCATCATGTGGCGCTGACCGACGAACGCGTCAGGCGCATCGTTGAAGTTGCCGCCGAACGACCCGGTGTAATCGTGTTCGTGCACTGCGGCGTGCTGACGGTCGGCGTCAGGCGAAAGCTCGGACTGCCAAGCCGCTTCGACCTTCGGCTGGGCCATCCGATTGAGGTGGCGAATCTCGCGCTCGCCTTTCCAAAAGTGCCGTTCATCATTCCGCACTTCGGTGCCGGCCTGCTCCGCGAGATGCTGATGGCCGCGGACACATGCGCCAACATTTACCTCGACACATCGAGCTCGAACAGCTGGACGCGGTACACGCCGGGATTGACGCTCGAGGCGGTGTTCACGGCGACGCTCGCGGTTGTGGGGGCGGCAAGGCTGTTGTTTGGAACCGATTCGTCGTTCTTTCCGCGAGGCTGGCAGAAGGGAATCTACGAAGCCCAGAGCCGCATTGTCGAGCGCGCAGGGATCAACGCCGCGGACGCGGCGCTGATCTTTGGAGGCAATTTCGATCGGCTATTTCCCGCGGGTTAGCTCCTCGTCAATCACCGATTGGAACACTTCAATCGGCTGAGCGCCGTTGATCATCCGGCCGTTGACATACACCGTCGGCGTCGAGCTGATACCGAGGCCCTTGCCGGCGGCCAGTGCGTCCTGGACCCGCGCTTCGTATTTCGAGCTGTCGAGGCACTGATTGAATTTGCCCGTATCGAGGCCGGTATCTGCTGCGTACTTCTTCAGCGAATCCGCCGTCAGCGACGATTGGTTGGCGAACAGCTTGTCGTGATACTCCCAGAACTTCCCCTGCTCGCGCGCGCAGTTGCCGGCCTGCGCGGCGATGAACGCCTGCGGATGGATCTGCGTCAATGGGAAATCCTTCCACACGAGCCGCATCCTGTCGCCGTACTTCGTGCGAAGTTCTTTCAGGGTCGGCATCACGCGCAGGCAGAACGGACACTGGAAGTCGGAGTACTCGACCACCGTGACGGCAGCGTCGGCTTTCCCCTGCGACGGGTCGTCCGGACTGATTTGAACCGTGCTCCGCGGCGCGTCCATGACGACGCGAATCGGTGGACCTGCTTTCCTGAGATCGGCGATCAACGCCTCCTTGGCGTCGTTCTGGTGCTGCTGCTCGAGGTACTGCTGGATGGCACCACTCATCTGCTCGAAGGAGCGCCCCTGCATCCGGTCGCTGTTCTGGACGTAGAAATTCCGGACGTCGGTATCGCTCACCGGCTTGACGCGTTTGGTGAGTTCGTCCTCAACGAACTTTCCGGTCGTGACGCCTTTGGCCTTGGCCGCGTCACTAATGAGGGCGTCCGCGATGATGGCGTCGAGTGCCGCCCTGCGGCCATCATAAACGGCCTGATCGGCCTGTGCTTTGGCCGCAGGATCTTCCACCTTCCAGCGATCGTCCAGTTCCCGGACCGTCACCGTGCGGTCCCCAATCCGTGCGGCGGCCTCCTGGCCGCCCTGCTGCTGCGCCTGGGACGAACACGCGAGTGAAATCAGGAGTCCGGCCACGAGACAGGCTGTACGCATGCGGAAATGATACTCCGGCCGGCGCCGCCGACACGGCGTCCGAAGATCAGATAAGCTGATTTCATGCGGACCCTTACGACGATTGCGATGCTCGTCGCGGCCACCCTGACAGTGGCGGCGAGACAAGACACGCCGACCTTCAAGGCGACGACCCAGATTGTGTCGGTGCCGGCCACCGTGCTCGACGCCCAGGGACGCCTCGTCCCGAATCTCGAGCAGGACGAGTTCACCATCCTCGATAACGGTAAGCCCCAGCAGATCACGTTCTTCCAGAACGAGACCCAGCCCTTTACCGTCGTCGTCATGCTCGATTACAGCGCCAGCATGACGAGCAGCCTCGATCTGCTCCGATCGGCCGCCGAGCAATTCCTCCTGCGGATGCTGCCGCAGGACAAAGGTCAGGTGGGCGCGTTCAGCGACCGGATCGAGTTCAGCGGCCAGTTCACCAACGACCGCGACGATCTGATCTCCGCGCTGCGCGACCTGCAGTACGGCAACCCGACGCGCCTGTGGGACGCCGTCGATCAGAGCATCGATATGCTGAAGCCCATTGATGGCCGGAAAGTCGTGCTCGTGTTCACGGACGGCGACGACACCTACAGCAAGACGGGATTCGGCACCGTGCTCGATCATGCCAAGCAGAACGAGGTGATGGTGTACGCGATCGGCCTGCAGTCCACCTATTTCAATGGCCAGCGGATGGTGCGATCCCAGCCCGATCGATCGCTGAAGAAGATTGCGGAGGAAACCGGCGGCGGCTACTTCGAGCTGAAGAAGACCGACGAGCTCGCGCCCACCTTTACGCGCGTTGCCCAGGAACTTCACAGTCTCTACGCGCTTGGCTTCTCGCCGGCGATGCTCGACGGCAAAGAGCACAAGCTCGATCTGAAGATGAAGCAGTCGGGCATGGTCGCCCGCGCGAGGAAAACCTACGTGGCGTCCGCGGCGCGCCTCGGCAATACGAATTAGGGAGTGATCACCATTCGCCTGCCGGCGATGCTGGGCGGAGGAACCGTCGCCATCACCCGCCACGTACGAACCGTCGACGAGTTGACTTCCGCGCTGCGAGACGCGAGGCCAGACCTTGTGTCGCGCCTCAACGATTCAATCTTCAATTTCGCCATCAACGACGAGATGCTGATTCACGACGCCCGCAATCACGTGGTCCGTGACGGAGATGTCGTCGAAATCGTCCCGGCGATTTCTGGCGGATAGCTTCCTATCCTCCTAGCGCGGCTTGCAGCTGGCGCCGCCAGCTCTCCACCGGAATTCCTTCCTCAGACAGATCCGATACGCGATAAAAGCGTGACAGCAGCGCGTCGAATTCCGTTCGATCGATGCGCTCGCCCTTGTACGCGCCATAGGTGTTCGGTTCGTCGAACCACCGATCGGGAAGCGTGTCGTCTTTGCGCCGCACACCCAATCGATAGTTGATCAACCGCTCGACGCCCATGATGTTGAGACCGACCTGATCGAGTTCCGCGGGGCTGAGCGCAAATCCCGTGACGTTGGCAAGCTGCCGGGCGAATTCCTCATAGCCGGGAAGCGACGGGCTGTTGAATAGTTGCGTGGTAAAACGACACATGCCCACGGAGTCACCGACCGCGAAGATGTTCTCGCAGCGCCGCACGGCCAGTTCCTTATCGATATAGCTGTTCGGCGCGGCGCTCACCGGACCGCCGTACAAACGTTCCTTGAATCCGGTGTCGGCGTTGATCTTCGCGTTGATCTCTAGCGTGACGCGGTTGCGCAAATGGTCCATCCCCCGCGTCGCGACGGCGAGGCCCAGCGCAAACGCCTTGAGGATGCGCGCATCGTGCGGGTCGCTCTGCATCAAGCCTTTCACGGCCATTCGAAAGCGAAGCGCGTCGGGTGGGTAATGGCCATTCTCCACCGCGCGCGTCCCGTCGGCGAGCGCAGTGCCGAATCCCTCACGCACCGCCGTCATGAATAGCAGCCGTTCAATCAGCTCAGGGTCGCCCCAACGAAGCTCGAGTCCCTGCGTGTGGCGCGTCGTGATGATGCCGCGCTGAAAGAGTTCGAGTGCCCAGCCAATTGCCGACCCGGTCGACGCCGTATCGAATCCCAGATCGTTGCAGATGTTGTTCAGCCGAATCACCGCCTCGACATCGTCGATGCCGAGATTTGGCCCGAACTTGCCCAGCGTGACGTACTCCGGTCCGTCGCCACGCCCGTAGCGATCCGCCGGATCGCCATGGAGATCGTTCCGGGGACGGCAATTCACCGGACACCGGAAACAACCTTCCATCCCGGGACGATATGGATCGATGTGTTCGGCATCGAGCGCGTCGGTCCATGTCGTCTCCTGATTGTTCCTGGTTCCCATCGCACCCAGCAGACGGCTGGGACGGTAGAGAAATGGCGTTCCCATGCGCGACAGCGCATGTTTCACGACCGAGGTCGCGAGCAGCTTCTGCGCGATGACGCGGTTGTACGGCTTGTACGGCTGCGGCGTCGGGAACTCGTGTGTGTGTCCGAGCGTCACGATGGCCTTGAGGCCAAGCGACGCCATCTTCGCGCCGGTGCCGCCGCGCGCGAAGATCGCCTTCGGACCGCCCATGATCCCGGCGGTCAGGACGCCGTTCTCCCCCGCCCGTGTGACGTTGACCATCGACATGTCCCGCGTCCAGACGCCGCCAAGATCCGCGGCAATCCGTTCGCGCATGTCGATGTTGTCGAGCCCCACATACGGCGCCGCGTCCTGCCACTCGATCTCGCCCTCGCGAACGATCATCAGCGTGCACTGTGGCGTGCGTCCGTACAACACGAGGTGATCGATGCCGTTCATCCTCAGGAACGAGGGGAAGTAGTCCCCGCAGTTTGAATCGAGGATGACGCCCGACTCCGGCGCCCACGACGTGCAGTTGCCACGCGCCGCGCTCGGCACGATGCCTGTGAGCACGCCCGACCCGAAGATCAACGGGACGTCCGGATGCAGCGGGTACAGCGTCTCGTCGAGGAGGCGGTAGAGGTAGAACATGTTGCCGCCGCGGCCCGAGAGGAACGTCTGGAGAACATGGCGGGGGGTGTAACCCGATTGGACGCTGCGCGTCTCCAGATCGACGAACATGGTGCGCCCCTGTGCCGGATACTGCGGATCGCGCGGCAGCTCCGCGACCAGTCGGGCGACGCGATCGCGGATACCCATGCCAGAAGTATAGGATTTAGCGGTGATGCTCACCGAACAGGACTTCCGCCTGCAGGCAGACCATGCACTGGAACAGACGCAGCGGTCTCTACTGCCGCTGGCCGACGAGGAAGGATTTGAGGTCGAGCTTCAGAACGGCGTGCTGCAGATCCTTTTTGAGGACCCCTCGCCCGCCAAGTTCGTCGTCAGTCCGAATGCTCCGGTACGTCAGATCTGGGTGTCGGCGATGTCACGCAGTTACAAGCTGACCTGGTCTTCCGCGGAGGCGCGATTCGAGTTGGACGGCGAGCCGCTCGAGACGCTTCTCGCTCGTCTCGTTCGTCAGTTCATCGCCAGTTGATATCAGCGGGCCGCTAGGCCGAAGCTCGACGGCGCCGTCCGGCGCTGTGGCGCTTTCGCGTGCGCGCGGTTCGCGCCGACAGTCCAATGGCGATCGTGCTCCCAGCCTCGGAGTCACCCAACCTAATTGCCACCAATCGCGGCCTGTCGCTCAAACCGTGAAAGTTCAACTGTTTACTGGATCGCGTATTGCGTCGGCCGGCGCCGCGTCATCAGCGTTTCTCAGCCTTCAGAGGATGTCGATATGAGTACTGCGACTATTCCGCTCCGCACGCGGGAAGCGATTGAAGAGGAAATCCAGCGGCGACTCGAAGCCGAGCGAGCGCGCCTCCACGCGAGCATCGCCGCGCAACAGCCGCGCACGCACTTTCATCGCCCCGTCGAACGTCCGTTTACGGCCGACGAACGTGACCGGGTCACGATCCTTTTCGGCGGTCTCACTTCGAAGCACGAATGGCTGATCAAGTCCGCGTTTCAGTCGGCCGGCTACAAGGTGGCCGTGCTACCAACGCCTGACGTCGCGTCGTTCCAGATCGGAAAAGAGTTTGGCAACAACGGGCAGTGCAACCCTACCTACTTCACGGTAGGGCATCTCATCAAGTACCTGCAGCACCTCGAGTCGGCGGGCGTGCCGCGCCAGGACATCATCGACAACTACGTCTTCTTCACCGCCGGTTCATGTGGACCGTGCCGCTTTGGGATGTACGAAGCCGAATATCGGCTCGCCGTGCAGAACGCCGGGTTCGATGGCTTCCGCGTCCTGCTCTTTCAGCAGACCGACGGGATTAAGGCTGCCTCCGGTGAGCCGGGCCTGAAGTTCACTGTCGATTTTGGCATGGGCGCGTTCAGTGCGCTCAACTACGGGGACATCCTCAACGACATCACGTATCAGATCCGGCCATTCGAGGTGCACACGGGCGAGACGGACCGTGTATTGGGCGCAGTCATGGAAGACCTTACGCGCTCCGTGCGCGACCGCCGCAAGTACGAGGTGGAGGATCACGCGCCCCAGTGGCTGCTGAAGCAGCTCCACCGGAAGAAGGCGGTTCGAGACACCGTGAATGTGCTCGGCAAAATTTACGACCACCTGTATGGACCGCAGACGCGCGAAGCGTTGGCAGCCGCTCGGGAGCGCATTGGCGCCATTGACGTCGACCGCCTGCGCGTCAAACCGGTCGTCAAGGTAACGGGTGAGTTCTGGGCGCAGACGACGGAGGGTGACGGCAATTTCCGGATGTTCAGCTTCCTCGAGCGCGAAGGCGCGCAGGTGATGGTCGAGCCAATCGGCACATGGATCATGTACATGCTCTGGCTCGCAAAGGCCCAGAAGATCCATCGGAAGGACCTCGACTACCCCGCGCCGAAGTGGCACAACCTGCGCGGCTGGGCGATGCGAGAGCTGAAGTTTCGCGGCAAGATCGCCGGCTTCTCGTTCGGCGACTGGTTCTGGAATCACCAGTACCGCCGCGTGATCCGTCACCTCGGCGGTGTTGCCCATCCACTCGTCAACCTCGAAGAGCTCGCCGCACACGCAGCGCCGTACTACAACGTCTTCGCGCGCGGCGGTGAAGGCCACATGGAAGTGGCCAAGAACATTTACTACACGGTCAACAAGAAGGCTCACATGGTGCTGAGCCTCAAGCCGTTCGGGTGCATGCCATCATCACAGTCCGACGGGGTGCAGTCGGCCGTGATGAATCACTTCAAGGACATGATCTTCCTGCCAATCGAGACTTCAGGAGAGGGAGAAATCAACGCGCACAGCCGCGTGCAGATGGCGCTCGGCGAGGCGAAGGCGAAGGCGCGGCTCGAATTCCAGCAGGCGGTCGAGTCAACAGGCAAGTCGCTTGACGATATCCGCCGCTACGTCGATACGCATCCGATCCTGCGGCGCCCGTTCTATCGGGTACCACACCGCCATGGTGTGACAGGCACGGCTGCCGAGTTCGTGCTCCACGTCAGCGATCTGATCGACGGGCGGACCCGCCTTCGCGCTCCGCGGTTTGGCGGGCAAGCCGCGGCGTAGGGAGAACTGCCGTGAGCTCGTCCAATTACCTCATCGGCCTCGACGTCGGCTCGACGACGGTCAAAGCGGTCGCCGTCGATGACGCCAGCGATCACATCGTCTGGTCCGACTACCAGCGGCACGAAACGAAGCAGCCGGAGAAGACGCTGGAATTCCTGAAGCGGATGGAAGCCGACCTGTCGTTGCACCACGACAACTGTCGCGTCTTCATCACCGGTTCCGGCGGCGGCGCGCTGGCGCCACTGGTCGGCGGCAAGTTCGTGCAGGAAGTGACCGCCGTGTCACTGGCAGTCGAGAAACTCCATCCGGAAGTGAATTCCGTCGTGGAGCTCGGTGGCCAGGACGCCAAGATCATCGTCTTCAAGGAAGACCCCGAGAGCGGACGCAAGAAGAAGATCCCGTCGATGAACGATAAGTGCGCCGGCGGCACCGGAGCCGTCATCGACAAGATCAATGCGAAGCTGCGGATTCCGGTCGACGAACTGGGCAACCTCGGATATCTCGGAATCAAGCTGCACAAGGTCGCGGGGAAATGCGGCGTGTTCGCCGAGACCGACATCAACGGCCTGCAGAAGGAAGGGACGCCGCCCGACGAGCTGATGGCGTCGCTCTTCGACGCAATCGTGCTGCAGAACCTCACCGTGCTGACGCGTGGTCACACGCTGCGGCCTCACGTGCTGCTGCTCGGCGGACCGAACACGTTCATTCGCGGGATGCGCGAGGCCTGGCAGCAGAGCATCCCGAAAACCTGGAAGGAACGCGGCATCGAAATTCCGGACGGCCTATCACCCGAATCGCTGATCAAGGTGCCCGCCAACGCGCAGTACTTCGCCGCCATCGGCGCCGTGCAGTTCGGCCGCGACGAGGAGGGACACGTTGGACGGTATACCGGGACCGCCGCGCTCGATCACTACATCACTGCCGGACGTGAGGCGGAGAAAGCCGCGTCGGGAGGATGTGGCCTCAGTAACTCCGAAGAGGAACTGCGAGCGTTCCGCGAGGCGTACACGCCGAAGAAGTTCAACCCGGCGACGTTCCGGCGTGGTGAGACCGTCCGCGGATTCGTTGGCGTCGACGGCGGTTCCACATCAACGAAAGCCGTGCTCCTCTCGATGGATGGCGACATCCTATGCAAGGTTTACCAGCTGTCGAAGGGCAATCCGATCCAGGACACCATCGACATGTTCGATGGTCTGCGCGCCCAGGTCGAGGATTGCGGGGCACGACTCGAAGTGCTTGGGGTCGGGACCACGGGTTACGCAAAGGACATCCTCAAAGACGTCCTGCAGGCCGACGCAGCGCTCGTCGAGACCGTCGCGCACACTGAGTCGGCGATCCGCTTTTACCGGGATCCGCACGTCATCGTCGATGTCGGCGGCCAGGACATCAAGCTGATCGTCCTCAAGGATGGCCGCGTCAAGGACTTCAAGCTGAACACGCAGTGTTCGGCCGGCAACGGCTACTTTCTGCAATCGACCGCTGAAGGCTTCGGCATCGGCGTCCGCGATTTCGCCGACAAAGCCTTCGCGGCACAGTCGATGCCGATCTTCGGTTACGGCTGCGCGGTCTTCATGCAGTCCGACATCGTCAACTTCCAGCGCCAGGGGTGGGCGCCCGAGGAGATCCTCGCCGGGCTCGCGGCGGTGCTGCCCAAGAACATCTTTCTCTATGTCGCCAGCATTCCGAATCTGGCAAAGCTCGGTACACGGTTCATCCTGCAGGGTGGCACGCAGCACAATCTTGCCGCGGTGAAGGCAGAAGTTGACTTCATCCGATCGAACTTCCGCGGTGCCGACAGTGATCCCGAGATCATCGTCCACGAGCACTGCGGAGAATCAGGAGCGATCGGCGCAGGCGTGGAAGCGATGCGGCTGTACAACCGCGGCCGCCGCACGACGTTCATCGGCCTCGACGCCGTGCGGAAGATCAGTTATCGCACCACGCGCAACGAGGCGACGCGCTGCAACTTCTGCAAGAACAACTGCCTGCGCACGTTCATCGACATCAAGATGCCTGACGACGCGTCGGCGGGCCGGTCTAAAGACCGGCCCCTACAAACCCCTGTAGGGGCCGACCTTCAGGTCGGCCCCCAACCGGTGCCGGTGAAATTCATCTCGAAGGTCGCGAAGGCGAACGATGAGCGACGACTCATTATGGCGACCTGCGAAAAGGGGAGCGTCGAGGATGTGAACGAGATGCGCGGCATCAAGGCCGGCATCGACGATGTCAAAAAGGCAAACCCCAACTTCGTTGAAATCGCCGCGAAAGAAGCATTCAGGCCGCGAGGTGTTGAAAGCGTGGCCGATCCAGTTCCGCCACGTCAGTGGACGCGCGCGGCGCGGGAGCGGGCGGCGCTGCTCGAGCGCCGGAAGGGGCTTCGCATCGGCATCCCGCGCGTGCTGAACATGTATACGTACGCGCCGTTCTTCAACGCGTACTTCGAGAGTCTGGGTATGCTCGGCGGCAATGTCGTCTACTCGGACTACACGAGCGGCGATCTCTATCGTGAAGGCGCTGGACGCGGCGCAATCGATCCCTGCTTCCCAGCGAAGATCGGCGTCGCCCACGTCCACAACCTGCTGCTGGTGAAGCACGCGAAGAAGAAGCTCGATTACATCTTCTTCCCCATGGTTGACGTCCTGCATACGTCGCTGAAGCACCTGCAGGGCTCCAATGCGTGTCCGACCGTCACCGTGACCCCTGAGACCGCCAAGGCGGCGTTCACCAAGGAAGGCGACGTCTTCACGCAGCAGGGCGTCCAGTATCTGTGCCCGCTCATCAACTTCGCAGATCGGCCGCTGCTCTGTAAGCAGCTGTTCGACGCGTGGGGTCCCCTGCTGGGGCTCTCGAGAGACGAGAACGAGCGAGCGGTGGAGGTCGCGTTTCGCGAGCTGCTCGCGTACGAGGCGGACATTCAGCGGCGCGCGCGCGAGGTCCTCGATCAACTCGAGGACGAGAAGCGTGTCGGCATCGTCGTCCTCGCGCGCCCCTATCATCACGATCCCGGGCTCAATCACGAAATTCTCGAAGAGTTCCAGAAGCTCGGGTACCCGGTGTTCTCGCAGAGTACGCTGCCGATGGATCCCGATCTGTTGGAACGTCTGTTCGGCGATGAGGTCCGATCCGGCGCCATCCGCGATCCGCTCGAAATCCAGGACGTCTGGAAGAACAGCTACTCGGCCAACACGAACCTGAAGGTGTGGGCGGCGAAGTTCACCGCGCGGCATCCGAACCTGGTGGCCCTCGAGCTTTCGAGCTTCAAATGCGGACACGATGCGCCGATCTACTCGGCGGTCGAAGGCATTATCGAGAAGTCCGGAACGCCATACTTCTCGTTCAAGGACATCGACGAGAACAAACCGAGCGGATCGATCAGGATTCGCGTGGAGACGATTCACTACTTCCTGAAGCGCTACGTCGAGGACATGCAGAAGCAGCCGGTATCGGTTGTGGACATCGATCAGCAGCTCGCTGAATACGAGCAGAAGCTCCGCGAGCAACTGCTGCGCCACGAGGAGCTCGTGGCCCTGCGCGAGCATCATCAGGAGCTCGCGGCTGAGATGCAGGTGCCGCGTCGGTTGCTGCCGATTCGCCACACGGGCCGATCGAACCCCTTGTACCTGAGCACGTAATGGTGAAGCGCACACACACCCAGGGCCGCAACGC
>JACXTT010001273.1_pt1 | contig 42498 bp, 39 predicted proteins | sample 9270951 | NCBI WGS metagenome assembly JACXTT01 (sample SAMN15532306, study PRJNA645909) | rock metagenome | isolation source: weathered quartz diorite | place: Puerto Rico | collected 2017-06-21
AGAAGGTGCGCGAAGCGCGGATGAGGGGTTCGTGCAACGCGCGAACAAGAGGCCCCTCATCCGCCTTCGGCACCTTCTCCCCCGTGCGGGGGAGAAGGGACTAGTCGGCTCAAACCCGCGTGAACACTGGAAGTTGGTCGGGAGGCGCGCGACATGATCTTCGAGCCGCCCGGCCACCCGGGTCCCTCGACTTCGCTCGGGATGACGGTGGCTTGCGATCGCGTGCCTTGGCTTCTTCGCTCAGTCGCGGCGCGTGCGCGCGCCGTGGCTCGCTTCCAAGAAACTCCCTGCGTTCATGCGGCGTCCCCTACCTGCTGTCTGCTGCCTGCTGCCTGCTGTCTGAAGCGAGGCAGGACGCGCCACGAGTTTCTTCATTCTCAGTCGCGGCGCGTGCGCGCGCCGTGGCTCGCTCGGGATGACGAGGTGCGGCTGGCCCACGCATGAGCCCAGTCGGAGATGGCGTCGACGGCGTCTGCGAGTGCTCGCCCCTTCTCCGTCAGCGAATACTCGACGCGAACCGGCGCCTCGGGGATGACGGTCCGCACGACGATGCCGTGCTGTTCGAGCTCCTGCAGGCGCTCGCTCAGCATGCGGTCGGTGATCTCCGGGATCGCGTCGCGCAGCGCCGCGAAGCGCAAGCGCGACTTCAGCAGCAGAAAGATGATGGCGCCCGTCCAGCGGCGTCCGATCAGCTCGACGGCGGAATGGAACGCGTTGCAGAGCTCGGGACTCTCTCCGGCGTGCTTCTTCATCGTTGAAAGACAACACGTTACCGCTCATGGAATTTCATAGTCGCTACCGATCGTTAATGTGCTTATAAAAAGTAAGTCACTTACGAAAGGATCGACTATGCATCAGGGATTACTTCTCGCCCGCCTTGTTTTTGGACTCCTCATGGCCGCCCACGGCAGCCAGAAGGCATTCGGCTGGTTCAATGGTTATGGTCTCAACGGCACGGCCGGCTTCATGGAAAGCCTCGGCTTCCGCCCGGGCCGCCTTTTTGCCGCGGCTGCGGCGTTCACTGAGCTCACGGGTGGACTCCTGGTGGCGCTCGGTCTCCTCGGGCCGGTTGGCCCCGCGCTCGTCGTCTCGGTGATGATCGTCGCGGCCGTGACCGTTCACTGGCACGGCGTGTTCGCGACGGCGAACGGCATCGAGCTGCCGCTCCTCTATGCAACGGTCGCCGCGGCGCTCGCGCTGACCGGCTACGGCCGTTACTCGCTCGATGCGCTGATCGGGTTGCAGTCGACGCCGCTCATCTCGGTGATCGTGCTCGCACTCGGCGCGATCGGTGGCGTGGCTAACCTTGCGCTGCGCCGTCCGGCCGTCCTTCAAGCCGTGGAAGAGCAGAAGGCCGCCTAAGACACAATATTCGCGGCGCCGGTTCGTCTATGCAGATAGATGAACCGCGCCGCTGCTTCCGAGATGTCGATTCCCGATCGAGATCGACGCGTCACCGAAACCGTCGCCCGTGAAGAGCGGCGGCTTCGGAACTTCATCCGCAAGTGGGTGCGTGACGAAGAAGATGTGAAGGACATCGCGCAGGACGTGTTCCACGAACTGCTCGAAGCAGAACGTCTCTTCGAATCGGTCGAGCACGTGGGCGCCTGGCTGCTACGCGTCGCCCGCAATCAGATCATCGACCGCTTTCGAAAGAAGAAGACCGAACCGATGCCGGAGGGCATCGAGGATCTGCTGCCGTCGCCCGATGCCGGGCCGGACGCGCTCTACGCGCGCAACGTGCTGCTCGATGAAGTCGACGCGGCGCTCGATGAATTGCCGGATGAACAGCGCGAAGTGTTTCTCGCGCACGAGCTCGAAGGGCTGAGTTTCAAGGAGATCTCCGCGCGCAGTGGCGTAGGCATCAACACGCTGCTCTCGCGCAAGCGTTATGCGGTGCTGCATCTGCGCAAGCGGCTTCGCGGGATTCATGAGGAATGGACAGGAGAAAGCGAATGAGAGCCACCCGTATCATCAAGATCATCGTCATCGCACTGATCGCGATCCCGCTCTTCGGCTTCATCGTGATGCAGCTGTGGAACTGGCTGATTCCCCCGATCTTCGGCTGGCACGCCATCGGGTTCGCCCAGGCCCTCGGACTCTTCGTGCTGAGCAAGATCCTGTTCGGCGGAGCCATGCGCGGAGGTCCGCCGTCGCGCCACTGGCGTCATCGCATGATCGAACGCTGGGAAGCGATGACACCGGAGGAACGCGAGAAGTTCCGCGAAGGAATGAAGATGAGGTGTTGAGCGGGGCCGGCGTATCATTCCGCCGCATGACGATCGAAGGCCTCATCGCGGCGCAACGCTACGACGAGGCTCTTCGTCTGGCCCAGGAGGAAGTGAAGAAGCATCCCGGCGATCATCGACTGTTGAATCTCTGCGCCGATCTCTTCGTCTTCCTGCGCGAAGAAGCCGCGGCCGAGCGCGTGCTTCTCCACGTTGCAGATCTGCACGCCGCGGAGGGCGCGCCGGCGAAAGCGGTGGTCGCGCTCAAGAAGGTCCAGGGATTGGGGCGCGGCGACGAAGCGATGTACGACTCAATCGCCGCGCGTATGCGGCATGAAACACCAACGCTGGAGATCGACATCTCGGACATCCTCTCCTCCGTCGCGATCGACATCAAGGGCGAGCCGCGCGCGATCGACGAAGAGAGCGTTGCAGGCGACGCCGTAGCGAGTCCTCTCTTTGATCAGTTCTCGAAGGACGAGCTGCTCGCCTTCATCAAGGGGTTGCAACTGCAGGTTTATGACCCTGGCGACATCATCGTGGCCGAGGGCGATCCGGGCGACAGCCTTTATCTGCTGACGAATGGAATCGTGAAAGCGTACGTGCGCGGCGCCGGTCATCGGTATCGCTGCGTTCACACGCTGCGCGACGGCGATTTTTTCGGCGAGATTTCGATCCTGACCAGCGGGCGCCGGATGGCGACGATCACGGCAGCGTCGCGATGCGAGCTCCTGGAGATCGATCGCGTTACGCTCGACGCGATCGTCGCGGCGCATCCGCATGTGGCCGACGTGATGCGCCGCTTTCACGACGAACGGCTGGCGGGCACTCGCGGACTGTGAGCGGAGTGCGGACGTCTCGTCCGCACTCCATCGATTCATCAATAGTAGTGACGGTAGTAGTGCCCGTTGCGGGACACGTACTTGTAGTGCCGTTTGTGTCTGTGCGAGGTCTTGTGCCGCGCGTACTGCACGCCGTTACCAACCGCCGCGCCTACGACCGCGCCCTTCTTGCCGCCGAGGAGCGCGCCGGCGACTGCGCCGATGACGGTTCCTTTCGTGCGGCTCTGTGACTTCGACCAGTCGTTCGCAAATGCCCCGCTTGCCGGCAGGAGAAGCGCCGAAGCGAGCACTGCAGCCTGAATTTTCTTTCCAAGATGAGAAGCCATTTGAGGCACCTCCTGCGCTGTCAATACTGCGAGGGTGATGCCTGCTGGCCACTCATTCCGCTTACTGCTCAGGACAGTAATTCGTGAAGCCACGCGCATGCTCACGGCGATCCAGCGGACTCGTGCGATACGGTTCCGGCAGGATGCCCATCTTCACGAGCTGCTTCGTGAATTCGTAGCGAATCCGCAGCGAAGCGATCGGATTGCGCTCGAGCTGGATATCCACGCTCTCGACTTCGTGCCGCTCGCGCTCGCCCATTCCGGTCGCCGCATAGTCGTCCGAAAGATCCTTCCCTTGCGCGCTCGCCGAAGGAGGAGGTGCCGCACCCATGTTGCCGTCCGACTTTTCGCGCCCTTCCTCGCGCGGCGAGTACGGCGCCGGTTCCCATCGCGGCCGCACCGGTGCGACTTCGCGGAAGAACACCGCTTCGATCACGCCGAGATTCTCGGTCTTGCCGAGAAAGGCGCCGTAGGAGTCGCGTTCGCCGGTGAAGAAGAAGCTGCGTGCCGTTTGATTGTTGACCTGCCAGCCGGAGATCACCGTCGACTCGTAGGGCCCGAGGACCCACTTGGAGGCGCCGCGCGCGTCGGTGTGTTTCGCGTCGATCGTGTTGAGGCCGTCGACGGAGAGCGCGACGGCGACGCGATACGGTGTCGGATTCGTAATGCGCAACGAGTAGCTCGCGCCGCGAATCGCCTCGACGTACGTCGTGCCGTCGTGTCGGTACTCGGTCCGCGGATTGTCATCGACGAGCACGGCGAGGCTGTAACCGGATTGATGATGCGCGGAGGCGGTCGCGGCAAGAAGCAGGCTCGCCAGTAAGAAACGAGTGGCTGTGCGCATAGCGATTCCCTTTCAATCGAATTGGACAAGCTTGGCGGCCAAAAGGAAACCGCGAAGCCGCCTCATCAAACGCATCCCTCCACTTCCGAGGAGACGGTACGCGCGCCGTATGAGACGTCGCCGCGCGAGCAGCTTGCGCCGCATCCGATCGAGCTCGCGGTCTTCGATTCGCAGCGATGAGAACGTCGCGACGACGTAGTTCGCGCACGTAGCGGAACGGGAGATCTGATCGTCATGAATCCGGCGTCGTACGAGTGGCTCATCCGTGATGACGTGTTGCCAGCCTGCAAGGGCGAGGGTCGCGTGGATGAAGAGATCGGGCGACACGCCATCCGGCATCGGCTGGAGGCGTTGTGCTTCGTCGATCGCGGCACGCCGGAACAATGTGGCCGAGGGGGAGACAGCCCAACGTTCTGTGAGGATCTGCTGCAACACCTGGTTAGGCTGCGGCAGCGTCGCTGCAGCGATCGTTTCGCCGCGCAGGTGCAGCTCGCGGCAGATCGCCGCGCCCGCGCGCGGGTACTCGTCGAGGAGCTGCGACAGGCGCGCGAGGAACTCGGGCTCGTACTCGTCGTCGTCATCGAGCAGGCCAACGTATTCTCCGCGGCACTCCTGCAGAGCTGCCACGAACCGGCCGCTCGCCTCGAGCTTCCTGGCCGCGCGCACGTAGCGGATGCGGGGATCATCGAACGAGGCTGCGATATCCTCCAGCGATCCGGCATCGTCGTAGACGATCAACTCGAGCTCACGATGGCTCTGTTGCAGAACGCTATGGATCGCCCCGCGAAGCCACTGACGCCGGAATGCGCGAATGGCGACGGAGACGCTCACCATACCGCCGCGCTTTCCGCGCAGCGCGCAAGTTGCTCGTGTGCCGCCTCGAGCTCACTCGGCGTCGCCGATTGCCATTCGCGCAAGCGCTCACGCGCGCGAGCGATCTCGAACGCCAATCCACGCTCCGCGTTCCTGAAGAAGCTTCGCGCGATGAGCGCGGACGTCGCGCCGGTGCGCGCGTATTCGGCATAGACCAGATCGGATGGCACGGGGAGGGAGTCATCGTGCGCGCGGCCGATGCCGCCGAGGCCGAAGCGCAGGTTGGCTCTGCGAACGATGGCGCCAGCGTCGGCAATGAGCTCTCCGCCGAGACTCAGCCAACGGTTGCGCAGGCCGAGACTGAGTGCGAGGTCGTTCAACCCGATGTGGATTTCGCCGACACCGGGAACGGCAGCGATCTCGTCGAGACGCCGGATGCCTTCGATGTGCTCGACGAGCAGGATGACGGTGGCGCGGCCGCGTACGAGCTTCACGAATCTCGACGCATCGTTCGCGGTCATGACCATCGGCAGCATCAGCGTCCGGACGCCGCGCGCGATGAGCGAGTCGATTTGCCGCGCGCTGTCGTGATGGAGCGCGTCTACCCGTGCGAAAAGACTCGCGCGCGTCACCCCCGGTCCGATGCGATCCACATCCTCCTCGGAATGCGGCGAGATCCACGTGCCGCGATTGCTCTGCCGCTGCTCCTTGCCCGAGTGCTCGAGATCGACGCCGATGCGGTCCACTCCGGCGGCATCGGCCTCCGCAGCAAGCGCCGGATCCGCCGTCCACAACGTCAGGATGAACGGCTCAACGGAAGACATATGGGATTTCGTCGCTGTCGGGCGGGAGACGCCATTCGTCCGGATCGTCGTAGTCATAGAGCTCATTGAAGAGATTGACGAATGACGAATGCTCGCTCGCGAGATTCTGTACGCCATGCCACACCGACGGCGGAACGGCGAGAAGCTGCGGTCGCTGCGGGCTCAGATGAAAGATGTCCACCTGCCCTCGCGTCGGCGACTCCGCTCGCGGGTCATACAGAACGACGCGAAGATGACCGCCTACGACGAAGAGATAGTCCCAGCGGCCGCGGTGCTGATGCCACGCGCTGATCGCGTTGCCGCGCAGCGAGACGAAGATCGTCTGCTTGACGACACCGTCGACGATGTTCCAGTCGGAACGGCAGATCTCCGTCGTCACGCCGTTCGCCGTGATGACGCTTCGCACTTCGCGCACACGGACGCCATCGATCAGCCGGCGCTCGAGCTCCCAGTTTCTGTTGATGTGCGGCGTGTCTTTGATCCCTGGCTCCATGCCGCTAGGGTAAGACTCATGACTGTTCACTCACCACTGTTTCTCATACCATCACGTCATGCCGACAAAGAAATCTGGTGCCGGGGCTCCGCTCCCCGCGGTCGATGCGCCGCGCATGCGCGTCGCGCTTTTGATGGTTTCCGATCTCTTCGGCGGCGGACAGATCCCGCAGCCGGGAACTTCGATCGTTTCGTGGACGAAGCACATTCAGGTGCAGATCTCGTGGGCCGCACAGCTCAACAACTCGGGGCGCCCGCTGCAGTTTGGCTTCGGCTGGAATCACGTCTATGCGTCGGACATCGGCGGCTGCAAGGTGATCGAGGATCTCATCGGCCTCGTTTACTCGAAGCTCAAGACCGCCGGTGATGTGCAGGTCGCGGGCCAGGACATCGAGTCTTATCTCGAGCATTTCACTGGAGGCGACAAGTGAGATCGCTGCGCTGGGCCGCGCTCGTATTGCTGGCGAACGCGATGTTCGCGCAAGAGAAGACGCTGCTCACCGATCCAGTGAAGGTCGTGATCGGGTATGAGGATGGCGGGATCGGCGCGACGGCAAAGGGCGAGTACGTGACGGCGTTCGGCAAGCCGGTCACAATGTGGGCGCCGGGTGCGACGTATGGGATCGACGGCGCGTGGAACAGCAAGGCCGAGAAGCCGGATCAGGTCGAGTTCTCAGCGGGTGCGGGCTTCGTGCAGATGAATCCGGGCTATCCGCAATGGAGCGGCTTCGTCCGCGTTCTCGGCAAGAACGGCCAGTTCGTGAAGGACGCGAAGATCGAGAAAGTGAATCAGATCCTCGCCGGCGTGACGCTCGAGTACGTGCCGCCGTTTTTCAGTGCGTGGGTCTTGAAGAAGGTGACGATCCCGGTCGAGCAATTTCCGGCGGATAGTCCCTGCCTGACGCTGACGGCCGAGGAGCGCGCGCAGCATCCGGAGTGCAAGGTGAAGGTGACGAAGACGCTGCAGTCGCCGCCGCACTTCACGCTGAGCTATTACCACCCGTTGCGGACGAGAGGCGATGTCGCACTGCCCGAGAAGATCGAGGCGCACAAGGTGACCGCAACATTCGATGCGGACAATCGAGTGTTCGAGAAGACGAAGCTCCCATTACGCATCGTGGCCAACCTGAGCGCGACCTATCACCACGAGCTCACAGGGAAGATCGATGTCGGTGTCGGTTTGCCGTTGTCGGAGAAGTTCACGCCGATCGTGAAGTACGTGTCGGGCGAGAAGGACGGGTTCAAGTACGACAAGGCATTGATCGTGGGGATTCTGTTGGATCTGGCGAAGTAGTTCGATGAGAGCCACTGTGCAGGTTGTGCTGCTTTGTCTCTTCGTGGTTTCCGTTCATGCGGCTGCGCCGTTCAAGATCACGATCGTGCCGGGCAAGAGCAGCGATCATGAACAGCGCATCACCGGGGCGTTCTACGTTGTGCTGGCCAATATCTCAGCGGAGCCTCGAGACGTTTGGGAGACATGGAACAGTTGGGGCTATCAGTGCATCTCGTTTGAGATCACAAAGAGCGACGGCAAGTCCTACCGGGTGACAAAGGGGAAGCAAAGCTTCACCCGAAACTTTCCGAGTACGTTTCGAATCCCGGCCGGCGGATATCAGGTGTATCCAATCTCGTTCGATTCCAGTTGGAAGAACGTGCCGCGATCTGAGCTTGCGACCGAGCGCGTGAAGATCACCGCCATTTACGAGGTCGTGCCGTCTGCAGAGTCAGCCGGTCAGCACGTCTGGAGTGGCCGCGTCTCTTCGGAGCCTGTAGCGATGGTGATTGGCTGGTGAAGTGAGAAGACTGTGTCAGTAGCTAACTCGATCGTGAAATTCCGAAGGTCCATTCGTTGCCCGCGCACTCGATTGCCTGAGATGTTTCGCCCGGCGTACCTCATGATCGTGTTTGTACTGGCTGTTCAGATCACCGCAGCGGCGTCCGCGCCGCCGGCGCGGCCGGATCGCGATCCAGCCGTGGTGAAGGCCGTTCTTGACGATCTAACGATGTACAGCAGCGGTGGCGACTGTCCATTGAGTCTGGATCCCCATACACCGCGCGTTGTGTACGTGACTTCCGCAGAGCCGCCGCTGACTCTTTCATGCGACAACAAGGACGAATCGGCGGGATTCTCCATGGCGCCGTGCGTTGATCTCTCGATTCTCAACGGCATGCCGCGCGCTGTGGGGAGAAAGGTGAAGCAGGCGGAGCGAGACGAGACGCGCAATCAGAAGAATGCACGAGCTCTCTTCGATTGGCAAAGCTCCAATGCGAGAGTCATGGTGGACGCGCCGCGGAGCGAAGACGAATACCAGTCGGCGTATCCGGTTTCAGTCTGGTCGCCGGGCTATTCCTCCGACGGCACCATCGCGATCGTGAAGCTGTGGTTCCCCGAGGTCTGGCATCCATCGTCGGCCACCTATGTATTGCAGTCCACGCCTCGCGGTTGGGCGGTGCTCGCAAGTTCTTTCCGCACGTTTCTTTGATCGGCGATGCTCGGGAACGACAACGGTAGCTTCCCCAAGCCGGACTTTTCACGGGAGTAAGAGCGAAATGCAAAACTCAGAATTCTGCATTTTGCTTTTCGCGCTCTTTTGGGGATGAAAGCGACGAAAGCTCCCACAAGCCCAGGCACTTTCCGCGATAGATGCCGCCGCTGTGCAGACAGTGCTCGTCGATCAACGCGAGCGGTGCGGGAAACCCGAATGGCGGAGCCTGGAGATTGAGCGTGCGCCAGCCTCCGGTCGCCACGTCGTCATTCGATCCGATGTCGGTGAACGTCGTGGTGAGAAGGTATCGCGATCCGCTTGCACGAAAGTTTCGAAGAGCTGCAGCGATGTCGGTGAACGACAAGTGCACCAGTGCGTCGCGGCAGAGAATCAGATCTGCGCGCGGGAGCGGATCGCGCGTGAAGTCGCAGGCGATGAAATCGCGGCCCGGAGCGCCAAACATCCGCCGATTGCGGGCGATGAGCTCCGTCACGATATCTGCGCCGACATAGGATTCGAGCTCGAGGCCGGCTGCACTCATCCAGTTGAAATCTCCGCATGGCGCATCGAGCAGCGTGCGGATACCAAGCGCCGTGAACAGTTCGCGCAACTCGGCGGTGAACGCCGCAGCGCGCTCCAGTGTCGAGCCCGGACCGGAAACGGATTCCGCATCCGTCTTGCGAAGCTCCTGATAGTGGTCGGTGAACACCGCCCGCAGCACGGATTCCGGGGTGCGACAACGCATTCCACCTCTCCAGGCGAAGGTGTAGCCAAGGGAGAGCAACGACGAGTTCATCAACCTGCGGAGCATGTGGTGCTAATCGTATACGGCTGGCGCGATTCGACGGCACCACCTTGATTCATCAGCAGGATGAGAACACCATCCTCGAAACCAAAGTCCACGATCAGTCTCCGGTTGGGAAGGCAGGTAATGAAGAAGTTCCTCATCATTCTCATCCTTCTTTCACCTGCAACGGCGTATGCAGGCGAACCGATGTCGATCGAGCAGGCGGTGGCCGCCGCGCTCGAGCACAACGCGAGCGTGCGCAACGCGGGCCTCGAAGTCGAGAAGTCGGAGGCGAAGCTCTTCGCGCAGAAGACGCATCGACTGCCGGCGCTCACCGTCGATGCAATCGGCGGCGAATCGTTGAACCGGCTCTCGTTCGACTTCAGGGAAGGTGCGTTCGGCACCTATCCATCGACGGGACCGATTCCGAATCGCGACACGAAGGTCGAAGTCGCGCGCACGCTCAACACGTTCGTAATCACGCAGCTCCGGCAGCCCCTCACGCAACTGCACAAGATCAACCTCGGTGTGAAGTTGTATGAGGCGGAGCTCGCCGCGGATCGCGAACAGCAGCGCGCCGCACGGCAGGCGATTGCGCGCGAGGTGAAGGCGGCATACGTCGATGTGGTTACCGCGATCGAGTACGTCAGGGTGGCGAAAGCGACCGTCGATCTCTACACAGAAGTTGATCGCGAGGCGAAGGTGCGCATCGCAGAGAAATTGGTGTTGGAAGCCGACGTTGCCGATGCGGTCGCGAAGCTCAGAGGCGCCAAGGCAACTCAGCTAGCCGCAGACAATTCGCTGGCGACTGCGCGGGAGCGACTCGCCTATCTCGTCGGACGAGACATCGATGTGCATGAGCGGATGGGGATCGGACGGGACCCGGCTGTCGTAACGGACGATCGCGTATTGATCGAGAATCGCCCCGACGTCAAACGGGCGAAATTCCAGCTCGATCAAGCAGTGCTCGATGCGCGTCTCAAGTCGGCGGATCGCATTCCGGACATTTCGCTCACGATCGCTCACGCGACGCCAATCCATTTTGATGTGCTGCCCACGAATCTAACCACGGCGGGTGTCGTCGTGAGTTGGGAGCCTGTGACGTGGGGCCGTCGCAAGGCGGAGGCGCGAGAGAAATTACTCAGTGCTGAACAAGCACAGAATGCGGTGAACGACCGCCGTGCGGCCGCGGCGATTGAGATCGCGGCACGCAAACGCAAGCTCGATGAGGCTCTGGCGCTCAGCAATGTTCGCGAGGTTGAGATCGATGCGGCCATGGCGCGAGCGCGTGTCGTCAAGGTGCGCTTTGAGCAGAACGCTGCCCGGCTTGACGAGGTGCTCGCTGCAGGAGCCGCGGTCACCGAGGCGTTCGCGCGCGCACAGGAAGCGATCTCTGCGTGGTATACGGCGCGCGCCGACTACGAGCAGGCGATCGGAGAGGAGTAATCATGAGAAAACACATCGCACTCGGACTCGCATTCATCGCCATCAGCGCGTGCAGGGAACAGACGCCGAATGCGCAGATCCCCGCCGCCGTCGAAGTCGCAAGCGTGCGCGAGATGAGCGGCGCGTCCGGCGTCCGCTACTCCGCGACGATCGAACCCGAAACGCAGGTCTCGCTCGCGTTCCGCGTCAGCGGTTACGTCGATGGCGTGAAGGCCGGAGAAGGCGATCACGTCGCAGAGGGCCAGGTGCTCGCGCACATTCGCCAGAGCGACTATCAGCAGAAAGCCGGCCAGGCCACCGCGCAGAAGGCGATGGCCGAAGCAGCCTTCGCGCAGGCGGCACTCGATCTCGAGCGCGCGAAGTCGCTCTTCGCGGCGAATGCGTTGACGAAGCCGGAGCTCGACGGCGCAACCGCGCGCTACGAATCCGCGCAGGCGCAGGCGAAGGGGGGTGCGGCAATCGCCAAAGAAGCAGGGCTAACGCTTGGCGACACCACGCTCACCGCACCGATCTCCGGCATCGTCCTCAAGCGCAACATCGAGCGCGGCGACCTCGGCATGCCCGGCCAGCCGGCCTTCATCCTCGCCGACACGCGCACGGTGAAGGTCGTCTTCGGCGTGCCCGACACGATGATCCGCACGCTGAAACCCGGCGAGACGATCAACGTGATGACGGAGTCGATTCCGGATCACAAGTTCACCGGCCGCGTTGCGCGCATCGCACCGGCGGCGGACGCGAAGTCGCGCAGCTTCGACATCGAGCTGCACATCGCGAATCCGAAAAACGAATTGAAGCCGGGCATGGTCGCATCGCTCGAGATCACGCGCGGCGGCGGCAGCTTTCTCGCGATTCCGATCTCGTCGGTGATTCGCCCGCCGAAGTCGAGCGAAGGCTATGCGGTCTACGTCGTCGCGAATGACAAGGCGCAGGCGCGCAGCGTCGAGCTCGGCGAGCCGAACGGCAATCTCGTCGGCGTCGTCAGCGGATTGCACGCGGGCGAGCGCGTGATCATCAGCGGCCCCGCGCTGCTCACCGACGGACAGGCAGTGCGAGTCGTCGGAGGAACGAATGCATCAGAGTGACTCCGAGCTGGAGAAAAAACACAACACCGCGCGCTTCTTCACGGAGCAGCGGCACATCTCCTGGGTGCTGCTCATCGCCGTGGTGCTGTGGGGTTTCTACGGTTACAGGAAGATGCCGAAGCGCAAGGATCCCGAGATCCCGGTTCGCGTTGCGGTCGCGCTGACGCCGTGGCCCGGCGCGAGCGCGGAGAAGGTCGAAGACCTCGTCACGCGCAAGCTCGAAGCGAAGATTGCCGAGAACGCGAAAGTGAAGAAGATCGACTCGATCTCGCGCACCGGCCTCTCGGTCATCTACGTCGAGCTCGTCGAGAATCTGCCGGAGACGGGCAAGGAGTTCGACGACATCCGGCTGAAGCTCGACGACATCAGCCGCGCACTTCCCAGCGGCGCAGGTCCCGTGAACTTCATCAAGGACTTCGGGGATACCGAGGCGTTGATGCTGACGGTGGCGAGCCCGAAGGCGGACGACATCGAGATCACGCTGCGCGCGAAACAGATTCGCAATGCGATCGAGGCCACACGCGCGGGCGCGGCCGGCAATCGCGTGACGGTGGTTGCGTGCGTGCCGCAGACGATCGAAGCGAAATCGACGGCGCGTCTCCTCGAGACCTACGCGCGGCTCCTCGAAGAGCAGAAGGTCGGCGTGGATGCGCGGCCGATCAACGGCAATGGCTTCGCCGGCATCGACTTCGCGACGAATCTCGATGACGCGACGATTCTCGCGGCGTCGAATCAGATCAACGACGCACACATTCCGGTCGCGCAGCGGCATCCCGATCTGTGGGACATCACGCTCGTGCGCGATCCGGCGCAGACGAAGGAACGGCTCGCGGCAGTGGCGGGCGACAAGTACAGCTATCGCGACCTCGAGAAGTACACCGACCTCTTGCAGCGGTCGCTGCAGACGGTGCCGATCGTGTCGAAGGTGACGCGCTCGGGGATTCTGAACGAGCGCGTGTATCTCGATTACTCGCAGGAGCGCCTCGCATCATTCGGCCTCGCGGGTGGACAGGCGATGCAGCTGCTCGGCGCGCGCAACATCATGCTGCCGGGTGGTGTGCTCGAAGTCGGCGGGCGCAATCTCGTGCTCGATCCGTCGGGCGAATTCAAGAGCGAGAAGGAAATCGGCGACGTCATCATCGGCGCGTCGCAGAAGGGGACGCCGGTGTACCTGCGCGATGTCGTCGACATTCATCGCGCCTATGAATCGCCGGCGCGTTTCCTCAACTACTTCACCTGGAAGGATGAGAAGGGCGGATGGCATCGCTCGCGGGCGATCACCATCGGAGTGCAGATGCGCTCCGGCGAGCAGATCGCGAAGTTCGGCAAGGCGGTCGATGCGACGCTGGAAGACGTGCGGCACCGGTTGCCCGCGGATCTGATCGTTGCGAGAACGTCGGATCAGCCGCTGCAGGTCGAGGAGAACGTCGAGCTCTTCATGAAGAGCTTGTATGAGGCGATCATCCTCGTCGTCCTCGTCGCGCTGATCGGCTTCTGGGAATGGCGCTCGGCGATGCTGATGGCGCTGTCGATTCCCATCACGCTGGCGATGACGTTCGGCATGATGTCGATGCTCGGCGTCGATCTGCAGCAGGTCTCGATCGCCTCATTGATCATTGCGCTCGGACTGCTCGTGGATGATCCGGTGGTTGCCGGCGATGCGATCAAACGCGCGCTCAACGAAGGGAAGCCTCCAATCATCGCGGCGTGGCTCGGCCCGACGAAGCTCGCCACGGCGATCATGTTCGCGACGATCACGAACATCGTCGCGTATCTGCCGCTTGCGTTGATCACGGGCGACACGGGCAAGTTCATCTCGACGCTGCCGGTCGTGCTGACCTGCTCGCTCGTCGCGTCGCGTCTCGTGTCGATGACGTTCATCCCGCTCCTCGGCTACTACCTGTTACGCCCAACGAAGAAATCTCCCGTGGAGGGACAGGCCTCACGCGGCTTCGCCGGAGCCTACTACCGCCTCGGCCACTGGGCGCTCGAGCATCGCTGGCTCGTGCTCGCGCTCTCCTTCATCTTCATCGCGGCCGGCGCAGGCATCGCGACCAAACTGCGCACCGCGTTCTTCCCGCACGATTACTCATATCTCTCGTATGTCGATGTCTGGTTGCCGGAGGATGCGCCGCTGACGGAGACGAACAAGGCGGCGGCGAAGAGCGAAGAGATCATTCGCCGCGTCGCCGCGGAGTACGGCAAAGAGCACGGCAAGACTGACGTGCTCGAACGTCTGGCGACCTTCGCAGGAGGAGGAGCGCCACGCTTCTGGTTCTCGGTTAACCCGGAGCTGCAGCAGCTCAACTACGCGCAGATCATCGTGCAGGTCAAAGACAAGCACGACACGTCGCACCTCGTGCCGATGTTCCAGAAGGCGCTGACGGCCGAGGTGCCGGGCGCGCGGATCGATGCGCGGCAACTCGAGATGGCGGCGGTCGGCATTCCGGTCGCGATCCGCATCAGCGGTTCCGATGCTGCGACGCTGCGGCAGTACGCGGAGAAGGTGAAGGAAGTGTTCCGCTCGATCCCGGCCGCGGAGCGCGTGCGCGACGACTGGGGCGCGGAGTCGTTCGTCATGCGCCTCGACATCGACAGCGATCGCGCGAATATGGCGGGCATCACGAACTATGACATCGCGTCGTCGACTTCGTCCGCGATCAATGGCCACGCGGTCACGCAGTTGCGCGATGGCAACACGCTGATTCCCGTGGTCGCGAGACTGCGGCCTGATGAGCGCGCGCGGATGAGTGACGTGCAGAACCTCTATGTCGCCTCGCAGAACAGCACGACGCACGTGCCGCTCGGCCAGGTGTCGAAGATCCGCTACGGCATCGAGACGGAGAAGATCCGGCGAAGAAATCAGTTCCGCACGATCACGGTCGCGGTGTTCCCAGCGGATGGTGTGCTGCCGTCGGAAGTGCTCAACGCGGCGCGCAAGCGGATCATAGCGATCGGCGCGGATCTGCCGCCGGGCTATCACCTGGAAGTTGGCGGCGAGGAAGAGGAGCAGATCAAAGGCTTCGACAACATGAGCATGGTGATGCTCATCTCCATCGTCTGCATCTACGTCGCGCTGGTCATGCAGTTCCGCAATGCGGTGAAGCCGCTGATCGTGTTCGCTGCGATTCCGTACGGCGTCGCCGGCGCGCTGATCTGCCTCGTCGTCGCCGGTGCGCCGTTCGGCTTCATGGCCTTCCTCGGCGTCGCGAGTCTCATCGGCGTCATCGTCAGTCACGTGATCGTGCTGTTCGATTTCATCGAAGAGATGCACGCGGAAGGGAAGCCGCTGCGCGAAGCGCTCCTCGATGCAGGGATCGTGCGATTGCGTCCGGTGCTGATCACGGTCGGTGCAACGGTGCTCGGTCTCTTCCCGCTAGCCTCGCACGGCGGCCCATTGTGGGAGTCGCTCTGCTACGCGCAGATTGGCGGCCTCACGATCGCAACGGTGATCACGCTGCTGATGGTGCCGGTGATCTACGCGATCTGCGTGCTGGATTTGCGCATTGTGAAGTGGCCGGGTGTGCATGACGACGAACACGCGGCGGCCGCGATGACGGTGCCCGAGGCGGTGACGCCGTGAGGAGCCGAGCGCAGTCGAGGGACCCAGGTGGCGGAAGGCGCGCGACAAGAGCTTCGTACCGCCTTCCGCCCAGGTCGCGACTTCGCTTCTAATGACACGACCCTCGTCCGAGCCTGAGATAGTTCCTTCTCCCCTCGCGGAGGGGAGAAGGAACTAGGCATCGATCGCTTCATGGATTCCCTCTGAAGCAAGCGGATTCAACATGCATCGCATGATGATGTCGCGGCACTCTTTTCAAACGGGGAGTGAAGCCCTACTCTCTTGTGAAAAGGAGAACCCATGATTCGCACCCGCAAAGTCTTTGCCGTTGCGTTGCTCTCTCTCTTCGCTACCGGCTGCTTCGAGATCGAGCAATCGATCGTGCTGGAAAAGGACATGTCCGGCACCGCGAACTTCAAGCTCGGCATCGACATGGAGCCGATGATCGTCATCATGGCCAAGGTGCAGAAGGAGATGGGCGGCGACAAGAGTCCGCTCACGGCCAAAGAGATCGCCGATGCGAAGGCCGATTTCAAGAAGAACGAGAAGAAGTCGACGAGCAAGCAGGACGAGGATCCCCGCAAGCAGGTCGAAGGTGGTTTGCCACCCGGCGTGAAGCTCGTCGACGCCTCGGTCACCGAAAAAGAATTCGGCATGACGACGAACATGAAGTTCGCCTTCGACAAGCTCTCCAGTCTCGTCGGTGTGAAGCTCGGCACGAAGAAGGAAGGCGAAGGTCCCGCTGATCCGACGAAGAAGTCGGTCATCGACTCGCCCTTCCAGGGCCTGGAGATCTCGGAGACTGCGAACACGATCACGATCCACACCAAGCCGCAGAACCCCGCGGACAAAGTGAAGTCCGAAGCGAGTGAACAGGGACCGAAGCTCGATCCGGATACCGAGAAGTTGATGAACGACGCGTTCAAGAACATGCGCGTGGCGTGGAAGATCACCGCGCCGTTCGACGTGGTTTCGAGCAACGCGACGCGCAAGGAAGGGAAGACGCTGATCTGGGAGTACGACTTCCAGAAGCTGCAGAAACTCGGTGAGTCGAAGAAGAGTCTCGACGATCTCGGTGTGCGGGTTACCTACAAGAAGTAGAGAGCGCTAGTTCTGCTTCGGCTCTGCGGGTTTCTCCTCCGCCGGAGCCGGCTTCTTCGGCGCGGGTATCGTGAAGGTGTCCGCGGCGAGGGTCGGGTTCAACTCGACTTTCTCGATGATCACCGCTTGCCCCGACGCCTGACCCTTGACCTTGTCTTCGATCGACATCGCGAAGAGGATGCCCCCGAACTCCTTGTAATTACCCAGCGTCTCTTCGGTCTGGAGCTCCTGTCCCTGGACCTTCCTGGTCGATTCGCTCTTGATGCGCAGGAACGAGCTGGCGTCGAAATAGATCGTCTCCGTGTGGCCGTCCTTTGCGGTGAGCTTCAGCTTGTAGGCCGGCGTGCCATTCACATCTTCTTTTCCGGCGAGCTCGATTGCGGTGCCCTTGTGCTTGTAGTCAATGAGTTGACCATCGAAGTCCGCTTCGCTTTTCACCAGATCGAGCTGCTCGGCGGGCATCTTCTCGGGATCCTTCTTTCCCATGAACGGCATCATCGTCCAGCCGGTGGTGCCGTCGAACGCCTGCGTGCCGGTCATGCCCTGGATGGTGAACTCGAGGCGCATGTTCGAGGGACGCGACTTGATCATGGTGAAGGGCGCCTCGATCGGACCGATCGTCATCCTGCCTTCGAGACGCACCGACTTGAGAGCCTTGAGCTTCTCGATGCCGCCCATCGCTTTGAGGTTCTTCTCGATGATTTCATCGGCCGTCTGCCCGAACGCGGACATGGTCGCAGCCATCACGGCACACACTGCCAGCAATCTCTTCAACATCGTTCCTCCCACGTGAATGGCTTGATTGTCGCTCACCGCAAGCCGCTGACCGTGAACAGATTCGTGAGCAACAGTTTGTACCCGAACACGTAGCTGTCGTAGCCGCTCGCGAAGTGAATCGGGAACACGCCCTGCACGCCTGCGCCATCGGGCGGACGCAGCGTGCGGACGAAGCGCCGCTCGCCGCTTTCGAGATCGATCGCGTAGACGTCGCTCTTCTTCTCATCCGGGCGGCAAACGTAGATCGTCCGTTCATCGGGCCAGTGCACCGGCAGATCGCCGCTGTTCGTTCCGGCGATTCGCGAAGGGATTGCATTCTCTTCCAGCGACCAGATGAACGGCATCTGGTTCGTGTCCGTCGTGGCGATGCGCCGTCCATCGGGAGAGATCGCGAGGTAGAACCACGATCCGATCACCGGCTCGCTCAGCGGCTGCGGCTCGCCGCCCGTCGCTGCGACTCTCCAGATGCGCGTCCCCTCGTCCGCGCGCGAGCCGAAAATCATGATGGCCTGATCTCCGGGGAGAAATCGCGCAGTCCAGACGTGATCGATCCCGTTCAGCGGGATCTGCCGGATCTCACCGGCGCCCGTCGGCACGATCATCAACTTTCCGGGAGAGTCATTCGTCAGCGCGAGGACCTTCTCTCCATCGCTCGACAAATCGCGGCCGCGCCCTTCATCGAGGCGCACCGCCGGTCCGCCATCCGTTCCGCGAATGTAGAACGTGTTCCGGCCGCCGCTCGCAACGCCCTGCTCTTCGAAGAGCAGCGTCTTGCCGTCGGATGAGAGCCGCATCGGAAACGACCAGTCGTGCCACGAGAGATCGCGATCGAGCTCTTCTCCCTCGGTGTGACTGACGACGTAGCGCCGCGGCGTCTGCTGCCCGATGAGCGTCGTGCCGTCGGGCGCAATGTCGTGTACCAGCGCGGCGCCGAGGCTGGAGAAAACCTCGCGAGGCTGCTTGCCACGCGAGATCGCGTAGACAGAAATGTTCTGCGCCTCCTCGCTCTGCTTCAGCGCGCCGCTGTACCAGACTTCGCCGCTCGTCGGATGCCACGCCAGCCCCCACGCGATGTAGTGCTCCTCGGTGAGCCGCTCGGCCTGCCCATCGAGATCGACGATCTTGACGAAGCCGTAGTTGTCGCCGACGAACGGATGTTCGATGAACGCGAGCGTTCGTCCATCGGGCGAGAAGCGGAGATCACTGAGCCACGATGACGATTCGTAGAGGCGATGTCCGATCGGATATTCGATCTGAAAGCCGCGCTCCGAGCGCCGCACGATCGCGAGCTGCTTGCCATCGGGCGACCAGTCGGCTTCGTAGACTTCCTTCGCGATCGGGCGTGGCACGCCGCCGACGAGCGCAACGCGCGCGAGCGTTCCCGAGAACTGAAAGCCGAACTCCTGCTTGCGATTGAGTGACACCGCGAGCTCGCCATTGCGCGAGATCGCGTGAATCGAGCCGGGGATGCCGAGGGCCCGCGCTTCGGCGATGCCGCGATGGGAGACGAAGATCTCCAGCGGCCGGTCGTTCCAGGCCGCGCCATAGAGGACGCTTCCATCGGGTGCGAATCGCGCCTGCGCGACATCGCCGCGGCGAAAGGTCACTTGCGCGATCTTCGGCAGCGGTGCCGCATCCGCAATCGTGATCGCCGGAGTCGGTCCCGATCCCGCGATCTCGATCAGCTCCAGATGCAGTGCGAGATCGTGCGCAGAGTGGAAGCGCGCGTCCGGATTTTTTTCCAGGCAATGCTGCAATGTTGCCGCGAGTGCGGGAGGGAAGGGCGGAGTCTCGAGCCGCTGCGCCTCGTCGCGCAGAATCGCGGTGATCGTCTCCGCGGTGGTCTGGCGTGCGAAGGGTGTTCTCCCAGTGAGCATCTCGTGCAGCACGATCGCGAAGCTGAAGATGTCGCTGCGCGCGTCGGCGCGTTCGCCGCGGACTTGTTCGGGCGACATGTAGCCGATCGTGCCGAAGACCATGCCGTCTTCCGAAAGCCGCGCCGTCGGCAAGTCACCCGAGAGAGGGCTCATTTCGTGTGCGACTTTGGCGAGGCCGAAGTCGAGGATCTTCAGCGAGCCGTCGGTGAGGATGAAGATGTTGGCCGGCTTCAAGTCGCGATGCACGATGCCGCGCGAATGCGCCGCCGCGATGCCGCGGAGCATCTGCAACGCCCACGCGAGCGCGCGCCGCAGCGGGACGGGGCCGCGCAGCAGGACATCGGAGAGCGGCTCGCCTTCGAGCAGTTCGGTGACGAGATACGGCGTGGAGCCCGACGTGCCGAAGTCGTGAATCGTGACGATGTTCGGATGATGGAGCGCGGCGGTGGCGCGCGCCTCCTGTTCGAATCGCTGCAGGCGGGCCTGATCGTCGATGAGGGATGCGGGAAGAATCTTCAGCGCGACGTCGCGGCGCAGCGAGGAATCGACGGCGCGATAGACCTCGCCCATGCCGCCCGATCCGATCGAGCCGGCGATTTCATAACGTCCGAAGCGCGTGCCTTGGGCGATGGTCACCTTGAAAAGAATAGACGGTTACCGGCGAACGAGGTTCTTTTGCCATCGCGCGTTCATCGTTTGGTTGCAGGCTCAGGACGACAGGCCTTCGAGCACCGTTGCGGTTTCGCCACAGTGCGGGCACTTCGCGACCGACCGCAGTTTCTCCAGCCACGCTGCGAATTTCTCCTGCCCATGCTCGCGCGCCATCGCGGCGTAGGGGGTGGTGAGAGTGTCCTGCGGTGGGTCGGCGGGCGAGACCGGCTCCCTGTCGAAGGTCTGAACCTCCCACGGTTCGCTTTCCGTTTCGATGATGAACTCGCCATCGCAGTGAGGACATGCGACCTCCAGCTCCGAGTCGAAAAACATGCACGCGCCGCGAGATCCGATGGCGTTGAGTCCGTCCGCGACGGCGATCATCGTCACGAACGAGACCACCTCTTGCTCCGTCGTGGCGGAGGCGAGTGCGTCGGCGGCGAAGATCCGCGCGCGGCGGATCGCATCGGTGTATGGTGCCTGAAGCTGAGGATGCATGAGGATGCGGGGAGCATCGCCTGCAATCGCCGCGACGAGATTCAGCGGAGGCTCGCGCAAGGAAGTTGCCACCGCACCTGCATAGTCGACGAGGACCGGTACCGCCGCCAGGCTTCCATTCGAGAAGGCCTGTCCCCCATAACAGAGTCTCTGTGAGAGCTCGCCCCAGACTTCGCTGTCACCTGCACGCATCCGTTCGAACAATGCGGGCAGATCGGACGCGTCCCCGTAAGCGTGCTTGAACTGCTTCCAATAGGGGTCCTTCGCCGCATCCTCCGCCTCGAGCCGTCTCTTCACTCGCTTGTTGTAGAAGCGGCCGAAGATCATCAGGACGCCGAAGCCGGAGAGTGCGAAGGCGGCGCCGATGAGGAAGTAGACGAAGCACATCTACCAGAACTTCCACCAGGGCCTGGGCGGCGGCATGGGCTTCGGCGCCGCGCTGAGCAGCGACACGGTGCCGAGGATTTGGCCATCGCGAGTGCCGTGCACGAGATCGGCGCGCTGCATGATCGACAGAAACGCTTTCATCGGAGCGTCGTTGGCGAGAGCGCGGCGCAACGTGAGACCGAAGCGGCGCAGGTCGAAATCGCCGATCGCGGTGACGAGCAGCAGGGACGTGTCCGGTGGGCTAACCATGCGCTGCATTAGGAGTTTCTGGACGAGCTCTCCGGCAAAGGCGTCGAGATCCTGCAGGTCATCGATGTTGACTGCGGCCATGACGGCGGATGCCGGACGTCCGGCCTGATCCTTCAGTGCAACCGTTTTGAGCTCGACGATCTCGTTCATCGGTATTGAGTATAGGGGCGTCGCGCGCTCGCCCATGACAAGGATGCCACGGTGATCGTCTATGAGCGCAATCACGTGATGCTCGAGTCGAGCATCGGTAATACGAACGAGATCGCCGAACAGCATCGAGTCGTACCTGGCTATTTCGACACGGTGACGAAGCGGTTCGTGCAGCACACGAGTAAGTAGTAGTCTCTAAGCCAGATGTGCGCGCCTCCGCTCTTCAGGATCTGGCTGATCCTGGCCGCATGCTTCGGAATCGCGTTCGCGCTCGTCACGCCGCCGATGCAGGCACCCGATGAAGTCGGTCATTTCTGGCGCGCGGTTGCGATTGCGCGCGGCGATTGGGCGCCCTCGAAAGTGAATGGGCTGCTTACATCGCGCGCGCCGAAGGGTGTTCGCGATCTCGTCGGTACGGTATGGGTCTTCACTGCCGGCCAGCCGGAAGTGAAGATTGGTATCGAACGAATCCGCGCCGCCGCGCGCGTGCCGATGCAGCGTGACGTGCTGGTAAACATCCGGTATCCCGCTTACTACACACCCGTGGCGCAACTCCATACGGCTGCCGTGTGGATCGTCGCGATGGCATTCGACGTGCGGCCGCTCTTCGCGTTCTATACGGGACGGCTGTGTAACGTTGCGCTGCTCGTCCTGTTGATGTCGATCAGCATGCGGCGTCTCGACGACCACGCCAGCGTGGCCGGCGTGACTCTGCTGCCGATGACGCTCTATCTGGCCGGTTCGTATTCGACGGACGCGATCACGATCGGCCTCGCGGCGCTCGTGACGGCGCTCGCGCTCACGCCCGATGAAACCGACGAGCGATATCCGCACAAGCTTGCGATTGCGACATTGCTTCTCTGTCTCACGAAGCCGGCGTATATCTTTCTGCCGCTCATCGCGCTGCGAACCGTCCGACGCGATCGGCGCGCGCGGAGCACCTCGCTCGTTGTGGTGCTCGCGGTGATTGCCGGAACGTCGCTGTCCGCGTTCAATGCGGCGCGAAATTACAGCGTCGGCAGAGCGGGTGTCGGAATTGATGCGAGCGCACAACTGCATTCGGTGCTTCACCATCCGCTGCGATTCCTTGGTGTTCTCGCCGGAGATGCACATGCTCATGCGCTCGATTACGTCGATCAACTCATCGGCCGTCTGGGCTGGATCGACGTCGGTCTGCCGGGGACGTTCCTCTGCGCCATCCTGCTGCTCTGCGTCGGATTGACGACGCGCCCGTTGTCCGGAGTCGTGGATCGCGCAATCGCCGGGATGCTGATCGTGGGCTGCGCATTCCTCGTCGTGCTTTCGCAGTATTTGACATGGACGCCGGCTGGAGCCGGGTTCATCGAGGGAGTTCAGGGACGTTATTTTCTGCCCCTCGTGCCTCTAACACTTAGCTGCATCGGCGTGCCGGGCGGGCCTGACAGAATCCGGCAAGGAGCCTTGTGGCTCTTCACGATTGCGATGGTTGCGCTGAATCTTGCCGCACTCGTGATCGTCGCGCGGCGGTATTACTGAGTGCTACGAGAGATCGAGTGCGCGCCGCCAATGATCGCGCATCTCCTTCGGTAGCGATGCCAGCTCATCCTCGACCTCCGCAATCACCTCATCGCGATCGTCGCGGTCCAGGAGACGTGCGACATCATGAAGATCTCCAGGGCCTCCGGCGTACAGCTTCAGAAGGATGAGGTCGGCGACCGCGGGGATGCGGAGTTCAATCCCGCTCAGCGCGATCACCTGGGCGCGATCAAGGGCACGTTTCTGCCATTTGTACTTTGCGACAATGACGTCGATCGAGGACGCACCGGCCTGAATGCGGACAACGCCGGCAAGCGGATCGTCGAAGTCACCTTTGCGGATTTCGACGCGAATGCCGGCCGAGGTCAGGTCTCTCCATGTCGTCTCCGTCAGGGCCGAATCGTCCGCGGTCATCAGATCGAAATCGGCAGTCTGACGAACATAGCCTCTCGCTGCGAGCGCGTACGCTCCGACTACGGCCCAACTGTCGAATCGCGATGCGATTTGCGCCACGAGCTCGAAGTTCATTCGTCTTCCATGCAGCGCGACGGTGTGCGGCCTGCGCGGCGTTGCTTGCGAATGCGCCGGCGTGCTTCTTCGAGCGAGATGCCGTGTGTTGCCGCGAAGAAGTCGAGCCCCTCGTTTGAAAGAGCGATCGCCATTTCGATGCGCGCAGCAGGAGTCATCGCCATCAGCTCGCGTTGTTGCTGCTGCTTCAGTTCGTCGGCCACAGAGCGCATCGCGTCCAGTATAGGTGGAGTGCGGACGTCTCGTCCGCACGCGAGTCCGGATGGTTCACGCAGAGAGAGAAACCGCAGACACTCCGTCATCACAAGGGCACGAAAGCGAAATTCAGAATGCAGCATATGCAGAATTCCGAATTCAGGGGCGTCGGGCTTTTCAGTGGGTAACCGGCCAATGATCGAGCGGCTTGCGATCGCGTGCCTTGGTTTCTTTCTCTCAGTCGCGGCGCGTGCGCGCGCCGTGGCTCGCTCGGGATGACGGAAGAACGAAAAGCGAAATGCAGAATTCAGAATGCAGAATTCAGAATGCAGACCGAGATGTCCCAATGTGGGTGTTTTTCATTTTGAATTCTGAATTCTGCATTCTGAATTTTGCTTTCGGCTCCTGAATAGTCCGGGCTAGTGGACCTTGTCCACCAGGGCGGCGTAGGTTGGGTCTTTGTACCCCCGCTTCGCCAGCGCGTCGATCATCGGCTGCGCCTCGGCGCGGCGGCCGAGGAGGATCAGTGCGGAGGCGTGGGTATCGAGGAACATCACCGGCGCGTTCGCAACATCGCGCGTGAGCGGCTGCATCGCGAGCACCGTCCTCTCGAGCTCCGCGTGCGCTTCGTCGCGGCGCCCCAGCGCGAGCAACACCGATCCCGCGACGCGCCGCGCTTGCGCGAGATCGCGCGTCCAGCCCGTGTTCGACGGATCGATCGCGCTCAAGCGCTCCATCGTTGCGATCGTCTTCTTCATCTCGCTCGATGCCTCGGCGAGTCTCCCTCCCTGGAACAGCACGTCGCCGAGCAGGGCATCGCACATCGCGTAATCGCGGGACCATGTTGCGTTCGAGCGGTCGCGCTCCGCGAAGACGCCGAGGATTTGCGTGGCCTTCGTGATGTGCTCGATGGCGGGCGCCACTTCGCCCTTGGCCTTGAACACGCGGCCGATGACGGCGTGCGAGAACGCGAGCTCGCGCTGCCATGCGGTGTTCCCTGGCTCCTTGTTGACGACGTCTTCCATGATTTCGCGCTGCTGCTGGAACTCCGCGATGGCATCGTCGAGCTGACCTTTCGAGCGCAGCCCCCAGCCGATGCTGTTGTGCGCCACGGCGAGCTCGCGGCGCCAGAGCAGATTCGATGGCTGCTTCGCGGTGAGATCGATGAGGATGCTCATGTACGTGCGGTACTCGCGCAATGCGCCGTCGCCATCGCCGGCGGCATCGAGCACGTCGCCGATCTTGCTGTGGCTGACGCCCAGCTCCTCGCGCACTTGAAGATCGGAGGGAATCGCGGCGACGATCTTGTCCAGCAGCGCGGTGCTCGCCGTGTATTCGGCGAGGGCTCCCTTCACATCTCCCTGCTGCATGAGAATCTCGCCGATCTGGCTGTGGCGCGCGGCGAGCTCACGCCGCCACTCATGATGATCCGGCTCCGCGGCCAGGACCGTCTCGATCATCTTCTGCGATGTGCGCATGTCGGCGACCGCGGTCTTCACATCGCCGCGCGCACGCGCGACCACACCATGAAAGTAGTGCGACATCGCGACGTCATTCTGCCGCTCGCGGCTGGAAGGGTCTTTGTGCAGCAGATCGTTGCGGATCGCCGACGCCTCGTTGAACGCCTTCTCGGCATCATCGAGCTTGCCGCGCATCTTGAGCACGTAGCCGATGGCGTCGAGCATCGTCGCGCGTTGCGCGCGCTCCTTGTCGGAGAGGGACCGGCTCGGAATCGAATCGAAGTAGAGGAGTGCCTGGGCCGACACACCATCGAGCAGATCGAGGCGTCCGATGGGCTCCAGGCCGATGCGCAGATCGCTGAGCATGAACTCGAGCAGCTTCTCCGCCCGCGCATGCGCCGCCTTCTCCTCGGCCTGCGCGCGTGCCAGCAGCCAGGTGTAGATGCCGCCGCCGAAGATGATCACGCCGAGCAGCGCCGCGGCGAGGCGGCTCGCGATCTTTCGCTGGCGCGCGATCGCCTTCGTCCGTTCGTCCTTCGCCGAAATCTCCGCGAACAGCGCCTCGCGCCGCTCCTCGTTCGCGATGCGTCCGGCCTCGATGCGCGCGAGCATCAGATCGCGATTGCGAATCGCGGCGCGCGCGAAGCACTCCGAGACCTCTTCGAACAACGGCGCGACTGCCGGATTGTCGGGCCAGGAGATCGCCGCACGCTGCAGCAGATCGATGATCGCCCCGTATGACGCATACGAACCGTCCGAATTCTCGAGCATCGCCGATGCGCGCAGCGCCATCGATTCGGATTCGCGCCGTTTGCCCGCACCGGAGAGATATGCCTGCAACCGCTGGACGATCTCCATCGCGGATTGAATTCGCTGCTCGCGCTCGGGCTCGAGACACTCGAACACCAGCTGTCGCAATTCTTCCGGCACTTCGCGACCCTCGGCCGCTTCCTTCGGGTCGGGAAACTGTCCGTCGCGCGCCATCTCGAAGGCGGTGCGCGAGTCGTCAGCGTCGTGCGGAGCTCGCGACGTGAGCAGCGTAAAGAGGATGCCGCCGAGGAGATAGACGTCGGTCCAGGGACCGATGCGATCTGTCGTGCGCAGTGTCTGCTCCGGCGCCATGTAGGCGACCGTGCCGGCGGGATTCGTACCGCCGCTCGCCATCTCGCTTGCGCCGATTTCTTTCGGTATCCGATAGAGCGCGACGGCGAGTCCCCAGTCCATCAGCAGCACTTCGCCGAACTCGCCGAGCATCACCTGCGATGGTTTGAGATCGCGATGCACGACCCCGCGCGAGTGCGCATAGGCAGTCGCCTGCGCGACGTCGATGAGAATCGGCAGATGCTTCGCGAGGAAATCTGCGACGGAGAGCGTCGAGAAATCCTTGTTGAGCAGCGAGAGCCAGGTGTGACCCTCGACGTAGCGCATGACGAGCACAGGCAAGCCCGCTTCGTCGGCGCCAAGGTCGTACATCGGAATGATGTTCGGATGCTCGAGACGCGCGGTCGTCAATGCTTCGATGCGGAAGGCGTCCTCGACTGCGCCGGTATTGCGCATGCCGGAGCGGATGCGTTTGAGCGCGACGATTCGCCCGAGGGAGTATTGATTCGCACGCCACACTTCGCCGAAGCCGCCTTCGCCGGCGACGTTCAGGAGATCGAAGTCTTCCACGACATTGCGAAGCGGACGACTCTCGGCCAGTGATCCGCCACGCGGAGTGGGCGTGCTCAGAATCTCGGTGATCTCAGGGTTGTACGAGCTCTGAGGATCCTCGGGGAGATCGTCGGGGATGGACATCTTTTGGGATTATCGCTCCGGGAGAAAGTCAAAAGCGAAAGGCAGAACCCAGGTCCCTCGCTCTCGCTCCTAATGACACGACCCTCGTCCGAGCCCTGAGATAGTCCCTTCTCCCCCGCGCACGGGGGAGAAGGTGCCCGAAGGGCGGATGAGGGGCGGTTTTCGTGTGAGGCATAGACCCCTCATCCTTCGTTCCCAGTTGCCGAATCTCCGTTCCGGGCCTACGTTGCTCGTATGGGCGACGACGTTGAAATCACAGCGGGCAAACCGAAGTCCGAGATCGATGACGACGCTGAACGGCGCGAGGCCAGGGACGACGAGAAGGAGCGCGACGACCGTTACCGAAAAGATGTCTCGAATCCACTGCGCGTAACGGACTGAGATACTGTTCGCACCGCGAACATGTTCTCCACTGACGACCTTCAACGGCTCGCACAGCACGGGATTGCGAAAGAAGAGGCGGAGCGGCAGATCGCCTTGTTGCGCGAGCCGCCCCCGGCAACGAGTCTCGATCGTCCGTCGACCGTCGGTGACGGCATCTCGCGCATCCGCGACATCGATCATCGTTCGCTGATCGATCGCGCGGAGGCCGCGGCGAGTGCGGGACGCGTCATGAAGTTCGTTCCCGCATCCGGCGCCGCGACGCGCATGTTCAAGGATCTGATTGCCGCGCTGCACGATCAGCGGCGCCCCTCTGCCTTGCCAGCCGGCCGCGAGTTCTTCGAACATCTGGACGCATTCGCGTTCGCCGAGGAGTTGTGCAGGCGGGCGGAGGTCGCACCGGAGGACGAAGCGAGCGAGCGGCGCGTGCTCGCGACGCTGCTCGAGGAGATGGGCTACGCGCAGAAGCCGAAAGGTCTGATCCCATTTCATCGTGTCGAAAAAGCGCGCACGGCATTCGAGGAACAGCTGCTGGAAGGGACGCGCTATGCGCGCACGATGCACTTCACCGTTGCGCCGGAGTTTCGCAGGGAATTCGAGGAGACGCTCGTGGCACTCGCGCCGGATGTGATGCGCAGGCGGCGCGGTATCGAATTGAACGTGTCGTTTTCCGAACAGCATCCGTCGACCGACACGCTGGCAATCGACGCGGACGGCAATCCCTTTCGCGCCGCGTCGGGCGAGCTGCTCTTTCGCCCCGGCGGCCATGGTGCGCTGCTGCGCAATCTGCAACTCGCGAATGGCGACATCGTCGTCATCAAGAACATCGACAACATCGTGCCCGACGAGGCGAATGGTGAAGTCGTGCGGTGGAAGCAGATTCTCATCGGCTATCTCATCCGCATTCAGCAGGAGGTGTTCGAGCTGCTGGAGGCCTGCTCGCGTGAGGATGTGCCGGAAGCCTGGCTGGATCGCGCGCTGGCGCTGGCCGCGTTCCGCTTCGCGAGGCGGCCGGCGTCGCTGCTTGCGACACCGGACGAGAAGCGCCGCTTCGTGTTCGATGCACTCGACCGGCCGCTGCGCGTCTGCGGCGTCGTGATCAACGAGGGCGAACCGGGCGGCGCGCCCTTCTGGGTCGTGGGCCGGGATGGTGTCCGCTCGGTGCAGATCGTCGAGTCGGCGCAGGTCGCGACGAGCTGCCCCGAGCAGGTCGCGATCTTCAAATCGTCGACGCACTTCAATCCGGTCGACATCATCTGCGGGCTGCGCTCCTGGCGCGGCGAGCCGTTCGATCTGGAGCGCTTCGTCGATCCGGAATCGATCTTCATCGCGAAGAAATCCTTTGAAGGGCGCGAGCTGAACGCGCTGGAGCGGCCCGGACTCTGGAATGGTGCAATGGCTGGTTGGAACACGATCTGTGTCGAAGTGCCGGCCAGTACGTTCGCTCCGGTGAAGACCGTGTTCGATCTGCTGCGGCCGCAGCATCAGGTGCAGGCTCCGACGGAAGTCGAAGCGCGCAAGCTGAGCGAGGATCTGCAGGCCGCCGTCGATGTGCAGCGTACGTTGCAGTTGCACGATGAAATCTCCGCGGTCGGCTTCGATGCCGCTTCGATGTTTCAGCGGTCGCTGGATGTGAGCGGCGACATCTTCAATGTTTGTGGACGCGTGGCGTTCCTCGCGGATGTGAGCGGGCATGGCGCGGCGTCCGTGCTGATGGCCTCGGTCGTGTCGCAGCGGCTCATGTCGATGAGCGACGCGTCGCCCGCGCAGGTGATGAAGCAGCTCGAGCGCGAGTTTCCGTTCGAGCGGTTCGGCAAGTATCTGACGCTCGTGTTCGTGGTCGTCGATGACGATGCGCTGCGCTATGCGTGCGCCGGACACCCCGGACCGATCGTGATTCGCGAGGATGGGAGCATCGAACGGCTCACGTCGAGCGCGCCCGTCATCGGTATCGGCTGCAATGCGGAATTCTCGGAAGGAAAGGTCGCGATCAATCCGGGAGACCGCGTGGTCTTGTACAGCGACGGGTTGCTCGATGACGAGAATCTCAAGGGCGAGCACTTCGGCCTCGAGGCGCTCGAAGAGCACTTCGCCGCGGCGCGGTCACAGACGCTGGCCGATGCGTGCGCGTCGCTCGGCGAGGTTTTGCACGAGCGGCGCGGCGATGCGCCGCCGCGCGATGACATCGCCCTCCTCGCGCTGGAGATCGTGTAGGACGGGCGCCCTCGCCTGTCCTCTCGGGCAGATTGAACGGATGGACAGGCGAGGGCGCCTGTCCTACACCGTCGCCGAGCAGAACTTGCAGCGGCGTGCCGCCTTCGGGATCTGCGACAGGCACTCCGGACAATCGCGCACATTCGGCGGCGCCGCTTCAGGCTCCCGCCGCAGCTTGTTGAACCACTTCACGATCATGAAGACCGCGAAGGCGACGAGCATGAAGTCGATGATCGCGTTGATGAACAGTCCATAGTTCATCGTCGGAACGCCAGCCGCTTTCGCCTGCGCGAGCGTATCGAAGTGTCCGCCACCGAGCGCGATGAACTTGTTGGAGAAGTCCGAATGTCCGGTGAGGAGCGCCAGGGGAGGCATGAGGATGTCTTCAGTGAAGGACTTCACGACCGTGCCGAAGGCTGCGCCGATGATGACGCCGACGGCGAGATCGAGGACGTTCCCTTTGAGCGCGAATTCTTTGAACTCTTTTCCAATACTCATGAAGCGAAAGCATACGACTCACGGAGCCATTGCTCCAATTGCTGATCGACATCGACCGGTGACGACAGCTGGACATGATGTGCGATCTTCTGCGCCGAGATCTTCTCGGTGCGCGCGATGCGCCCATCTCGTTCCTGCCGCGGCAGGAAGAATCCGAGGTCGATGCGCGACTTGCGAATGGTGATGCCGCCGAAGTTTTTCGTCGTCGAGAGCGTGATCATCGTCTTCAACGGATTGAACTGCATCGGACCGATCGCGCGCAGCAGCGCGCAGAGGGCCTCGAACGTCGCACGAATCTCCGGTGACGCGCGGTCGAGATGTTTGTCGAGCGAGGTGAGCTCGCAGGAATGCTCCCGCGTCTGGCGCGTGAAGCGGCGCCCGCAGGAGGGGCACTGCCAGCCTGTCGTCATCCCACGATCTCCCCTGCGTGCAGCCTTCTCAAGAACAGATCGAGCGGCAGGACCCTCGTACCATCCACCATGAGCTCGCGCGATCCGCGATAGACGACGTAGGCCTTCGCGGAAATCTCGGATGTCAGTGCGTCGATTCCCTTTTTGTAATCGCGGCGGAACTCGCGGCTGCTCTTGACTTCGATCGCCACTGCCTTGCGGCCGTGCCACCAGACGAAATCAACCTCGCTGCCGCCTGGCGTTGCCCAATAGCCAAGCGAGCCCCGGATGTTTCCGTATCGCAGATGACTGCGAAGCTCGTGGTGGATCAGATGTTCGAGCAGGATGCCATCCCAGTCGCCGGGCATCGGCTGATCGAACCCTCCCGCCGCAGCGTGGAGAACGCCTGGATCGAACCAGTAGAACTTCTGCAACGCGACTTCTTTCACCTTTGCTCGCGGACGATATGCCGGGAGCCACGATCCGACCAGCGTATCGACGAGCACGTCGAAATAGCCTCGCACCGTTTCGCGCGACACGCCTGCGTCGCGCGCGATCCCGGAAACATTCGTTCGTTGTCCGGCTGCGAGCGCTGCGATCTCGAGAAAACGGGCGAATCCTCCCAGGTCGCGGACGAGGCTTTCCGCCTTGATCTCTTCCGCAAGATAGGTCGTGACGTATGCGCGAAGGAAATCCTCGCGCGCGTCGTCGCTTTTCGCGTTCACGCTGAGCGGCATAGCTCCGAAGCGAAGGAGTTGCGCAGGTGGAACAGTGAATCCCATTTCTGCAGTGGTGAGCGGGTACAGCTCTTTCACGACCGCCCGGCCGGCGAGCAGGTTGGCCGCGCCACGTTTCAGTTTCCGCGCAGACGAGCCTGTCAGGGCAAATCGTTTGTAGCCATTTTCTTCCATGAGCAGATGGACTTCATCGAGGAGGCGCGGTGCGCGCTGCACTTCGTCGACCACGATCCAGCTGGTTGCCGGATGAGCCAGGACTTCGCTGCGAAACGCGGCAGGATCGCGCTCGTAGCGCAGCATGACCTCCGATGCCAGCAGGTTGACCGTAAACGCCTCGGGAAAGTGCTCTCGGAGCCAGGTACTCTTGCCTGTTCCTCGAGCACCGAAGAGGAAGAAGGCAGAGGATGGCACGGGAAGCGTACGTGGAAACATCGACACCGAATTTACCGTCAAATTGGTGTCGATGTCTACAGGCGGCATTTCGGCGCCTGTGCCCCACAGGATCATGACGTGAGAGAATCGGCGCTCGTCCACAAGATCGCAGGAGGCTTCGACCATGACTCGTGCCCGCTTTGCAGTCCTGCTCGCTCTCTTCACACTCGTCGTTTCGCAAAGCGCGTTTGCGCAGAAGCGGCGCCCGCTGACGCCTCCGCCAACCAGCGAGATCACGATCCTGCAGACCACCGATCTGCACGACCACGCGAATGGGGCGGGGCATGTCGGCTTCGATGTCGATCCTTCCTACGCCATGAGCACGAGCGGTGCGTATGCGCGCATCTCCAGCTATGTCGGCTACGTTCGCGCAACGGCGGGACATCCGGTGCTCCTCGTCGACTCGGGCGACTGGACGATGGGGACTCTGTACGATCTGACGCTCGGCAGCCGGCCCTTCGCGCTCGCTTACATGAACGCGATGCGCTACGACGCGGTCACGCTCGGCAATCACGAATTCGATTACACGCCGCTGGGACTCGCCGGAATGATCGCCGCCGCGCGCTCCGGCTTCAATTTCTCGGTACCGATCGTCGCGACCAACATGAAGCTCAACGGCAACACGGATCTCGCTCCGTTGGTCGCCGCGGGAGCGATCGCGCCGTCGTATGTGAAGACACTCGACAATGGAATGAAGGCCGGCTTCATCGGCCTGATGGGTGAAGAGGCGGCGATCGAAGCGCCGGCGTCCGCGCCCGTCACGTTCGACGCGCTCTCCACGCACTACGCCGCGATTCAAGCCGTCGTCGACGATCTGCGCAACAACAAAGGTGCGACGATCGTGATCGCGCTGTCGCACTCCGGTACGGATGCCAGCGGAAACGCGGGCGAAGATGTGAACCTCGCGCGCCACGTGCGCGGCATCAACGTCATTGCGTCGGGACATACGCACACGCCGCTGGCGTCGACGCATCCGGTGGCGAACGGAGACTGGACAACGACCATCATCGATGCCGGCGCTTTCGGTACGAACGTCGCGCGTCTCGATCTGCTGGTGCAGCGGAGCAACGGAACATCGACCGCGCAGGCGTTCAGCAATCAGGCGATGACGAATGCCAGTCTGACGGGAATCAAAGTCGGACTCGTTCCCGACACGATCACGGCCACGCTCGTGGCGGCGACGGACAAGCAGCTCAACGCGGCGCTCGGGCCGATTCTCAAGCAGTCCTTTGCCGACTACGACGCGGCGAGCACGGCGAAAGGCATCTATCACCCGGCGGCGCTCGCGACGCAGGATATGGACTCGAACGATCGCAACCCCGTCCTCTCGCCGAACGGCCTAGGCAACCTCGCGGCGGATTCGGTGCGCAACGTGCCGAACTCGATCATCGCGCAGGCGCTCGCCGCGGCAGGCGGTAATCCCGCGAATCTTCCCGGTTATGACGTGACTCCGTTTCAGATCGGCATCGTCGCAACGGGCGTCCTCCGCAACAATCTTCCGGGCAATGTGCCGCTGACGTTTGCCGATATTTACGACGTGCTGCCGCTCGGCATCTCGCCCGACCAGTCGCAGGCGCTGCCGGTCGGCTATCCGATGATGTCCGGCTACGTCGAGCTGGCCGATCTCAAAAAGATCTGTGCGCTGCAGCTCGTGGGACAGAGCAATCTCGTTTCGTCGTCGTTCTATCTGAATATGTCGGGCCTTCGCTATTCGCTCAAGCCTGCAGAGACCTACACCTACTTCAAGTACGCGACCGCGGCGGCCGCGTTGACCATCACGCAGGACAAGGCGGCGCGCGGTTCGTCGCAGGCGCTGGCCACGATGAAGGCGCTCAACACGCTCGCGAGCGACCTCGGTGCCGCGCTGCTCGATGAGAGCGCAGGCGGCAATCCGTACGCGACGGCGCTGTTGAAACTGAACGATCCGACCACGGACTTCAATCAGATCATCGCGAATCTCACTGTCCTCGGCGAAGTCGCGACCGCGGCACTCAAAGGAACGAACGTCGCGAGCGGCCTCGTCGTGTCGAAAGCCGTGAACGCGATCGATGTCGTGTCGTTGTTCGCGACGAGCGACGCGATGAACACAGGGACGACGACCGACGTGACGTCGGGCCGCTTCCGTACGGCAGTCGATCTCTATGCGCTCCTGCTGCTCGGCGCGGTCGAAGCGCAGTACGGCGTGAAGATCACCGCGTATCAGACCGCGACCGGTTCGACGACGCTCTCCTCCGCCGATTTCGTGACCCTCCTCGGCAATCGCATCGACGCGGATCCCGGAACGAAGGGCGTGCAGGAACTGAAGGAGTGGACCGCGCTGCTGGCGAATGTCGGCACGGGGCTGAAGGGAAAGATCGGAACGGAGTACGCCTCGACGGCGAACTTTGCGGAGTTTCCAACCGCAGGCGCAGCGGTGAAGACGCGCAATGCGTCATATCCGATCGCATCGATCGGACAACTGGCTGGAACCATGGCCGCCCTGCAGAAAGCGCCCTAGGAAGATGAACGAACCCTGGAAGGGGTTCTCAAGGAGATTAGCCAGGGGTAGCGCCGGAGGCGCAACCCTGGACCGTGACGGCATGAAAACCCTACTTTCCTGGAGCGGTGGCAAGGACAGCGCGCTCGCGCTGCACGCGTTGCGCAATCGCGGCGAGCATGAGGTCGCCGGTCTTCTCACGTCGATCAGCGAAGAACACCAACGGGTGAGCATGCACGGGGTGCGCATCGAGCTCCTCGCCGAACAGGCTCGGCGGCTGGACCTTCCATTGCGGACCGTTGAAATGCCCGCATACCGCAACGATGCTTCGTCCGACGCCGCCGCGTGCCCGATCGATCTTCCGGGCAACAACACGTACGAGAGCGCGATGCTCGCCGCGTTTGCGCAGGCGAAGTCAGAAGGAGTGGAAGCGATCGCGTTTGGCGACATCTTTCTCGAGGATCTGCGCGAGTACCGCGAGCGGTTGCTGGCTCGCGCCGGCCTGAAGGGAATCTATCCGCTGTGGCGGAAGGACACTAACGATTTGCTGCACCAATTCATCGCCGGCGGCTGGCGCGCGATCGTCGTCTGCACGGACGGCGAGCGGCTTCCCGATTCATGGAGTGGCCGGCAGATCGATGCCGCGTTTGCGAGCGAGTTGCCGGCGGCGGTCGACCCATGCGGCGAGCGAGGCGAATACCACTCGTTCGTCTACGACGGTCCGCTGTTTTCGGAGCCGGTTGCTTTTCGGAAAGGGGATGTCGTGACGCGCGAGCCATTCGCGTTTTGTGAGCTCTTGTACCAGGGATGATCGAGTCCCGTCGGCGCGAAGAAGTGCGTGCCGATGCACTCGAAGCCGAGCTTCTCGACGACGCGGCGCGAGGCCTCGTTGTTCGGATGATGTCCCGCGTAGAGCGCTGTCGCGTGCAGGACGTTGAACGCGTGCTCCATCACGGCACGCGCCGCTTCCGAGGCGTGGCCTCGTCCCCAGAAGGCGGGCATCAGATGAAACCCCAGCTCGAGCTCATTCGACTCGATTTTGTGCGGCTTGAGTCCGCAGACTCCGGCGAACGTCTCGCGCTCGAACAGCGGCCAATACTGAAACCCGTATCGCCGCTCATGCTCGATCTCTCGTTCCAGCCGCTCGCGCACTTGTGCATTCGTGTACGGACCTCCGATGAAGCGCATCACCTCTTCGTTCTGCCACAGCGATGCGGCGAGCGCTTCGTCTGCGGTGGTCCAGGTGCGGAACGTCAGGCGAGCGCAGTGCGGAAGCATCATCGTCCGCGCGCCTGCTCGCCCCGCAGCACCGTGCACGTGCTGCTCCCACGCGCGAGGAGCTTCTCTGCGGGGACGCTCACCAGATCGCACTCGAGATAGACCATCGACTTGCCCGCGTGCACGACGCGCGCACGGGCCTCGAGCTCCGTGTCGAGCACCGGCCGCAGGAAGTTGATCTTCAGTTCGAGCGTCGTGAACGACTCGTCGAGCTCGAGCAGCGACGCGCACGCCATCCCCATTGCGCCATCGGCGATGTCGCAGAGGATGCCGCCGTGGATGGTGCCCATCGGGTTCGCATGTTTGTCACGCCGTGCGGAGAGGCGGAACACTGCCTTCCCTTCCTCGACGCTGACGGCATCGAAGCCGACGAGTGTCGCGATCGGCGGCGGAAACGTCATCCGCAGTTCTTCGACTGTCTCGCCGCGCATGACGCGCTGCAACGCCTCGAGCATTCTCATTGCCGACCTACGATACCATCACGAAACGTGACACTCAGTCGTCTGTTCTACGCTTCGCTGCTCGCGCTGACGCTGCTGCTGGCGCTGCTCTTCTGCCTCTTTCTCCGCGGCTCGCAGCAGACGATTCTCGAGAGCTCCGAGCGTCTGCGCGACGCCCACGCGCGGCGCATCGCCGCGAATGTCGAGGCCTACCTCGATCAGGCGCAGCAGGCGATCGCGCACGTCGAGACGGAGCTGCAGCATGACGCGTGTGGCGTCGACCGCCCGCAGTCGATCGCTCCCTGTCTGGAGAAAGAAATCCTGAGCAACACGAATCTTGCCGAGGCGACGCTGACGCATGCGGATTCGCCGTGGCAGGTCTCGTACTTTCGCGACAGCGCCGCGGAAGGCGCGATGATCGGAGTCCGCACGACGGTCGCGGACAACGGACGGTTCATCTCCGAAGTGCGGCGGAAGGATCGTGTGCAGAAGCCGGTGACAGCCGAAGATCCGACGGCGCATCCGACGTTCACCACGCCATCCGCACCGCCGAACTACGGCGTCATGACCTGGAGCGATCTCAGTTACACCGAGCTCGATGCGCGGCTGCCTGAGGAGAAGCGCCGCGTCGTCGTCACGGTGATGAAGACGATCGAAGATAAGAACGGCCACTTCGCAGGCGTGCTGCGAATCGGTCTGCTCACCGAGAAGATCGACGAGCTGACTCGCGAAGAATCCGCGGCGAATGCACCGCACGAGATCTTCATCTGCGATGACAGCGGCCGTCTCATCACGCGACTCACGCCGCAGGACCGGCTGCAGGAAGACAAGTCGGACGAGTCGCTGCGCGTGGTGCCGGCGAAGATGCCGCCGGAGGTCGCGGCGGCGCTGCATGACAAATCGCTGCGCGAGGTGAGTCCGCAAATGCTGAATACCCGCGGCGAGCTCACAGCCAACGGGCAGCCATACTTCGTCAGTTTCCGCGGGTTGCCGAACACGCAGGGATGGCGGGCCGGCATCGTCGTTCCGGAGAGCTACTACTTCGGGCCGCTCTATGCGATCCGCAACCAGATCATTGTGGCGACGCTCGCGTTGATCGTGGTGATTCTGCTGGGAGGCATGCTGACGCTGCGGCTGCTGCGTCGCGGACTGAAACAGATTCAGGGCGAGACCGCTCTGATGCGGCGATTCACGTTTGCGCCGTCCGTGGTCGAGAGTCCGTTCCGCGATGTGGATGACGTTCTGCGGAGTCTCGATCAGGCGAAGACCGCGATGCGGGCGATGGGCAAGTACGTTCCGATCGGGCTCGTGCGGCAGCTCTACGAGTCGAATCGCGAGCCGATGCTGGGCGGCGAGCTGCGCGATGTCTCGCTGATGTTCACCGACATCAAAGATTTCACGACCCTCGCCGAGCGCCTCTCGCCCGACGTTCTCGCCCGCAACCTCGGCAGCTATCTCGAGGTGATGACGAATGCGATCCAGGCCAATGCGGGGACGGTCGACAAGTACATCGGCGATGCGGTGATGGTGATCTGGAACGCGCCGACGGAGGTCACGGAGCATCCGTTGAAAGCGTGCAGCGCTGCGTTAGCCTGCGTCGAGGCGACGCGCAATGCGAGTCCAGAGCTCGTGACGCGCTTCGGCTTGCATCGCGATACCGTGATGATCGGCCATTTCGGATCGCCGGACCGAATGAGCTTTACGGCGATCGGCGACGGCGTGAATCTCGCGTCGCGGCTGGAAGGACTCAACAAGCAGTACGGGACGCAGATCCTGGTCAGCGAGACGATCTACGAAGCGGCAAAGGAGCACTTCGCCTTCCGCCGTCTGGACCGTGTGGCGGTGAAGGGGAAGTCGCGCGGGATCGAAGTCTACGAGCTGCTGCAGCAAAAAGTTGGGGCCGCGGTGAAGTACGAAGAAGCGCTGGCGAAGTATTTCGCGCGCGACTTCGCCGGTGCGCTGGCGGTTCTCGAGCCGCAGCCGGACGATGCCCCGAGCCGCGTGCTCGCCGAGCGGTGCCGGAAGATGCAGAAGGAGCCGCCGCCCGCGGATTGGGATGGCATCTACGTGTCATCGGTGAAGTGAGGCAGGCCCCGTGCATCAAGGTCCGGCATGTGGTGGCTCGCTCTCTTCGGTGTCGCCGTATTGCTCGCGACGCTGGCCGATCTCGTCTGGACGACGCTCGGGACGCATGGCGGCGGCCCGCTCTCCGGTCCGCTCGCGAATCTGATCTGGGTCGTCGCTCGAAGCGTTAGCCGCGGAAATCATCGGCTGCTGTCGTTTGCAGGCTCGCTCGTCCTCGGCGCGCTGGTCATCTTCTGGGTGATGCTCATGTGGCTCGGCTGGCTCCTCGTTTTCTGCGGCGCACGCGACGCGCTCGTGGATGCGGCGACCCATACGCCAGCCAGCACGATGGCGCGGATCTACTTCGTCGGTTCCGCGATGTTCACCAGCGGTACGAGCGAGTACAACCCGAAGGGTCACGGATGGCATCTCGCGGCGGCCGCGTGTGCAGGCTCGGGACTGTTCGTCATCACGATGTCGATCACGTACATCATGTCCGTACTCGCGGCCACGGTCGAGAAGCGTGCGCTCGGAGCGTACGTGTGGGATCTCGGCGCGACACCCGAGCGCATCATCGAGCGCGCGTGGGACGGCGAGCGATTCGCAGATCTGCAGACGCATCTCAACCAGTTCGTGATCGCCGTGGAGTTGTTTGGCGAGCAGAATCTCGCGTTTCCGATTCTGGAGTTCTTCCACTCGGAGAATCGCAGGACGGCGGAGCCGCTTCGCATTGCGGCAATGCTCGAAACGTTGATTCTGCTCAGCGAGGGTGTGCGCGCAGACGTGCGTCCGTCACGATTGCTGATGCAGACGGCAATCGATGCGATTCGAGGCCTCGGCGCCGTCGTCGAGAGCGAGTTCGTCGAGCCCGCTGACGAGGCCCCGCTGCCGCCCGATCTCTCGATTCTTCACCGGCTGGGCATTCCGGCGGAGTCGGAGGAGGCGTTTCTGCTGCGCGTCAGGGAGTACCGCAACGTGCGGCGGCGGCTTCTCGGCCTGATCGAAAAATCGGGGTGGGATTGGGAGGACGTGTTCAGCGCGCGCCCGTCATCCTGAACGCAGAATTGAGGGGCATTACTGATTTCAGTGGGTAGATTCTGCAGCGACCGATCTCTCGTCATCCCGAGCGAAGTCGAGGGACCCGGGTGGGCGGGCGGTACGAAGATCATGAATGAAGAATGACGCGCGAAGCGCCACATCAATTTTGAATTCTGCATTTTGAATTCTGCATTCTGAATTTCGCTTTTCGATTTCCTCACACGGCTGTGAGCGTAAGCGAAGGACCCCCTGATTGACTGCGGCGAAAAACCGGGAAGCGGGAGCGGCGCGGGGCCGCCTTGAAACGAAAAGCGAAATGCAGGATTCAGGACCTTCAGTGCCCACCCGGGTCCCTCGACTACGCTCGGGATGACGGAGATCTGAGCTTGCTCAATCATCGGTCAGATTACCCACTGAAAAGTCCGAAGCCCAAAAAAAGGGAGGGCCGAAGCCCTCCCTCAACTGAAATACAAGTGCAGCGAAACGTTAGGGTGCCGTCACCGTCACGTCGTCGATGAACTCGTTGTTGCCGTAGGCGCTGATGCCGAGGAAGCCGAGTTGTACGGTGGTGCCCTTGTAGGCGCTCAGATCGATCGTGGCCTGCTTCCAGCCCGTCGAGCCGTCGTAGCGGTTGACCGCGGTGCCCACGTTCACCCAGCCGGAGCCGGTGTTGACCTGCACCTGCACCTTGTCGGCGGACGTCGAGTAGCCGGTGTCGTGATACATCCAGAACTTGAGCGTGGCCGAAGCGACGGAGCTCGAGATTGCGAAGCCGGTCGTCTGGTAGACGCGCGTCTGGTTGCCGCTCGTCGCATCGTACGAATTGAACTTCGCCAGGTAGCTGCCGCCATGCGGGCTCGCGGTCGGCAGCGTGCCCGACGTGACGTACGTCCACGCGCCGGTGGTGCCCGAAACCTGTGCAGTCGCCCAGCCGGTGCTGCTCTCGAATCCGTTCGAGAAGAGCGTCGTTGCCACGCTGCACGTTGCGGTGAAGTTGATGCCGGTGACGTTCGCGCTGCTCACCGTCACGCTCGTGCTGGCCGGTGAGAACGTGCAACCGGTCTTGCTTGGCGTCACGGTGTACGTGCCGTTGGCAAGTCCGCTGATCGTGTAATTGTTCGCGCCGTCGCTCGTCGCGCCCTGCGAGCCTGCGGTCACCGTCGCGCTGAACGTGCCTGCGCTGCCGGAGATCGAGTAGGTTGCGACTGGCATGGTGACCGTCGCGGTGATCGTGAAGCTGCCCGCCGCGTAGCCGTTCACGCCGAACCACCAGGTGCCGGTCGACGGGCTGCTCGCCGTGCACGTCTCGTTACCCGAGGAGCTGTATGGACGGCAGATGTAGGTCGTGGACGTCGGCTTCGCGTTGAACTGCGTGTAGAGATCGACGTCAGCCGTCGCTGCGCTCGTCGCAACCGTGAGACTGGTCGCGCCGGCGGGCACGCTGATGAAGTAGTACTTCCATGCGCCCTGCGCAACGCTCTGGCCGCTGACAGCTACACCGCTCGTCAGCTGCGTGTCGCCCGTGCCGCAGGTCGCGGTGAAGTTCGCCGTGACGTTGGCCGAGGTGATCGTGACCGAAGACGATGCCGGCGAGAACGTGCAGCCGCTCTTGCTCGGTGTCACGGTGTAGGTGCCGGCGGCGAAGCCGGACATCGAGTAGTTGTTCGATGCATCGCTCGTCGTCGTGCTCGAGCCGGCGGTGATCGTCGCGCCCGAAGTGCCGGCGCTGCCGCTGATCGTGAACGTCGGTGCCGTACACGTTGCCGTGAAGTTGATGCCGGTGACGTTCGCTGACGTGATCGTGACCGATGATGACGCCGGGGAGAACGTGCAGCCGCTCTTGCTCGGCGTGACCGTATACGTGCCTGCCGCGAGACCTGCGATCGAATAATTGTTCGAGCCGTCGCTGGTCGCCGATGACGAGCCCGCGGTCACGGTTGCGCCCGAGGTGCCGGCGCTGCCGGAAATCGAATAGGTGGCAGCGGTCGATGTCGTGATCTTCGCGGTCCAGATTTCTTCGCTCGCGTTATTGCGGCGATCGGTCCACGACGGGAAGAACGAGTTGCCGTAACCCGAGAGGCCGTTGTAGTCGCCGAACTGATTGCCGGAGTCGGCGCCGGTCACGGTCTCGTCGGTCATGGCTGTCGTGACTTTGACCGGCGTATCCCAGGTCACGCCGCCGTCGCTCGACATCTGATAGTAGACGTCGACCTTCTTGCGGTTCGGATCGTTCACGGTGTCGTAGTAGATCGCGCCGAGCGTGCCGGTGGTCTCGTCGACAGCGAGGAACTGATTGAACTGATCATTGAGGCTGCTCTGATTGTTGATCTTGACGCGCGCGCTCCAGGTTGCGCCGCCGTCGGTCGAGCGGGAGAACCAGACGCGCGTCTTGCACGTCGAGCTCGCGTTCGTGCCCGGCTCGTTCGTCGCGGTCGTGCAGCCGGTGTCGCCCGAAAGATCGGTCCAGAGCGCGTAGACGTTGTTCGTCGTGCCGTTCTTGTATGCACCGCCGGAGACATAGAGAAGGATGCGGCGGCTGGAGAACGCCGGAACGCCGATGTCGTACGAATCGTAGGTCGTGACGATCCTCACCGGCGCCGCATAGCTGCCACCGCCGTTCGTCGACTTCACGATGTAGATGCCGCGCGAGCCGGTGTCGGGATAGAAGCCGAAGACATCGCCGCCGGAGTTCGTCTTCACGTCAGCGCCGATCGCGGTGCCCGTCGTTTCCGAACTGCTGATCTGAATCGGAGTGCCCCAGCCGGTCGAGGTGCGGCGATTCATGTAGGCCGGGTTGCCGTTGTGCCAGATCACATAGATGTTGTTTGCATACGGCGATGAGCCGCTGTGATCGACCCACTGCATCTGCTTGTCGGTGTTCGTCTGGCTGCCGGAGATCGTGCCGTCGAACGTCCACGTTGCACCGCCGTTCGTCGACTTGTACGACTGCACCTTCAGCGTGTTGCCGTTGATGCCCATCGTGCTCGACCACGCGGTGCCATCGGAGGTCCACTCGACGGTCGGATCAGAGTGATACGAGTCGCCACTCGCGAGCGGCAGTGTCGTCTGCCCCCACGTCACACCGCCGTCGGCCGAGTAGTACATGCCCTGCGTGCCGGAGCCGCCGATGTTGTTCGAGGCCGAAATGATCTTGCTCGGATTCCAGTAGTTGATGCGGATGTCGGACTCGCTGCGTGAGGAAGTCTGCGATCCGGAGGTGCGAACGTTCGTGCCGGCGCTCGCTGCTTCAGCGCCGAGGCGCTTCACGGGTCCGCGATGCTCAGCGGCGTCATCGCGATCGCCGAACTCATATCCAGGCTCCATCGTCGCCTCGGGCTGTCCGGGCTTGAACTCCTGATGCGTCACCATCCACTCGAGCACTTCCTTCAGTACGAGCGGATAGCCGCCGGTCGGATCGTTGTCGTTGTCGTAGTTGACTTCAGGATGTCCCTTGCGCCAGTAGACCTTCAGCCAGGGCGGACGGATCGAATCGTCTGCGTCGTGCGCTTTCAGTTTGCTGAAGTCCTGATTCTGGCGAATCAGTTTGTCGAGAGCGCTGCCGGGTTTCGCGTGTGCTTTCTTGAGCTGATCGTCAAGCGACGGGAACTTCCCGTTGCCGTTGCCATTGCCGTTG
>JACXTT010001274.1_pt1 | contig 42493 bp, 45 predicted proteins | sample 9270951 | NCBI WGS metagenome assembly JACXTT01 (sample SAMN15532306, study PRJNA645909) | rock metagenome | isolation source: weathered quartz diorite | place: Puerto Rico | collected 2017-06-21
CGACCTCGTAGCACCCCTCGCCGGCGTTGCGCCGCCAGGTCCCGGGGAGCACCGCCAGGCGCCCGGCCGGCCCGACGGCGAGCGCACCCTGGCCCTCATCACCGACGCGCTCCCGGACGTCGCGAGGCGCCCGGAGGTCGATGAGCCGGGTGCGCGGCAGTGGCCGAAACGATCCACGGGAGGCGAGCAGCCCGGGTCGCCAGGCGCCCCAGGCCGTGATCGACTCCCGTTCGATCAGCAGGCCTTCGGTGAGCCGCACCTCGGCGAACACTCGCCCGGGCGGCGTCCAGGCGAGCGGCAGATGCCGGGCGTCGACGGCGTACCCGGCGAAGAACTTCGCGTTCTTCAGGCTGAACCGTGCCGCCGCACGCGCGATCCGTGGCGCGCCGATCGTCGCGGCGGGCCACGACAACGGATCGAGCGCGTCGAACATGCGGACCTCGCCGCGGAACGACACCGCGACCCCTCCCGCGGCGACGAGCCCGGCGACCCGAGCGCGTTCGCGCCACGCTCGCGCCTTGACCGAGCCGCGCGCCGTCGTGAGCCAGAGCCGCCCGCCGTCGAGGACGAAGACCACCGGCGTGCAGTGCGGTCCGTTCGGCGTCGAGGCGGCGATCCAGCAGAGCACGCCTTCCTCCAGCGCGCGGAGGGCGGGAGGCGGGATGCGCTCGCTCATCCGGGAGGCGCGGCAAGCATGAGCGACGTCCAGGCCGCGTGGCAGCCGAGGCTCGCGAGCACGCCGTGCGTGCCGGCCGCCAGGCCTCCCCACACCGCGCCCGACACGATCGCGCCGGCGGCGATCGGAAGGCTCTCGCTCGAGGCGTTCACCAGGACGTAGACGCCCCACGTGGCCACCACCCCGAACCTGCCCTGCACGAGCCCGCGCCAGAACAGCTCCTCGCCCGAGGCGGTGACCCCGGCGGCCAGGACGAGCGCCGTCCAGAGCGAAAGGCCCTCACGGCGGCCGTAGATCGTGGCCACCTGGCGTTCGAAGACCGGCGAGCGTCGAGCGACGGCGACGAACGCCCGAGTGGCGAGATACAGCGCGACGCCCGCCCCCACGCCGATCGCGAGCGCTGCGGCGGGAGCGATCGCGCGGACCAGCCGAACCCGTCCGGTCGCGACGGCCGCGATGCCGGCCGCGCCCTCGACGATGCCCATCGACCACCACACCGAGACACGGCCGGCGACGGTCAGCCGCCAGGCGAAGGCCACGGCGAGGGCGCCGGCGACCGCGAGCGCCACGATCACGGCAGGAATTTGATCTTCGCGGCGAGCTCGGCCACGAAGGCCGTGATCACCGCCAGGTAGAAGAACCCGGTGGCGGACTGGACGGCGGCCGGACGCGTGCCGCGGAGCGTGAGCTTGATGAACACGGCGATCAGGCCCGTGCACGCGACCATGCCGATCGCGATGAGCGAGGCGCTGCCGCTGATCGAGAGCAGCGGGTTCAGCGAGTTGCTCGCCGCCCGGGTCTGGTCCGCCCCGCCGAACCCCCCCGCGATCACCGCGACGGCGTCCAGCACCACCGCGGCGCCGAGCAGGATGGTCATCCGGTTGATCGGGCCTCGCGAAAGTCGCCGGTCCGTCAGGTACCAGTGCCCGAGGAGCAGCCCGTCGATCACCGCGCCGGTGAACGCCGCTCCGGCCACGAGCTGGAAGAACGCAAGGCCGGCCGATTCGTCGGCGACCCGCGCGAAGGCGGCGAGCATGCCGACCGCCAGCGGCACGGTGAGGATGCCCACGATCCGGGCGAGCGCGGCCTGTCGCGCGGCCAGGAGCGCGAGCCAGACGACGGTCGCCCCCGCGAGGGCGAGCGCGAGCCAGACCGGCGTTCGCCCGCCTGCGGCCGTTGGGTCGTAGCCGGCGTTCGCGGCTGCGGCCGTCCCCATGGCGAGCACCGCGACGATCCCGCCCACCAGGACGAAGAATCCCGGCCGGACCTCGCTCCAGAGGGGAGTGAGGAACAGGAACCCGACCGCCCCGGCGACGGTCTCGGCCAGCACCAGGGACATGACGCCCGCCGGCCCGCTCATGCGGCCGGCGGTGCTTTACGCGGTCGCCGCACCCGCATAGCGTATCGACGATGGACGCGGCGCGGCCGCCGGACGATCAGGAGGTATCGCTCGACGACGCCCTGGTCGGTGCCAACGGCACCGTCCAGGAGGTCGTCACCGACGCCATGACGGCGCGTTCGGTCGGCTCCGGCGACGTGGACATGCTCTCCACGCCGAGCCTCCTCGCGCTCATCGAGCGGGCGGCGGTGGCCGCACTCGCCGGGAAGCTCCCCGAGGGCACGACCACCGTCGGCGCATCGGTCAAGCTCGTGCACCTCGAGCCGACGCCCGTCGGTACCGCGGTCAAGGTGACCGCCAGCATCGAGCGCATCCGCGCACGGCGGCTGCACTTCATCTTCACCGCGTTCGACGCGTCCGGAGAGATCGCGGGCGGGCATCATGTCCGCGCCTTCGTGGATCGGGCTCGCTTCGAGGCGGGAGCCGCCGCCAGGGCCGCCGAGCCCGCCGAGGAGCTCTAGGCCAGGTACGAGGCGCGACGCATGAGCGTCGGGTCGACCATCACGTTGATGCAGGCGGGGACGTTCGCCTCGAAGGCACGGGCGAGCGCCGGACGGATCTCCGCGGGCGAGGTGACCTTCTCGCCGAAGCCGCCGAGTCCCTCCACCATGCGGTGGTACGGCGCCTCCGGATCGAGCTCTGAGGCCGGGGCGTTCCCCTGGCCGTAGAGCGCCTCCTGCGCGACCTTGATCTGCCCCCACGCGCCGTCGTTCCCGATGATCCCGACGAACGGGATCCGCTGGCGGATCGCGCTCTCGTACTCCATCGCGTTCAGCCCGAACGAGCCGTCACCGTAGACGACCAGCACCTGCTGGTCGGGCTTCGCGAGCTTCGCGGCCATCGCGAAGGACGGCCCGACGCCCAGGCAGCCGAACGGCCCAGGGTCGAGCCAGTGACCCGGCGCCCTCGCCTGCAGGATCGAGGCGCTGATCCCCACGATGTCGCCGCCGTCGCCGACGACCACCGCGTCGGGATCCAGGAAGTCGCGGATCTCCCTGGCGAAGCGCTGCGGGTGGATCGGCACCGCGTCGGATTCCATGCCCGGCCGGGCCGCCTCGAGCAGACGGCCTTCCTCGTCGCGAACCCGGCCCGTCCAGACCGGTTCCTGCGTCGAGCCGGCACCGGCGTCGATCAGCTGCTCGATCACGCGTCCCGGATCGCCGACGATCCCGACGTCCGCCGGCCGGTTCCGCCCGATGTGCGCCGCGTCCACGTCGACCTGGATCACGACGACGTCGGGCGCAAACCCCTTCGTGCCGAAGCCGAGCCGGAAGTCCCAGTCGACCCCGAGCGCCAGGATCAGGTCGGCCTGCCCCAGGGCGAACCGACGCGCCGCGGAGAAGAACCGCGGATCGTCCGGAGGGAGGCATCCGCGTCCGAGCGAGTTGAGGAACACCGGCACCTTGAGCGCGTGGGCGAGCCCGGCGAGGGCCTCGTGAGCGCCGGACCACCGGACGCCCCCTCCCGCGAGGACGATCGGGCGCTCGGCCGCGCCCAACCGGCGGACCGCCTCCTTGACGAGGTCCGGATCGCCCTGCGGGCGGGCGTCGGTGCGGGACGCGCGCGGCACACCCACGTCCGCCGGCGCGGCGTTGAACTGCACGTCGAGCGGCACGTCCAGGAACGCCGGCCCCATCCGCCCGGCCGTGGCATGGCGGATCGCCGCAGCCACGAAGTCGGGGAGGCGACGGACGTCGTAGCAGGTCTTCGCCCACTTCGTGATCGAGGAGACGAGCGTCACCTGGTCCATCTCCTGGAGCGACCCCATCTCGAACTCGACGATCGGGTTCTTGCCCGAAAGCACGAGCAGCGGCGAGTTCGCGTAGCGCGCATTGGCGATCCCCGTCACCGCGTCGGTCACGCCCGGTCCCGCGGTGACGGCCGCGACCCCCGGCTCGAGCGTGACCCTCGCCCACCCGTCGGCCGCGTGGACGGCGGCCTGCTCGTGGCGGAAGTCGACGATCCGGATACCCTCGCGCACGCACCCGTCGTAGATGGGCGCGATGTGCCCGCCGGAGAGCGTGAAGAGGTGGGAGACGCCGGCCGCCTTGAGGGTCTCGGCGATCAGCTGCCCGCCGTGGCGGGGCCCGGTCATCCCTTGGTCTCCATGGCTCGTCCTGTACCCTAGCGGCTCCATGCCGATCTTCCACCGGGGCAAGGGCGAGGCGGAGCCCTCGACCACGTCCTCGCGACCAGATGTTCCGGCGCACGCGGAGGAACCGGACTGGCGCTCGTTCGACTCGGTCGCCGAGACCTATGCGCGCGTCATGGCGCCGAACTTCTCCAAGATCGCGACCGACCTGGTGGGCTTGCTCGGCGCCTCGCCGGGCCAACGCGTGCTGGACGTCGGGACCGGCACCGGGGTCGCCGCGCGCGCCGCGAAGGCCGCGCTCGGCGACGGCGGCGTCGTCGTCGGGATCGACCCGTCCGTCGGCATGCTGCGGATGGCCGCGGTGGCCGGCGGAGGCCCCTCCTACGCGGCGTCCACGTCGATCGACCTCCCGTTCGCCGACGGGACGTTCGATCATCTGCTCGGCAACTTCGTCATGGCGTTCTTCCCCGACTACCGGACGGCGCTCTTCGAGCTGCTCCGCATCTTGCGACCGGGCGGCCGCGTCGCGGTCACGGCGTGGGGCCCAGGCGAGGACCAAGACGAGCTCAGGACGACCTGGCGACGGGTCGCCGAGGAGTTCGCGGAGCACGACATCCTCGAGGACGCGGCCCAGCGCGCGATCCCCTGGGAACGGAAGTTCGGCGACCGGAACGAGCTGAAGGATGTGCTGCACGACGCGGGCCTCCGCGACATCTGGACCGAGCTTCGCGATTACCGGTTCGATTCCTCACGCGAGGACTGGCTCGCCTCGCGCGAGGTGACGCCGGTCGCGAGGTTCCTCAAGCAGATGCTGAGCGACGAGTACTGGGACGTCTTCCGAACCCGGGTCAGAGCGGTCTTCGCCGAACAGTTCCCGGACCGTATCAACGACTTCCGCGACGCCGTCCTTGCGGTGGGCCACAAGCCCTCGGCGAGCTAGCCCGTCCGATGTCGTCTCGCTACCATGACGGGGCCCTCCTCGACATCGTCGTTGACTGGCAAGCGGCCACCGTTACGCTACGTATCTACATCAACAGGGCCGCCATCGACGCCTCCTCACTCCCGTTTGGAGGGCAGCAAGAGCACCAAGAACTTCATGAGCCAGAACTGCCCACGGGGACCTACTCGGTGATCGTTCGAGGCTTCGTCGACCTTCGAGTACCTCAGCAAAGGCCGTGGGGGCCGAGCGTCTATGTCGACGACCTATCGCTGGAGGAACAGCCCGACGGCTCAGTGCGACTCTCAGTGCAGATGCAGAGCGGCGATGTGATCGAAGTCGTCGGTGGCATGGTCGAAGAAGCAGCCGACTCGCCAGCTGACAACGAAGCCTAGCTGAGGTTCAGCACCCGGAACGCCTCGGCGTGCTCGACGCCGATCTTCTTGCCGTTCTCGACGGCCTCGGCCGGCAGCCACTCCTTGAAGAACCCGAGCATGTCGCCCTCCACCTGGCTCCGGTGCTCGAAGAGGGCCGCGAGCTTCGTCTCCAGGTAACCGGAGATGTCGTGGTAGTGGTTCGGCTCGTTCGACCACCCGAGCCAGACGGACGGAACCTTCCACGGCTCGAGACCCTCCGCGAGCTGCTCCGCGAAGAAATGCGGGTTGCCGGCGCCGGGGAACACGGCGTCAAGGGCGGTCGCGCCCGCCGTCCGGTGATCCGAGTGGTTGAAGTAGTTCCCGCCGAAGAACCACGCGGTCGGGTCGCACGTCAGCACGATCGCGGGCTTCACGGTGCGCACCGTACGCGCAACATCGGCGCGGACCGCCGGCGTGTTCACCAGCTCGCCGTCGTGCGTCCCGAGGATGGTCACGCCCGCGAGCCCGAGCACCTTCCCCGCCTCCTCCGACTCGACCGCCCGGGTCGCGGCGAGCTCCGCGCGATCCTGCGACGGGTCCTCGGAGCCGCGATCGCCGTTGGTGAGGATGAGCAGATGCACCTCGCGCCCGTCGGCGCACCACCGCGCGAGCGTCCCGCCGGCGGCGATCTCCGCGTCGTCCGGATGGCCGAAGACGGCGAGGACCGGCCCTTCGGTCACGACTTGGTTCGCCCCTTCCCACGGCCGCGCGCGGCCTGCGTCTCCACGTACCGGATGAGGGTTCGCGCGGGCGACCCCGTGGCGCCCTTCGGCCAGACGTCGGTCGGCGTCTCGGCGAACGCGGTGCCCGCGACGTCCAGGTGCGCCCACGGCGTGTCGCCGACGAACTCCTTCAGGAACAGGCCCGCGTTGATCGCGCCGCCCCAGCGGCCTCCGGTGTTCTTCACGTCGGCGACGGTGGACTCGATGTTGCGCCGGTAGTCGCTCCAGAGCGGGAGCTGCCACCCGGGCTCGCCCTCGGCGCAGCCGGCCTCGAGCAGGTCGTCCACCAACCCCTGGTCGCTCCCGATGATCGCGTAGACGTCCGTGCCGAGCGCCACCATCGCCGCACCGGTGAGGGTCGCCGAGTCGATCACGACGCGCGGCTTCTTCTCGACGAGATAGGCCAGCGCGTCCGCCAGGATCAGCCGTCCCTCGGCGTCGGTGTTCAGGACCTCGGAGGTCTTCCCGCCGCGGTGTCGCAGCACGTCGCCCGGCCGGATCGCGGCGCCGCCCGGCATGTTCTCCGACGACGGGATCGCGGCGATGACGTTCACCTTGGGCTTCAGCTGCGCGATCGCTCGCATCGCGGCGATCGTGGCGGCCGCGCCGCCCATGTCGGCCTTCATCCACTCCATCTGCGTCGCGTCCTTGAGCGACAGCCCGCCGGAGTCGAACGTCACCCCCTTGCCGGTGATCGCGATCGGCTGGCCGCTCCCGTCCGCGCTGTAGGAGAGCTCGATCAGCCGCGGGTCGTTCGCGCTCCCCGATCCGACGCCGAGGATCCCGCCGAACCCGCCGCGCTTGAGCTCCGCCTTCGTCCAGATCTTGCAGCGCAGGCCGTTCGATCGCGCCATCTTCTCCGCCTCAGACGCGAGGAAGCTCGGCGGCGCATCGAGTGCCGGCGTGTTGACGAGGTCCCGCGCCCAGTTCCCCGCGTCGGCATAGACCTGCCCGCGCCGGAGCGCAGCCTTCAGGCCCGGGCCGGATCCGAGCACCATGACCCGCTTCAGCCGCGGTTTCTCCTTGGACGCCTCGTCGATCGGGCGCTCCTTGTACGTGTCGAACCGGTAGGCGCCGAGCGTCACGCCCTCAGCCAGCGCGTGCGCCGAGGCCTCGGGATCGTCCCCCACCTGGGCGAGCGTGGTGGCGACCGTCCCGAACTTCACCGCCGCCCGTGCCGCCTTCATGGCCGCGCGGCGCACGGCGCCGGCGCCGGCGTCGGCCTTCGGCCCGACCCCGACCAACATGACGTTCTTCGCCTTCAGCCGGCCGAGCGTGGGGATCACGAGCAGATCGCCGAGCCTTCCGCTCACACGGTGCTCGGCGAGCGTCGCCAGCAGGTCGGCGCCCAGCCGTTGCTGGATCTCGGCGACGCCGGGCCCCGCGGCGCGGTCCTGGAACACCGGCAGGATGAGCAGGTCGGCCGCCACCTCGGCGGGCGGGACGGACGAAAGCTCGAACGTGGGCACGGCGGCGCCTCCTCTGACCGACGAATGGGCCCCCAGTCTAGCGGGGGTGGGCAGCCGGCCCACCGCTCCCGTACGCTCTCACGCCGTGGAGAAGCGGAACCTGACGCGCTTCGTGCACTTCTCGCCGGAGCACGTGAACCGCGAGACAGTGTTCGAGACCGAGCATCTGTGGACCCAGGTGATCTGCCTGGATCGGAATCAGTCGATCGGGCCGATCACGGACCACGAGGCCGACGCGGTGTTCACGATCCTCGCCGGCGAAGGCCTGTTCCTGGTGGACGGCAAGCGCAAGCGACTGGAGCAGTGGGGAACGGTGCTCGTCCCGGCGACGTCGGAGGTGTCGGTGACGAACGGGTCATCCGAGCCGCTGGTGCTGCTGCTGGTCGCCTCGCCGCCGCCGACGCCGCACGCGGTGAGCGGGTAGATCCACCCGCGGCCTGCCCGCGAGCTCATCCCCCGGTCGTCGGCGCGGGCGGCCGACGGACCTTGAGGCGCCGAGCCATGAGGATGACGGCCGCGACGAACAGCGCGGCCGCATACGCGAGGCTCGTCCCCACGGCCTCCGCGATGGAGTGCGACGCGCCGATCGAGACATCGAGCAGCTGGCGTGGCCCCCAGAACGGAAGGAACTTCCCGAGCGTCGCGTCGCTCGAGAGGCTGAGCTGGATCCCCACGACTCCGATCAGCACCAGCGTCGCCTCCAGCTCGACCGGGACGAGGGCACCCACCGCGAGGCCGAACGGCACGGCGATGAACGCCACGAGCCACACCGCCAATCCGAGTATCCAGGGCCGAGGCACGCTCGACCCCACGGCCATCAGGGCTCCGAACAGAGCCGCGACCGGCAGGCCGAGCACTTCCAGGAAGAGCAGACGTCCGGCGATGAGCTCGCTCGGGGCGAACCCGCTCAGTACCAGGCGCTGATCCGCGCGCTTTGACGACAGGACCGAGAAGATCGCCGCTCCCGACACGGAGAAGGCCATCGCGACCCCTCCGGGCACGATCGCGTCCGATGAATGCCCGGTCAATGAGCCGTAGAACGCGAGCGGCAGGGCGACGAGGAGCAGGAGGGCGAGGCGCCGACGCATCAGATCGCGCCCCTGCATCTCGGCGATCGCGCGAAGCCGCGCCCATGCGCTCACGGGGTCCCCGATTCGGCGTGGGATCGCGGGATCGTCAGCTCCACGACTCGGTCGACCCGCTCGAGCTCGGCCAGCAGATGCGTCACCACCACGATCGCGCGCCCCTCTGCCCGCCATCGGGACACGTGATCCCAGAAGTTCACGTACGTGCCGAGATCGAACCCCTGGTAGGGCTCGTCGAGAAGCAGCACATCGGGATCACCGAGGAGCGCCACAGCGAGGTTCAGCTTCTGCCTCGTCCCCCCCGAGAGATCGCGTGCGACGGTGCGATCCCGGAGGGAGAACCCGAACTCCGCAAGGATCTGGCGGCCCTCCGCCACGGCGTCGGCCCTTGGCCTGCCCATCGCGATCCCAAAGAACGAAAGGTGTTCGTCGACCGTGAGCAGGTCGAACAGGCCCGGTTCCTGCGGGCAGTAGCCGACCCGACCGGCCATGCGCAGGGTCCCTGCGTCCGGCGCCAGGAGGCCGGCGCAGATCCGAAGCAGCGTGGTCTTCCCCGCCCCGTTCTCGCCGACCAGGGCGACCGCCTCACCGTGTCGCACGGCCAACGAGACATCCTCGAGGACGAGCCTCCTGCCCAGAGTCTTCCTGATATCGGTCGTGAGGATGGCGGGGGTCGTCACGGATTCCCCGTTCCGGTCCTCCCATCGTGCCCCGCAGCGGCCGTTCCCGGGGTCGCCCGAGCAACGGACAGAGCAAGGAAAGCAAGCAGCGCTGCGGCGAACGACGGCACGCTCGCGCCGAGCGCCGAGTTCGCGAGCGGGTACGGCAGGTGCAGCCACGAGTGCAGGAGCGTCCTGATCGCGTGCTGGATGCCGAGCGGGCCCGTCGGAACGCTCCACTGGTACACGAGGAACCCGAGGAGCCACGCCACGAGCGCGCGCCAGCGCAGGGTGATGTGTTCGATCACCGATCGCCTCCGAAGCACGAAGTAGTCCGCGACGAACACACCGAAGAGCGGAACGAACACCGAACCCAGCAGGAAGAGGAAGCTCTCGTAGTTGCCCAGCGCCACGGTGGGTCGCAGGCCCAGCCAGGCCGCGAGGCCGGTCCCCGCGAGCGCCACGGCGACCACGGCCCACCGCTGCTTGATCCGCCCGCTCAGGTTCTGGCTGGAGACCGCCGCGGAATAGATGTCGGCGAACGCCTCGTCCGTCTCGCCGACGAGGAGCGCGAGGAGCACGATCCAGCCGCCCGCGAGCGACGCGATGGCCTGCCCGATGCCCGCTGGTGTCGTGTCGGAGAGGCTCGCGCCGAGCACGAGCAGCGCGCCGAGCGCATAGAACCAGATGTTCCCGATGGCATAGCCCCAGAAGGTCCCCGTCACCGAGGAGGTGTTCGATCGGGCGAACCGGTTGTAGTCGGCGACGAGCGGGAGCCACGACACCGGCTGCGCGATCACGAGGTCGACGGCCAGCCAGAACCCGAGACCGCCCTTCCCGTGCGCGTGCCAGATGAGCGTCAGGTTCGATGTCGTCAGCACGCGGATCGTGATCCAGAGCGCGACGGCCGCAACGACCCACGCTCCGAACCGCTCGAGCCACCTGCGAACGACGAGGATGGGGCCGCCGAGCGCGAGCAGCGTGCACAGGATGGCGACGACCGTGAGGCAGATCCAGTAGCTCGACAGGCCGAAGAGGCGCTCCGTCATCCGGCTCGCGACGAGGCTCATCGCCCAGAGCTCGAAACCCGTCCATCCGACGAGCTGCGCGATGTTGAGCACCGAGGGGAGGTAGGATCCTCGCACCCCCAACACCGGCCGGAACAGCACCATGCCCGGCACGCCCTCCCGGGCTCCCGCCAGGCCTACGAGCGCCAGGGGCACACAGCCGATGACCGAACCCACCACAATCGCGACGAGCGCCGTTGGCAGTCCGAGGTGCGGCACGAGCAGCGCCCCCGTGAGCAGCACCAGCAGCCCGATCGAGAGATCGCCCCAGAGCACGCCGAAGTCGAAGGAGCTCAGGAGCCGGTGCTCGGGCGGGACAGGCCGGATGTCCCACGAGAGGGCCTCGCGCTCGAGGGTCCGTTCGATGCGCTCGGTGACGCTCGCCATCCCACGCAATCTACTAAAGGGCGGCGGTTCGACCGTCGACGACGTTGGTACGCGCCCATGAACGGTTCCTTCCGACGACCGAGCGCCCTGCTCGCGACGATGCTCCTGGCGGCGAGCCTCGCCGGACGCACGTCCGCCTCTGCCTCGCCGGCAAGCGAACTCTGGACCACCATCACGTACGGCCGTGTCGCGTTCAGCGTTCCGGCGTCGTGGCCGGTGATCGACCTTCGGCTGCAGCCGACCGCCTGCATCCGGTTCGACCGGCCGGGCGTCTTCCTCGGCCCGCAGGATCAGCAGCCGGACTGTCCCGCGTGGCTCGTCGGCCGAACGAACGCCGTCTCCGTCCAGCCGCTCGACGGCCAGTCGGTGGCCCGGGCCCGGTTCCCGAAGCACGCGACGCAGATCAACGGTGAGCCCGCGTTCCGGGGGCTGGCGACGGAGACGGGCGGGAGTCTGGTCGCGGCCTTCCCCCAGCTCGGCGTGCTCGCGACCGTCAGCTTCGGCGCGGATCGGGGGCTGAGCGAACGGATCCTCGCGTCGTTCCGGCACGCCCCCGGGACGATGCTCCTCCCCAGCACCAGCCTGCCGAAGCCGGTCAAGGTCTCGAGGCGGGCCGCCGCAGCGCCGGCCGGCACGGGCACCATCTACACGGGCGAAGGATTCGACACGTGCGCGGCGCCGACGACGGATTCGATGACGGCCTGGCTCGCCTCGCCGATGCGAAGCATCGGCGTCTACATCGGGGGCATCAATCGTGGGTGCGACCAGCCGAACCTCACCTCGTCGTGGGTGGTCGCGGTCGAGGGCCAGGGCTGGAACCTGGTGCCGATCTACGTCGGGCTGCAGGCACCGTGCTCGGGCTTTACGAACAAGATCATCACCGCGCAAGCGGCCTCGGAAGGCACCGCCGCGGCGGACGACGCGGCGGCACAGGCGGCGCTCATCGGCCTCGCGCCCGGCGACCCCATCTACTTCGACATGGAGTCCTACGACGACACGAACACGTCCTGCGTGACCGGCGTGCTGAACTTCATCAGCGCGTGGGTCGGCGAGCTGCACGTCAAGGGGTTCATCGCGGGGATGTACGGCGGCGCGGCCTCGGGGATGCGCGACGAGGCGGCCATCTACCAGAACCCCAGCTACAACACGCTCGACGACATCTGGAACGCCCACTGGGACGGTGTCCACGGCGTGTTCGGCGACCCCTATTTCCCGGACACGGTCTGGCCCGACCATCAGCGGCTGCACCAGTACGCCGGCGGCCACACCGAGACGTGGGGCGGCGTGGCGATCAACATCGACAGCGACTACGACGACGGTGCGGTCGTGTGCTCATACGTCGGGACGGGCATCGTGCCGCCATCCCCGACGGCGGGGAACGCGCCCGCCGCGATCGGGACCGCCGGCCCGCGATTCGACGTCTACGACCTGACCGCCGGCGTCTCGATCGAGCACGCGAGCTGGACGTGCCCACCGGGGTGGTCCGATCCCGACAACCTCGGGGGAACGCTCAAGTCGGGACCGGCCGTCGCCTCCATGGTGCCGGGCACCGACAAGGAGCTGTTCGCCGAGGGAACGGATCTGTCGCTCCAGGAGAACGTGCAGGCGGCGGACGGAACGTGGAGCGGCTGGTCCTCGCTGGGCGGCGCCCTCTCCGCCCGGCCGGCGGCGGTGTCGTGGGGACCCGGCCGGGTCGACGTCTTCGTCCGAGGGACCGACTCGGCCATCTGGCACAAGTGGCTCAGGAACGGCGTGTGGTCGAAGTGGGAGGGCCTGGGAGGAGTGCTCGCGGCCGGTACCGGGCCCGCGGTGGCGTCCTGGGGCAGTAGTCAGCTCGAACTCTTCGTCCAGGGCACCGACAAGGCCGTCTGGGAGAAGACGTGGAACGGAGCGACCTGGTCCCGGTGGATGTCGATCGGCGGGGCCATCGTCGGGGATCCCGGCGCCGTGTCGCCCTCACCCGGACAGGTGCAGGTCTTCGGGCGGGGAACCGACGACCACCTCTGGTACCGCCTCTACGCGTCGAACGCGTGGTCGTCGTGGGGTGGGCTGGGCGGCACGCTCACCTCGGGTCCGGCGCCCGCGATCGCGAGCGCTGGCGCCGCCCCAAGCGTCATGTCGGTCTTCGCGCTGGGCTCCGACGGCGGGCTCTGGGAGATCCGCAACCAGGGGATCTGGGGTCCCTGGTCCGAGGTGCCGTAGCCTCAGCCGCGCGAAGCCCTGTAGAGCTCCACGGGCTTCGCGAGGCCCTTCAGCTCGACGGCGCCGATCCCCTCGAACCGGATCCCGTCGACGGCCACCGCCGACACGGTCTGTGCGCTCACGAGCACCTCGCCGGGCCCCGCCCGCCCCGCGATCCTGGACGCGATGTTGACGGTTCGCCCGAAGTAGTCGCCGTCACGGAAGATCACCGGACCCGCGTTCACGCCGACGTGCGCGGGCGGCATCCCCGCGGCCGGGGCCTTCTCGACGAGGTCGAGCGAGCAGTCGACCGCCTGGCCGGGATCGGGGAAGTGGAACATGACGCCGTCGCCCAGCCACTTCACAGCGCGCCCGCCGCGGCGCTGTGACTCGCGCTGCACGAGCGAGGCGAGGCTCGCGGCGAGCTCCGCCGCGGCATCGTCGCCGCGCTCCTCGGTGAGACGCGTGTAGCCCGTCAAGTCGAGGAACACCATCGCGGGCGGGGGGCCCTGCCGGCGAGGCGTCACCCCCGCCTGGTCGAGCGCCTCCTCGACGTGGCCGACCACATGCTCGATGATCGCGTGCTCCTGGTGCCGGTGGTAGAGCCAGTCGATCAACCCCTCGACCTGCCCGCGCATCATCGGGCTCACCTGCGAGGTGATCTCGAGCATCGTTCGCTCGGGCATGCCGGAGGCGAGCATCGGCTCCTCGACGTACGTGTGGAAGAACTGGGATTCCGCCTGCGTGATCCGCCCGAGGTTCTCGCCGTAGACCCGGAGCGCGCGGATCACCCCCTCGTCGGGCACGCCCGTTGACCGCGCGAACTGCCCCACGGGGAACATCTGCAGGTCGTCCTCGCGGACCCGGTTCTCGGGCAGCGGCGCGGGCAGCCCGAGCGCCTCGTGGATCCGCTCGACGAACTCCATCGACCAGCCGAACTCGGCACAGAGGTCCCGGTAGGTCCTCGCCGAGTACCCCTTCGGCTCGGTGAAGAGCAGGTCGAGGAACGCGAGCGAGAGGTGCCCCGACGTGATCGCCCGACCGATGTCCTCGGAGGCGATCCCCGACCGGACGAGGGCGTCCACCATCTTGACGCGCTGGATGTCGGACGGCCGGAACGACCCGTCCGCGTTCGGCGTGAGGATCCCGAGCTGCACCAGCCGCTCGACGTGCTCGGCCGACGCGGCCGACCGGTCCGCCAGCGTGTCGATCGAGAGGCCCTCCATGCGTCGCATGGTAGCGAGGACAGTCTCGGATAGGCTACGGGGGCCGTGGGCTACGAACAGCTGATCGTCCGCACGGATGGCGCGGTCACCACCATCCGGCTGAACAACCCGGCGAAGCTGAACGCGCTCTCATCCGCCATGACGGCCGAGCTGATCAAGGCGCTCGCCGACGCAGCAAACGACCCGGCCGCCCGGGCCGTGGTGCTGACGGGTGAGGGGCGCGGGTTCTCGGTCGGAGCCGACCTGTCGGAGCTCGAGGAACCCTATCGTCGTGGCGAGCCGCCGACGCCCTCCCGTTTCCTGAAAGCCGGCTACAACCAGCTCATCCCCCTCCTGGTCGGGATGCCGAGGCCGGTGATCGCCGCCATCAACGGCGTGGCGGCGGGTGCCGGGATCTCGGTCGCGCTCGCGTGCGACTACCGGATCGCGAGCGACGGAGCCTCGTTCACGACCGCGTTCGTCAAGATCGGGCTCGTGCCCGACGCGGGCTCCTCCTACCTGCTGCCCCGTGCCGTGGGGACGGCGAAGGCGCTCGAGCTCGCGATCCTCTCCGACCGCGTCGACGCGACGACCGCGCACGCGATCGGGCTCGTCAACCGCGTGGTGCCCGGCGGGTCCCTGATGGACGAGGCGACCGACCTGGCCCGGCGCCTGGCCGGGCTCCCGACCGCCGCGATCGCCCTCATCAAGCGAACGTTCGCGCGTGCCGCCGGGATGTCCCTCGCCGATGCGCTCGACCTCGAGGCCGACGCGCAGGACGAGGCCGCGGCCACCCACGATCATCTCGAAGGCGTCCTGGCCTTCCTCGAGAAGCGCCAGCCGAACTTCACGGGGAGCTAGCTGATGAGCACGCAGGAACGATCGATGTCATTGCCCATCTCGATGCAATCGACGCGTGGGCGCTGGACCATGGCTGCGGTGATCCTGGGCTCGGGGATCGTGTTCCTCGACTCCACGGTGGTCACGGTCGCCCTGCCGAAGATCGGCAAGGACCTCCCCAGCAGCCATTTCGGCGTCCTGGAGGGCCAGACGTACGTCTACGCCGGATACCTCCTCGCGCTCTCCGCGCTGTTGATCCTCGCCGGCGCCCTGAGCGACTACTACGGGCGGCGGCGAACGTACACGATCGGCCTGCTGGGCTTCGGGATCATGTCCCTGGCGTGTGGACTCGCGCCGAACCTCGAGCTGCTGATCCTGTTCCGCATCCTGCAGGGGGCGGCCGGGGCGCTGCTCGTCCCCGGGTCGCTCTCGATCATCACGGCGACCTTCGCCGGCGAGGATCAGGGGCGAGCGTTCGGCCTCTGGGCGGGAGCCTCGGCCGCGACGACGATCCTCGGCCCGGTCATCGGCGGCGCCCTCGTGGACTCCATCTCTTGGCGGATGGCCTTCTTCATCAACCTCCCGCTCGTCGTGCTCGCCCTGTACGCGACCGTGGGTCACGTCCCCGAATCGCGCGACGAGCACGCCACCAGCCATTTCGACTGGATCGGGGCGGTGGTCATCGCGCTCGCCGTCGGCGGGCTCGCCTTCGGCACGATCCGCGGGCAACAGAAGGACTGGCACGGCTCGGCCGCGTTCATCTCGCTCGCGATCGGGGGCATCGCCACCGTCGCGTTCCCGTTCCTGATGGCGAAGTCATCGCACCCACTGGTGCCCCTGGGGCTCTTCACGTCGAGGAACTTCACGGTGACGAACATCTCGACGCTCGTCATCTACGGCGCGCTCTACGTCACGTTCTACTTCATGGCGATCTTCCTGCAGGGCACGCTGGGCTACGACGCCACGGCCGCTGGCTTCGTGGGGATCGCCGGCACGATCCTGCTCACGCTCTTCTCGTCGCGCTTCGGCACCCTCGCGGCGCGCCGGGGTCCGCGGGTGTTCATGGCGGTGGGCCCGGCGTTGATGGCGGTGGGCGTGCTGCTGTTCACGCGCATCCCGGCCACCAGCAGCCCCTGGATGCTCGGGTTCAGCCACGGCAAGCACCTCATCCCGCCCGCCGACTACTTCCGCGATCTGCTGCCGGGGTTCCTGATCTTCGGCGCCGGCCTCACGATCATGGTGGCGCCGCTCACGACGGCGCTCATGACGTCGGTCCCGAAGGAGAAGGCCGGCGTGGGCTCCGCGGTGAACAACGCCATCTCCAGGGTCGGCCCGCAACTCGCGGGCGCGCTCATCTTCGTCGCGATCGCGAGCAGCTTCTACTCGGGGCTGCACACGCGGGTCCCCAGCCTGGACACGGGCTCGCCGGCGGTTCGCCAGCAGTTCGCGCCGTTCAACCAGCCGGGCGCCGGGACCCCGGCCGATCAGGTCACGGCCGCGAACGAATCCTCCGCGCACTCGTTCCACCTCGCCATGGGGCTCGCCGCCGCCCTGCTGCTCGCAGGCGCGGCGATCAACGGGATCGGCATCCGAAACACGTCCCGCGCGCCCACGCACGTCGCGCCGGAGGAGGCGGCCGGGGCGCCGCGGTCCCCGTACGGCCCCGGGGCGCACCTCCCGGTCGCCCTTCGACCCGGGCCGCCGGGGATGCCCGATCCCCCATGACCGCACCGATCCCGATCGCGGATGCGCTCGATCTGCTCGACTGGAAGCGCCGCATCTTCGACGTGTATCGCGAGGTTCGGAGCGCGCCCGACCCGGAGCGGGCGTGGGAGCGGTGGCGGGAGGTGCGCGACGGGATGTTCGCGACGCATCCGCAGTCGCCGGTCCCGATGGCGGCCCGCGCCGCGTTCGCCGGGGTGCCTTTCTACCCGTACGACCACGCGGCGCGCGTGCCGGGCGAGCTCCGCCCCGCGCCTCCGGAGTCCTACGACATCGCGACCTCCGGCGAGCCCGGCGGGTCGTACCGGTTCACGCGCATCGCCACGGTCGACGGAACGATCGCCGAGGAGCCGTTCACGCTCGAGGCGTACTGGCTCGAGGGGTACGGCGGGGGGCTCTTCCTGCCGTTTCGCGATTCGACGGCCGGCCGGGAGACCTACGGAGCGGGCCGCTACCTGTTCGACACCGTGAAGGGTGCCGACCTCGGCACGACGCAGGACGGCCGGCTGGTGCTGGATTTCAACTTCGCCTACAACCCGTCGTGCGCCTACGACCCGGCATGGGTGTGCCCGCTCGCGCCGCCGCCGAACCGCCTGCGGATCCCGATCCGCGCCGGCGAGCGGTACGTCCCACGGGTGGACTGAGGGGCTCGCCGCGGAAGCGGCGAGCCCCTCATTTGACTGCGATTCGTGGTTCGCCTACGCCGGTTTCGCCAGATCGCTCACCGTCGTGAGATGGTACTTGTCGGCGGTGGTCTTCGTCACGACGAACACGTTCTCGTCGGCCGCCGGGGAGAAGTCCAGCACGTTGACGCCTTTGGCCGACATGATCCCCTTCAGGATCTGCTCGTTGTTCGCAGGGTCACCGGATACCTTCGCGGACGGATCGTTTTGGATCGACTCGCTCGCCAGGTATTCGACCTTGATGTCGATCTGCCCACTGAACAGGGCCGGGTCCGACACCTTGCGGCTCTCGATGGTCTCCTGCGTGTTCACGGTGTAACCGGCGTTCTCGAGCAGGATCTTGAACACCTCGGCCAGGATGAGCTGCTCGTTGAACGCGGCCGACACGCCCACGGTCAGGGTCTTGCCCGCGCCGGTCGTGGTCGCGGGGCCCTTCAGGCCGACCACCTGGATGAATCCATTCGCGATGTCGGCCGCCGACACCTTGTTCACGTCGTACTGCTGGTTCATCTGCAGCACGGCGTTGGTCGTGAGCTTCGCCATCACCGAGTTGAGGATCGCGTCGATGTCGGGGGAGTCCACGCTCGCGCGCACGAGCGGGACGAGGTTGTCCGCTGCCTCGAGGTGCTTGTCGTCCTGCAGGACGACGAAGGTCGGGTCGTACACCGAGGTGGAGAACAGCTCGCCGACCTGGATGGCGCCGCTCTTCAGGCCGGAGACCGTGAGCGGGCCGCCGAAGTCGAGCTTCTTCACCTCTTTGAACTCGATCCCGTACGTGTCCTTGAGGCCGATCTGACAGAACGGGTTGGTGGGGCAGTCCGGAGGAGCTCCGAACACGAAGGTGCTGGCGATCGTGCCGCCCCCACCTGCGCTCCCACCCGACTTGCTGCACGCCGTGCCGAGGAGCACGAGCGACAGCACCGCCGCCCCGAGAGCGTACCTGCGGTACATCCGCATGGGTCCTCACCTCTTCCTGGGGTGCCCATCCCCCGAGACGTGGGCGCCGCCGACGATACCAGCGATGGCAGAAACGGTGAGGGGTGACTCAGGCGCGCGAACGCATGCGCGGCGTGAGGCGGCGCTCGAGCAGCCCCAGCCCCACCTCGGTGATCACGGCGAGCAGGGCCACCAGGATCGAGCCCGCGATCAACATCCCGTTGTCGCTCTGCGCGAAGCCGTCGACGATGTAGCGCCCCAGCGTCCCGCCGCCGATCAGCGCCGAGAGCGTCGCGGTCGCGACGACGGTGACCGAGGACGTCCGCACTCCCGCCATGATGAGGCCTGCGGCGAGCGGCACCTCCAGCCCGAGCAGGACCTCGCGTTCGCTCATGCCCATCCCGCGGGCGGACTCGACGGTGTCGCGGTCGACCGACTCCACCCCCACGTAGGTGTTCGTGAGGATCGGCGGGATGGCGAGCAGCACGAGCGCGACGACGGTTGGCGTGAAGCCGAACGCGAGGGACGCGGCCAGCTTCAGCACGACGACGTAGGCGATCACGAGGATCCCGAACGAGGGCACCGCCCGGCCGATGTTCGCGATCGAGACGGCCAGGAACCGCGCCCGCCCGGTGTGGCCGATGAACAGCCCGAGCGGGACCGCGATGGCGCACGCGATCGCGACCGCCGCGCCCGAGATCTCCAGGTGCTGCAGCACGCGCATGGGGATCCCCTCGGGACCCTGCCAGTGGGCGCCGTCGGTGAGCCAGTGGACCGCGAGGGACAGGGCGTGCACGCTAGCTCTCCTCCCGCGCGGTGCGGGCCCGCGCCCAGGGCGTGAGGGTCCGTTCGGCGGCAAGGAGCAGCACGTCGGCGATCAACGCGACCACGACCGACAGCAGCGCGCCGGTCAGGATCTCGGTCGGGTACAGGATGCGCAGGCCTTCGGTGATCAGCTGACCGAGCCCGCCCTTGCCGATGAGGGCCGCGACCGTGATGAGCCCGATCGTGCTCACCGTCGCGACCCGGACGCCGGCGGCGATCGCGGGGACCGCGAGGGGAAGCTCCACGCGCCAGAGCAGCTGGCGACGGCCATAGCCCATCCCGCTCGCGGCGTCCTTCACGTCCTCCGGCACGGTCCGAAGCCCCGCCACGATGTTGCGGATGAGGATGAGGAGCGTGTAGCTCACGAGGCCGATCTCGGCCGTCATGATGGAGAGCCCCGTGAACGGGGTCAGGAGGGCGAACAGCGCCAGGCTCGGGATGGTGTAGAGCAGTCCCGCGAGCGAGGTGATCGGCCCGTACGCCGCGCCATGCCGGTACGCGAAGAGGCCGAGCGGGAGTGAGATCAGGAGCCCGACGCCCACCGCGATCACCGTGAGCACCGCGTGCTGGCGAAGGAGCGCGAGGATCGTCCCCCGGTGCGCCGAGAGCCACTGCCACGACGTGATCGCCACCACCCTCATGACACGATCTCCTTCGAGATCCGCTCGAGCGTGAGGATCCCCAGGTACCGCTGTCCCTCGCTCGCCACGACCGCGACCTGCGTCCGCGACGTGACGATCGAATCCAACGCCTGACGAAGCGAGCTCGCGGCGGTCACGTAGGCGCTGAACGGCCGGGGTCTCACGTCCGCCACGCGCGCATGGCCGTCGAGCGCCGCGAGGTCGATCCACCCGAGGAGCTCGCCGTCCTGCACCACGCTCGTCCAGTCGAACGGGGACGAGGCGATCACGTGGCGGGCCTCTTCGGCGGTCGCCCCCGGCGCCACGACCGGGCCCCTCTCGACCTCGATGTCGGCGACACGGATCAGCGCCAGGCGCTTCAGGCCCCGTTCGGCACCGACGAACTCCTTCACGAAGTCGTTCGCCGGTTCCCGAAGGATCTCCTCGGGCGACGCGAACTGCTCCACGACGCCCCCGCGGTTCAGGATCGCGATCCGGTCGGCCATCTTGATGGCCTCGTCGATGTCGTGGGTCACGAACACGATCGTCTTTCGGATGCGTTGCTGGATGTCGACGAACTGGTCCTGGAGTCGTGCGCGCACGATCGGGTCGACGGCCGCGAACGGCTCGTCCATGAGCATCACCGGAGGGTCCACCGCCAGGGCGCGCGCGACCCCGACGCGCTGGCGCTGGCCGCCGGAGAGCTCCGCCGGATAGCGCCCGAGCAGCTCGAGATCCAGCTCGAGCAGGCCGGCCAGCTCCTGCACCCGTCGATCCACCTTCGCGTCGTCCCAGCCGACCAGCCGCGGCACGGTCGCGATGTTCTGGGAGACCGTGCGGTGGGGCAGCAGGCCGATGCTCTGGATGACGTACCCGATCCCACGCCGGAGCTGCACGGGGTCCTGATGCAGGACGTTGTGCCCGTCCATCCAGATCTCGCCGGACGTCGGCTCGATCAGGCGATTGATCATGCGCATCGTCGTCGTCTTGCCGCAGCCCGACGGCCCGACCAGCACCACCGTCTCGCCCCGCTCGATCTCGAGCGACAGGTCGCCGACCGCGGGCGCGCGCGCCCCCGGGAACCGCTTGGAGACGTGCCGGAGCGAGATCATCCGGCGGCGGTCTTCGGCTTGAATCCCTCGAACGGGTTGCGGCAGGCGCGGCAGAAGTGGGTCGAGCGGCAGAGGGTGGGGCCGAAGGCACTCTCGAGCACCGTGTCCTCGCTGCCGCAGAACGGGCACGTCGCGGAGGGGCTCGGTCTGCGAAGCATCTCGAGCGGGATCACGAGGGGGCGGGCGGGCGGCGGCGTGATCCCGTGCCGCGCGAGGGCCGCGCGGCCGGCCGCAGTGATCCGATCGCTCGTCCACGGGGGGGCATGAACGAATCGAACCTTGACGGTGGCGTCGGGCGCCACGCGCCGGACGGCCGCCTCCGCGTCCTCGCGGATGACGTCCAGGGCCGGGCAGCCGGCGAAGGTCGGCAGGAGGTCGACCTCGACCCTCTCACCGGCAACGACGACGCGCTCGACGATCCCCAGCTCGACGATGGTGCAGGGCGGGATCTCGGGGTCGTGGACGGAGGCGAGCGCGTCTCGGACCCGGACCTCCAGCTCGGACGTGACGGCGCTCACCACCGCGCCCCCGGATGCGCCCGATACAGGCCCGTCATCTCCTCCCAGAGCGGCTCGAAGTCCTCGGAGTGCCGCCCGCGCCTCCCGCCCATCCCGACGAAGCCGCCGTCGTGGACCCAGCGCCCGTCCCGGTGCGTGATCCCCGGTGGCGCCAGGGCCGTCTCCCGTTCGATCTCGCCCGATCCGGTCGGGACGAGCTCGCCAACGTGCGCGTGCCGCTCCAGCACGAAGTCGAGCGACGCGGCTTCGAGCTCAGCGCCGACCTCGGCGATCCACTGCGAGAGGAGGTCCTGGCCGGGCCTCGGGAGCACTCCCTCCTGCACGAGAGCCTCCTCTCCATCGATCGGCTCGAAGACGGCCATCGCCTCGCCAACCACGGCGGTGAGCCCGGTCGCGAGGCGATCGCGCGCCGTCGCCGACGAGCCGCCGGCCATGCGCTGGAACCACAACCGCGCGTGTTCGAGGTGATAGCGCTCCTCGAGCCGGATGACGGCCACGACGTCAGCGAGTTCCTTCCACGACGAATGCGCGAGGGCCGCCAGGCGCACGGCGTCGGCGGTGTCGTAGAGGTACTGACGGGCGAGCGAGTACCCCCAGTCGCCGTTCGGACGCTCGCAGAGCACCGCGTGCCGATAGTCGGCCGGCGCGCGCCCGAACGCGAGCTCGTCCTCGCCCTGCCCGGTGATCGCCCCCGCGAGCCCGTAGAGGAGGCGCGCGTGCGCGAGCTCGTCCTGGGCGATCGAGGAGAAGGCCAGGTCCTCCTCGATGTGTGGCGCCCATCCCGTCCACTCCGCGTGGCGGTGACCGATGATGAGCTCATCGTCGGCGAGCGCAAGCAGGAGCGCGAGCCTCGGTTCCGCGTCCTCAGTCATGCCCGTCGTCCCGCGTCGAGCGCGTGGAAGGCGGGGTCGGCCCGCGGACGACCAGCCCGCGCGCCGCAAGCTCCTGGTGCACCCGCTTCATCTGCGCGCCGACACCCACGTAGCCCTCCTGCCGCCGGTAGGACCGATCAGTGACGCCACCAAGCTCGTTCGCCGGCCACGCACCCTCGTGGATCCGCGCCTCGCCCCGCCTGCGGACCCCATAGGACACGCCCTCCTTGTGCCGGAAGTGGGTCTCGCGCGCGAGGAGCAGCGCCATCTCGGCATCCGGCGCCTTCACGCCGCCCACGACCGCGAAGGCGTCTGCCTCGGTTCGTCTCCCCAGGACCTCCCAGACCGGCACGCTCAGGCGGCCGGCTGCTCGGGGATGCCGGCGAACACCTCGCGGACCCAGGCGTGGGTGTCCCAGACCGTCTTGCGCTGCGCGAGACGGATGTGCGTCATCGGCCCGTCGCCCTTCACGACCCGCCAGAACTCGTCCCAGTCGGGCGGCGTCCAGTCCCACTCGCCGCGCGCCTCGTTCCACGCGAGCCCCGGGTCGGGCACCGTGATGCCGAGGTCCCAGAGCTTCGGCACGTACGTGGTGAAGAACTCCTGGCGGAGGCTCTCGTTCGTCCGGGTCTTGATGCCCCAGTGGATCAGCATGTCCTTCTGCTTGGAGGGAGGCCCGAAGAAGTGCATCGTGGGTTGCCACCACCGGTTCACGGCATCCTGGAAGAGCTTGCGTTGCGCATCGCTCCCCGAGACCAGCTCGAGCACCAGCTGTTCGCCGTGGCGAAGGTGCAGCGACTCCTCGGGGCAGATGCGCCGCATGGCGCGCACGTAGGGCATGTACGAGGCATCCAGCAGGGCCTTCTGGTTCACGAGCGCCGCGCCGTCGATCAGGAACCCGATGTAGGCCACATCCCCCCACGTCTCCGCGGGGTAATGGAACACGTTGTGGAACTTCGTCCGGCCGTTCACGAGGTCGTCGAACATCTGCTCGCGGGTCTTGCCGAGGTCCTCGGCGACCCGGTACAGGATCTGGCCGTGGCCGACCTCGTCCTGGACCTTGGCGGTGAGTGACAGCTTTCGCTTGAGCGTGGGCGCGCGCGGGATCCACGTGCCCTCGGGGAGGGCACCCATAACCTCGGAGTTCGCGTGCATCTCGATGAACTTGAGCGCGGCCTGGCGGTACTCGTCGGGCATCCAGTCGGCGGCCTCCACCTTTCGGCCGGCGTCGATCTCCGCCTTGAACTCGGCCACACGCTCGTCGTACGTCATCGATGGGCCTCCTCAGGCTGTCATGTTACCTGCGGGCCGGGGTGCGCCTCCGCGTCGGCCTTGATGAGCGCGAGCGCCTGCCGGCGGATCAGCGCCGACATGGGACCGATCGCCGCCCAGTAGAGGAGGAACGTGCGCCGGGACTCGTCGTCCGGCACCCTCACGCGCGTCTCGGTCGAAACCACCGAACGGGTCTCGTCGAGCGGGATGACGCGGAAGTTCCACGCGGCCTTGGCGTAGCCCTTTCCGTCGAAGGCCTCGAAGTCGGTCGCGTCCAGATGGAGCACCCGCGCCGACGGCCGCCAGAACGAGCCGGCCACGCCCAGCACCAGCTCGTGCGGTGGCTCCTGCGCCAGCCAGACGAAGCCGTCACGGACGAGGTCGTCGAGCGTCATCGAACGAAGCCTCGGCCGGGGCCGGCGACGCAGCGCTAGGGGGATGCCGCGGGCCGCGGAGAGCCCTCGGATCACCTTCGAGCGGCCGAGATCGACGCGCCGCGCGGCGACGTAGGCGCGATCGACCGGCGCGTGGACGCGAGTGACGTGATGCTCCGAGACGTCGAACTCGGGCAGGAACCGGTCGATCAGCACGGGGGCAATCGTAGCCCCGGCTACACTCACCGGGACCCCAAGGCCTCGGCGATACGATCTCGTTCGAACCCCGCTCAGGAGGCGAACCAATGACCGAGACCCACCAGCTCGTGATCGGCGGCGGCACCACCGACGCCGCCTCGGGCGAGACGTTCGATTCGATCGACCCATCGACCGGCGAAGCGTTCACCCGCGTCGCGCGCGGCGGTCCCGAGGACGCCAGGAGGGCCGCGGCGGCCGCACGGGCGGCCTTCGACGAGGGCCCGTGGCCGCGGATGAAGGGCCGCGAGCGGGCTCCGCACCTGCTGAAGGTGGCCGACCTCGTCAAGCAGCACGCGGGTGAGCTCGCGGAGCTCGAGGCCCGCGACGCCGGTCACACGATCAGGATGGCCAGGGGCGCCGACATCGGGATGGTGATCTCGACGTTTCGGGTCTTCGCCGAGATCGCGGCCAAGGAAAACGACGAGGAGCCGCAGCCGCGCAGCCCCGGCTCGATGAATTACCTCCGGCGCGAGCCCATCGGGGTGTGCGTCGGCATCACGCCCTGGAACTTCCCCGCGCAGATGGCAGCGTGGAAGATCGCGCCGGCGATCGCTGCCGGCAACACGGTGGTGATCAAGCCGGCGTCGTACACGCCCCTCACGACGCTCGCGATCGGCCGCCTCTGCCTGGAGGCGGGGCTCCCCGAGGGCGTCGTGAACGTCGTGTCGGGCCCGGGCGCCGCCGCCGGCGAGTCGCTCGTGGAGAGCCCGCTCGTGGACAAGGTCGCCTTCACGGGATCCACGGAGATCGGTCGCCGGATCATGCAGCTCGCCTCCGGCACGATCAAGAAGTGCACGCTCGAGCTCGGCGGGAAGTCCGCCTCGATCGTGCTCGACGACGTGGACATGGACTACGCGGTCGACGGCGCGCTCTGGGGGGTGTTCTTCCACAACGGGCAGGTGTGTTCGGCCGGCACGCGCCTGTTCGTCCAGCGCGGCATCCACGACGAGTTCGTCGCGGAGCTCGCCAAGCGCGCCGAGGCGATGCGTGTCGGCCCTGCCATGGACGCCGCGAGCGACGAGGGGCCGATCGTCTCGAGGACCCAGCTGGAGACCGTCGAGCGCTACGTGGCGATCGGGCGAGAGGAGGGCGCGGACGTCCTGGTCGGCGGGGAGCGCGCCGCTGTCGAGGGCCACGACGGTGGCTACTACTACCGTCCGACGGTCTTCGCCGGCGTGGACAACTCGATGAAGATCGCGCAGGAGGAGATCTTCGGGCCGGTCCTCGCCGTGATCCCGTTCGACGACGAGGACGAGGCCGTGCGGCTGGCGAACGACTCCATCTACGGGCTGGCGGGGGCGGTGTGGTCGAGCGACACCGCCCGGGCCGTCCGCGTCGCCGAGCGCCTGCGAACGGGCACCGTCTGGATCAACGACTACCACATGATCAACCCGCGCTACCCGTTCGGCGGGTACAAGCAATCGGGCATCGGTCGCGAGCACGGAGAGTTGGGGTTCAACGAATACCGCGAGATCAAGCACATCCACGTCGACCTGGGTGGCCCGAGCCGCGCCAGGCATCCGTGGTGGGACCTGACGGTCCCGCCGCGTGGGGTCGTCGGATGAGCCCGAAGATCCCGGGCCGGAAGAAGGCACTCGCCACGCTCGAGGACGGCAACGCCCGGCTTCGTGACCTCACGACGGGGTTGTCGGACGACCAGCTCACGGCCACGTCGACGATCGGAAGCGGCGACTGGTCGGCGAAGGATCTCATCGGCCACGTGGCGTTCTGGGAAGAGCTCGCGCTCTCGGCGCTCACCGTCTGGAACCGGGGCGCCGAGCCCGACGCCGTGGGTGCCATCGACGAGGTGAATGCCGCCAACCACGTCCGCAAGGCGACGTGGCCCCTCGAGCGAGTGCTGACCGAGAGTCGGGAGGTCCACGAACAGCTGATCCGGGAGATCCAGGCGCTGCCCCATGGAGTGTGGAAGGCACCGGCCCCGGGCACGTTCGCCCGACGCGAGAGCCTGGGCGCCCGGCTGGGTGGCCTCACCGGAGCCCCAGACGGCATGTTCCGGCACGCGTTCGCTCACGTGGGCGACCTTCGCGCCTACGTCGAGTCGCTCGCCTGAGCGCCCTCGGCGATCCGCGTCATGTTGCGGATCGACCAACGAAGCATCCAGCGCTGCCTGGGGCATAGAGCCAGAGCGCCACAGCTCCAAGGACGGGCGGTTCCATCCGGATCTCCTCGACCCACGTGAAGCGCGTGCGATCGCCGCCGACCGGTTCAAGCCGCCACTCCCCCGTGCCGGACACCACGCCGACGTGGTCGACCGCGATCCGACGCGGCGGCTCCCACGCCGTGACCCGGACACGATCGGTGGCCGCGGGGATGCCGAATACCCGGGTCCGAACGGCGAGCGACGCGCCCAGCTCGCGCTCCGGCCCTCGCACCTCGATCCGGCTCACGTCCGGCATCCAGGACGCCTGGCGCTCCCAGTCGGCGAGGATCGCCCAGACGCGCGAGGGCGGCGCCCCGATGACGGCTGCCTCCTCGAACCGCATCGATCGCCTCCCGAACTTGACGAACGCCTGCCCACTGGCCAGAGTACGCGCGGTCGATCGGTCGAGCGGGGAGGCGCGCATGACCTGGTTCCGGTTCTGGCTCCTGTTGCACATCTTCGTCGCGATCGCGGCGTTCGGGCCCTCGTACGCGCTCGGCCTGATCGCGAGCTTCGCGCGCAAGGACCCGAAGAACGCGCACGTGGTCACGGAGATCGGCCACGCCATCGAGACGAAGATCGTGATTCCGGCTGCCGTCCTCATGCCCTTCCTGGGCGTCGCCCTGATCTGGTCGGGCCACTTTCCCTTGTGGAAGAACACCTGGCTCGTCATCGCCATCATCCTGTACGCGATCGCCTTCGCGTTCTCGGTGCTCGTGCAGCGAACCAACACCGTGAAGATGCTGCACGCCATCGAGCGCATGCCGGCACCGCCGGCCGGCGGCGCGATGGGGCCTCCACCACCGGAGATCGCAGCACTGGGCAAACAGCTCGCGATGGGCGGCGCGCTCCTGACGCTCCTCGTGACCGCGATCGTGGTGCTCATGGTCTGGCGACCGGGGTGCGTGGGGATCTGCGGCGGCTGACGTGCCTCAGGCAAACCGAAGGGGGGACTGCCCGCATGTCCCCCCTCCGGCATATGCAGCGCCCGAGCGCCCTCCCGTGCGCTGCTTGTCCCGCCGGGTTGCCGACAGGATGTCGTCTGGTGCGCGGGCAGACGCCTTGAATATCGGCATTCGCGCGCTGGCGTTTGAGCGTAGTCCGAGCAGAATCCGCCCGTGACCTCGGGCACCCTGCTCGCCCCATTGCTGGTCACCCCAGCGGGTCGCCCACCCCTTCGTGGGGACGCGCTGGCCACGCCGCGATCGGTGCCGGCCGCGGCTTTGGCCTGGCGAGACGGGGTGATCACGTACGCCGGGCCGGCCTCGGAGCTCCCGGAGTCCGATCGATCGTCACCGATGGTCCGGGCGACCGGCGCCGTCATCCCCGGCTTCGTCGACTGTCATACCCACCTCCCATTCGTCGGTTGGCGGGCGGACGAGTTCGCCGCGCGGCTCTCGGGCCTGACGTACCGAGACGTGCAGGGGCGGGGCGGCGGGATCTATCGCAGCGCCCGCTTGCTCGCCGATGCCGGCGACGATGCCGTGATCGAGTTCTGCCTTCCTCTCGCTGCCGAGATGCTCGCGCACGGGACGACGGCGTTGGAGCTGAAAACGGGCTACGGGCTGTCGGTCGAGGCGGAACTGCGAGAGGCCCGGCTCGCCCGACGCCTGGCGAGCTCGATCCCACAGACCGCGACCGTGACCCTGCTCGCCTGCCATGCGGTCCCCGAGGGATTGGACCGCGCGCGCTGGGTCGATCTCGTCTGCACCGAGCTGATCCCCGGAGCCACGGCCGAGAGTCTGGTCGACGCGGTGGACGTGTACGTCGAGGACATCGCATTCTCGGTGGACGATCTCCGGCGTGTCGCGGAGACGGCCCGGGAGCACGGGCTCGCCGTTCGATGCCATGCGGACCAGCTGGGGCACTCGGGCGCGGCCGAGGCTGCGGTCGCAGCGGGCTCGCGGAGCGCCGACCACCTGAACCATGTTGGGCCCGAGGGCGTGTCGGCCCTCGCCGGCACGAGTGGCACCGTCGCGGTGCTCCTGCCCACGTCGACGCTGTTCCTGGGGGCCGGCCCTCCCGACGTCTCCGCGCTTCGCTCGTCGGGAGCCGCCCTGGCGTTCGCGACCGACTTCAACCCTGGGACGTCGCCGTGCCTGTCCATCCCCGAGGTGATCGCGACGACGGCCTCGCTCTACCGCGTGCCCTCCCAGGTCGCCCTCACGGGAACGACGTTGAACGCGGCGTGGGTCCTCGGCCTGCACGACGAGCTGGGGTCGTTGGAGGTGGGCAAGCGCGCGGACTTCGCCGTCCTCGACACCGGCGACCCGGCGATGATCGCCTACCGCCCCGGCCACAATCCGGTCGTGGAGACCTGGATCGCCGGCGAGCGCCTGGTCTGAGGGGTCAGGCGAGCGGGCCGGTCACCGACTCGACCGCGGCGAGGAGCGCCCCCGACCGAATCAGTTCAATGGCCGCATCGACGTCGGCTTTCAGCCCGCGGTCCTCGGTCAGGAACGGGACCACCTCGCGCACGGCGGCCAGGGCCGCTCGGGTCGCCGGGGCGGGCGCGAGCGGCGCGCGGAGCTCGAGCGCCTGCGCGGCGCACAGGACCTCCATGCCGACCACCGCCTCGGCATTCGCGACGCACCCGCGCGCGTGACGGGCGGCCGTCATGCCCATGCTCACGTGGTCCTCCTGTCCCGCCGAGGACGGGATCGAATCGACCGACGCGGGATGGGCCAGGCCCTTCGACTCCGAGACGATCGACGCGGCCGTGTACTGCACGATCATGAAGCCCGAGTTCATCCCGGCGCGATCGACGAGGAACGCGGGCAGGCCGTTGTTCGTCGCCGGATCGAGCAGACGGTAGAGGCGCCGCTCCGAGATCGACGCAAGGCCAACGGTGGCGAGCGCCAGCGAATCGAGCGCCACCGCGACGGGCTGCCCGTGGAAGTTGCCGCCGGACACGACCTCGCCGGTGTCGGCGAACACGATCGGGTTGTCGGACACGGCGCCCACCTCGATCTCCAACACCGCATCGGCGTGGCCGAGCGTGTCCCGAAAGGCGCCGTGGACCTGGGGCGCGCACCGGAGCGAGTACGCGTCCTGGACGAGATGCGCGCTGTCGCGGTGCGACGCCGTGATCTCACTTCCCGCGAGGAGCATGCGGAGGTTCGCGGCGGAGGCGAGCTGCCCGGGGTGGGGTCGCAGGCGGTGCAGGCGTTCGTCGAACGGCCGGTCGGTCCCCAGGATCGCTTCGATCGTCATCGCGGCCGCGACATCCGCCGTGCGGGCGAGAACTCGGGCACGATCGGCGGCGACCAGGCCGACGGCCAGCATGCCCTGCGTGCCATTGATGAGGGCGAGGCCCTCCTTCGGCTCGAGCGTGAGCGGTTCGATGCCGGCCGCGCGTAGGGCGTCGCCGGCCGCCATCGGCTCGCCGGCGGTCATCACCCTCCCCTCGCCAATCAACGGGAGCCCGAGATGCGCAAGCGGCGCGAGGTCGCCGGATGCGCCGAGCGATCCCTGTTCCGGCACGACCGGCAGGACGTCGTGGTTGAGGAGCTGGATGAGTCGCTCGACCACGACGGGCCGGACGCCCGAGTGCCCGAGGGCCAGCACATGGGCTCGGAGCAGCAGCATCGTGCGGACCTCCTCGCGCGAGAGCGCGGGGCCGACGGCGACTGCGTGCGAGCGCAGGAGGTCGAGCTGGAGCCGGCGAACCTCGTCGGGCTGCAGGCGCACCGAGGCGAGGCTCCCGAGACCGGTCGTGACCCCATAGACGGTCTCCCCCGCCGCCACCTTGTTCGCGACGACATCGCGCGCAGCCTGCAGCCGGGCCCGAGCGCCGTGGGACAGCTCGACGGGCGCGCCCCGGGCCACCGCGGCCACGTCCGCGCGGTCCAGCCGCTCGCCGATCAGGATCGCCATGTCCGCCGCAGGCTAAGCTCTCGGGTCCATCGCCACAAGCCGGTCAGGAGGCGTGCCCGTGCGGTATCGAGAGGTGCTCGAGGAGCTGCATCGGCTTGCCGATCCCGCCGGGCGCGAGAGCATGGCCCGGTTCGGCATCAGGACCGGCCGTGCGCTCGGGATCTCGATGCCGAATCTGCGGGCGCTGGCGAAGCGGATCGGAACCGATCACCGGCTGGCGGGGCAGCTGTGGCGCTCTCGGATCCACGAGGCCCGGCTGCTGGCCTCGATGGTCGACGATCCCGCTTCGGTCACCGAGCAGCAGATGGAGGACTGGGCGCTCGGGTTCGACTCGTGGGACGTCGTCGACGTGACCTGCGGCGGGCTGTTCGACCGGACGCCCTTCGCCTACGCGAAGGCCGCCGCGTGGAGCTCGCGCGAGGAGGAGTTCGTCAAGCGAGCCGGCTTCGCGCTCATGGCGTCGCTCGCCGTGCACGACCGACGCGCGTCCGACCACGCGATGGCGCGGTTCTTGCCGCTCATCGAACGGCAGGCGTGGGACGGTCGAAACTTCGTGAAGAAGGCGGTGAACTGGGCGCTCCGGCAGATCGGCAAGCGCAACCACGCGCTGAACGAGCGAGCGATCGGCGTGGCGCTCCGCATCCAGGCGCAGGGAACCGCTCCGGCACGATGGATCGCCGCGGATGCGCTGCGGGAGCTCCGAAGCGAGGACGTCCAGAAGCGCCTCCGGCAGCGCCCCTGAGGGTCCGCTATTCGAGCCAGGGGAGCCTGACGCCTCGCTCGCGCGCGGTGGCGAGCGCCTCCTCGTAGCCCGCGTCGGCGTGGCGGATCACGCCCATGCCGGGATCGGTCGTGAGGACTCGCTGCAGGCGCCCCGCCGCATCGTCCGTCCCATCCGCGACGACGACCATCCCGGCGTGGATCGAATATCCGATCCCCACGCCGCCGCCGTGGTGCACGCTCACCCAGTGTGCGCCGGCGGCCGTGTTCACGAGCGCGTTCAGGATCGGCCAATCGGCGATGGCGTCGGACCCGTCCCTCATGCCCTCGGTCTCGCGATACGGCGACGCCACGCTTCCCGCGTCCAAGTGGTCGCGCCCGATCACGATCGGCGCCGAGACCTCGCCTCGACGAACGAGCTCGTTGAAGACCTCGCCTGCGCGATCACGTTCGCCGTACCCGAGCCAGCAGATGCGCGCCGGCAGCCCCTGGACCGCGACACGATCCTCGGCAAGACGAAGCCACCTCGCCAGCCGATCGTCCTGCGGAAATAGCTGCGCCACAGCCTGATCCGTCGCCAGGATGTCCGCCGGGTTGCCGGAGAGCGCGGCCCATCGGAACGGACCCTTCCCCTGGCAGAACATCGGGCGGATGAACGCCGGCACGAACCCCGGATACGCGAATGCCCGGTCGTGCGCGAGCCCTCCTCGCTCTGCTCCGGCACGCAGGTTGTTCCCGTAGTCGAAGACGACCGAGCCGCGATCCAGGAACCCGACCATCGCCTCGCAGTGCGCGGCCATCGACGCGTAGGCGCGCTTCGTGTACTCCTCCGGCGCCAGACGGCGAAACTCCGCGGCCTCCTCGACCGTGAGGTCCATCGGCACGTAGCCGCCCAGCGGGTCGTGCGCGCTCGTCTGGTCGGTCACGACGTCGGCGGGGAACCCGCGACGGAGCAGCTCCGGGACGACCTCGGCCGCATTGCCAACCAACCCGATCGAGGTCGGCTCGCGCGCGGTGGCGGCCTCCTCCGCCCATCGGACGGCCTCATCGATCGCCGATGTCTCACGGTCCAGGTACCGCGTCTTGATGCGGCGCTCGATCCGCGCGGGGTCGACCTCGACGCAGAGCGCGACGCCCTCGTTCATGGTGACGGCGAGCGGTTGCGCGCCGCCCATCCCCCCGAGCCCGGCGGTCAGCACGATCCGACCCGCGAGCGACCCACCGAAGCGCTGCTCGGCGAGCTCGCCGAGCGTCTCGTACGTGCCCTGCAGGATGCCCTGGCTCCCGATGTAGATCCAGGAGCCAGCGGTCATCTGCCCGTACATCGTGAGCCCGGCCGCCTCGAGCTGCCAGAAGGTCTCCCAGTCCGCCCACTTCGGGACCAGCATCGCGTTCGAGATCAGCACCCGCGGCGCCGACGGCTGGGTGCGGAATACGCCCACCGGTTTGCCCGACTGGATGAGGAGCGTCTCGTCGCTCTCCAGGCCGCGGAGCGCCCGCACGATCTGATGGAAGGCGTCCCAGGAGCGCGCGGCCTTGCCCGTGCCCCCGTACACGACGAGATCGGCAGGGCGTTCGGCCACGTCCGGGTCCAGGTTGTTCATGAGCATCCGAAGGGCGGCCTCCTGCGGCCAGCCCTTGCAGGACAGCTCCCGGCCTCGTGGCGCGCGGATCTCCGGGGCCTCGGTCGTGCTCACGCGTCCAGCATGCGGCGACCGCCTCCGCGACGCAAGATGGACGGGGAGTCCCGGGTTCGGCAAGAATGGCACTCACCCCCCGCCCGAGAGGAGCCCACCCATGCGACGCCTCATCGTGCCGGCGGCCGTCATCGCGGCCGCCCTCCTGCTTCCCGCCCCCGCCCTCGCACGACCCGCGCATGCGAACGCGGTCGGCGCGCAGCTCGTCGTCGGCGGGCTCGCCTGGCCGGCGGCGTTCACGTTCGCGCCCGACGGGCGCATCTTCTACGGCGAGCGCTACACGGGCACGATCCGGATCTACGACCCGGCGACCGGATCGAATACTCCCTTCTTCACCATCACGGGCCTCGAGACCGATGGCGAGCGCGGCCTCCTGGGCGTAGCCCTGCCGCCGAACTACGCAACAAAACCGTTCGTGTACGCGTATGCCACGCGCAACGTCAACGGCACGATCGAGAATCAGATCATCCGCATCCGCGATGCCGGCGGAATCGGACAGCGCCCCCGCATCATCTTCACCGAAGACGTCGCCGCGAACGTCATCCACAACGGCGGGCGGATCCTCTTCGGGCCGGACGGGAAGCTCTTCGTCGTGATCGGCGAGGCGAGCGATCCATCGAACTCGCAGAACCTCACCAACGACGCCGGCAAGATCCTGCGGATGACCGCGACGGGCGGGGTCCCTGCCGACAACCCCTTCCCGGGAAGCCTCATCTGGACCTTCGGGCACCGCAACTCGTTCGGGTTCACGTTCGACCCGCTCACGCGCAACCTCTGGGAGACGGAGAACGGCCCCGAGTGCAACGACGAGATCAACCTGATCACGAAGGGCGCGAACTACGGATGGGGGCCGAACGAGAACTGCGCGGACCCGAACCCGCCGTCGAACACGAACCAGGACGGCCCGAACCCGGTCCTGCCGCTCGCGTGGTTCACCCCGACGATCGCGCCGGTCGGCACGGCGTTCTGCGTTGGGTGCGGCTTGACGGGAGCCGAGGGATCGCTCTTCTTCATGGCCTACAACACGAGCCAGATCTGGCAGGTCGTCCTCACCGCGGACCGGCTCGGGATCGCCTCCGAGAGCGTCGTCTACGCGCACAGCTCGTTCGTGCTCTCGATGGAGCGGGGGCCCGATCACCTGCTGTACTTCAGCGACGGGTCCTCCATCTGGCGGCTGACGAACGCATGAGGTCGCTTGCTTGCAACCCCGGCCTCGCTCGCCCATGCTTTCCAGGCGCATGTCGAGAGGGGACGTCGTTGCGTCGGCCATGCCCATCCGCGTCCTGATCGCCGAGGACGACGCGGGGGCCCGCCAGGCGCTGGCCGAGCTGCTGAACGGCGACGACCACCTGCAGGTCGTCGGCCTGGCGGGGAACGCGAAGGAAGCCGCGATGCTCGCCTCCATGTTCCGCCCCGACGTGGCCCTGCTGGACGTGCGGATGCCGCTCGGCGGGGGGCCGAAGGCCGCGCGCGAGATCCGCGAGCGCTCGCCGGGGACGCGCGTGCTCGCGCTGTCCATGTTGGACGACCGATCGGCCGTGCTCGAGATGATCCGCGCCGGCGCGGTCGGGTACCTCGTGAAGACGGAGCCGCCGAGCATCATCATCGAGGCGATCCAGAGCACGGCCCGCGGCGACGGCACGCTCTCCGAGCAGGCGGCCACCAGGGTCGTGAACGAGCTCGCGGGGCAATACCGGAAGGACGAGCGGCGCGCCCAGGAACGGCGCGTCCGGCTGCAGCGGGTTCGCCATCTCATCACCGGTGACGGCCTGGTGATCGCGTTCCAGCCGATCTTCGAGCTTCGGCGAAGGAAGGTCGTGGGGCTCGAGGCGCTCGCGCGGTTCCCGGGCCGCGCGCATCGAAGCCCGTCGGCCTGGCTGGCGGAGGCCGAGATGATGGGCCTGCGCATCGAGCTCGAGCTGACCGCCCTGCGCGCGACCCTCGCGCGCCTCGAGAACATCCACGAGCGGACGTTCCTCTCCATCAACCTCTCGCCGGAGACCGCGGCATCCCCGCTCCTCACCGAGGAGCTTCGGAAGATCCCCGTCGAGCGGGTGGTCGTCGAGATCACCGAACAGTCACCGATCGACGACTACGAGCCGTTGAAAGAGGCCATGGCACCGCTCCGGGAGCGCGGGCTTCGGCTCGCGATCGACGACGCCGGCGCGGGATTCGCGAGCCTTCGGCACATCGTTCGCCTGGAGCCCGACTTCATCAAGCTCGACATCGCCCTCACGCGCGACATCGAGACCGACCGCTGGCAGCGGGCGATGGCGGCCGCGCTGATCGCCTTCGGCGCGCAAACCGACGTCGCGATCATCGCCGAGGGGATCGAGACCCAAGCCCAGATGCGGACCCTGCAGCGGCTGGGCATCTCGTTCGGCCAGGGCTTCTACCTGGCCGCGCCGGCACCCCTGCCCCGGCCCGAAAGGACCGCCGCGCCGACCTTTTCGGCCTAGTCAAGCCCTCCCCCAGAGCTGTCGATGGCTCTGTGGGAGGTGCGCGGTGGCGCGTCACGAAGATCCTGACCGGAGGCGGAAGGTCCTCCTGACGCTGCTCGTCCTGGGGGCACTCTGCTCTCTGGTGGGCGTGGGGACGTTCGGCGCGTTCTCGAGCACGACCTCGAACAGCAACAACCAGTTCGCGTCCGGATCCGTGATCATTGCCGACAACGACGCCGGCTCCGCGATGTATAGCGTGAGCGGGAAGAAGCCGGGCGATTCGGTCCAGGCGTGCATCACGCTCACGTACACGGGGACGCTCGCCGCCGACGTGAAGGTGTACACGACCTCGACGATCGGGTCCCTCGGGCAGTACCTGGACATGACGATCGACAAGGGCTCGGGCAGCCCCACGTTCCCCGGCTGCACGGGGTTCACCCTGCAGTCGAACATCTTCACCGGGACGCTCCAGAGCTTCGCGTCGGCCCACAACGCGTACTCGAACGGCGTCCTCGCCTATCCTGGCAGCCAGACGCAGTGGAACCAGAACGACACCCTCGTCTACCGGTTCACGCTCACGCTGCAGGACAACAACAACGCCCAGGGCTTGACGACGGGCCTGCATGCCTTCACCTGGGAGGCGCAGAACCAGTAACGCTCGCGTGAGAGGAGTCGCGGTGGCGGACAGACCTCGTGGCGAGCGCTGGGTCCGGTGGTCCGGGATCGGCGTGGGCGTGGCGCTTGCGGTCGTCTCGGTCCTCGCGTGGAAGGTGCCGCACGGAACCGGGAGGCCGGGTCTCGACCTCACCGTCGCGGTCCAGCCCACGGGCGAGCTGCAGACCATCCCCGCAGGCGCGGCGTTCTTCGCGACCGGCATGACGCCCGAGGCCGGTTCGGAGCTCCGCGGATCCTTCACGGTCCGAAACCGGACCGGCGTGGCGCTCGTCGTCCGCGTCCAGGCGCTCCCCTCGAGCGCGGCGATCGACGAGGCCCTCCGGGTTCGCATCGACGCCGCCGGATCCACGCTCTTCTCCGGCTCGCTGGGCGCCCTTCGGACCTGGACGGACGCAACGGTCATGCTCGAGTCCGGAGCGTCCGCGGCCCTCGAGATGACCGCATGGCTCGTCCCCGGCGCCACCGGCTATGTCGTCGACGAGACGGTGAGCCTGGAGTTCCGGACCGAGCCGTCGGGCGGCTGACGTGCGGACGCTCGAGCGATCACCCGCCCACGCGTGGACGCCCAGGCACCGGGCACGGCGGCCAGTCGATCCGACCAGGGCCCCCAGGCTCGGCGCACGCATCCTCCTCTGGGCGACCGTCGGCTACACCATCACGGTGGCGGTGGTCATCTCGTTCGGCGCCCTGATCGGGTTCCGGTCCCTCGTGGTCGTCTCCGGGAGCATGGAGCCGCTCCTTCGGCCGGGGGATCTGGTGGTCGACCGGATGATCTGCCCAAGCGACCTCCGTATCGGCGACGTCGTCACCTTCCGGGATCCGACGGACGCGGCGACGCTCGTCACGCACCGGGTCCGCGACGTGCAGTTGGACGGCGACATCTACGCCGTCACGACGAAGGGCGATGCGAGCAACGCGCTCCAGCATTGGACGATCCGCGCAGACGGACGACTCGGGAGGGTGGTGCTGCGGATCCCCGTCATCGGCCGGCCGATCTTCTGGGGCCGATCGCGGCTCGGCGTGGCCGGACTGCTCGTCGTGCCCGCGATGCTCCTCGCGGTCTCGCTCCTGGTGCAGATCTGGCGGCCGCGACCCTTGCGGGGTCCGGCGTGAGGCGCGGACGGCTCTCGATCGCGGCCGCGGCGGCGAGCTTTCTGGTGGGCGTGATGGTCGCGGGCGTCGGCTCCACCCTCGGGAGGTTCAGCGCGACGACTTCGAACGCGCCCGACTCCTTCGCCGCGGCCGCGGACTGGGTCGCGCCGACCGTGAGCGCCACGATCATCGCCAAGACCGCGGGCGGCACCCCGGGCGCGATCCACAAGGGCGGGACATACTTCGTCTACGCGAACGTCTCCGACACCGGGAACCCGGCGAGCGGCGTGGCGAGCGTCACGGCCAATGTGTCCTCCATCTCCAGCGGCCAGACGGCCGTCGCGTTCAGCGCGGGAAGCTTCACGATCGGCGGCGTCACCTATGGGTACCGAACGGCGTCGGTGACCGCGGACGCGAATCTGGGTGCGGGGACGGCGACCTACGCGATCACCTCGACGGACGCGGCCGGGAACGCCGGCACCCAAACGGGCTTCACGGTGACCGTGGACAACACCGCGCCCGCCGGATCCGATGTCCAGACGTCGAACGGAGCCGGCGGTACGGCGGGCAAGCCGGAGCTCGGCGATAGCCTGACGTTCACCTTCACCGAGGCGATCGATCCCAACTCCGTGCTGGCAGGCTGGACCGGCGCCTCCACCAACGTGGTCGTCCGCATCATCCAGGGCGTTCCCCACGACACCTTCCAGGTGTGGAACGCGACGAACACGAGCCAGCTGCCGCTCGGCACCGTCGACCTGGGCGGCACCGGCTACGTGCTGGGCACGGTCACGTTCGGCGCCTTGGGGACGCCCTCGACGATGGTCCGAACCGGCTCGACGATCACGATCACGCTCGGCACCGCGAGCGGCACCGTACTGCTGGCCGCAGTGCCGGGCACCATGACGTGGCCTCCGTCCAGCACACCCACCGACGCCGCGGGGAACGCGTGTTCGACGACCACCGTGTCGGAGTCCGGTGCGCTCGACGTCGAGTTCTGAAGGTGGCCCTCTACAATCGCCGGATGCAGGTCCTGGACTCCTTCCTGGACGCCGTGGGCCGCACCCCGCTCGTTCGCCTGCGGAGCGTCACCCGCGGCGTGCGCCCCACCGTGCTCGCCAAGCTCGAGTTGCTGAACCCTGGCGGAAGCGTCAAGGACCGCATCGGCCTGCGGATGATCGAGACGGCCGAGCGCGCGGGGCTCCTTCGCCCCGGAGGCACGATCGTGGAGCCGACGTCGGGCAACACGGGACACGGCCTCGCGATCGCCGCGGCCATCAGGGGCTACAAGTGCATCTTCGTCATGCCGGACAAGATGAGCCAGGAGAAGGTCGCGCTGCTGCGCGCGTACGGCGCCGAGGTGGTCATCACGCCCACCGCCGTGCCGCCCGAGTCGCCCGAGTCCTACTACCGCGTGGCCGACCGGCTCACCGAGGAGATCCCCGGCGCGTTCCAACCGAACCAGTACTTCAACCAGGACAACCCCGCCGCCCACTACGACACCACCGGTCCCGAGATCTGGGAGCAGACGGACGGGGCGATCGACGTGCTGGTCGTGGGTGTGGGCACCGGGGGCACGATCACCGGGACGGGCCGCTTCCTGAAGGAGCAGAAACCGGGCCTGATGGTCGTCGGCGCCGACCCCGAGGGATCGCTCTTCTCCGCTGCGCCGGGCGAGGAGGCGAAGCCCTATCTGACGGAGGGCATCGGCGAGGACTTCTGGCCGAAGACGTTCGACCCGTCGGTCGTGGACCGGTACGTGCGCGTCTCCGACCGCGACGCGTTCCTCACCGCCCGTGCGATCACCCGGTCCGAAGGGATCCTCGTCGGCGGCTCCTCGGGCACCGCCATGTTCGCGGCCCTCACCGTCGCGCGCGACCTCCCGGAGGACGCGCTCGTCGTCGTGATCTTCCCCGACACCGGGCGCAACTACCTCTCGAAGCTCTATTCGGACTCGTGGCTCCTGCAGTACGGGTTCCTGGAGCGGCCCGAGGTGATCCGTGTCGAGGAGGTGCTCTCGGCGAAGCACGGCGCGACGCCCGCGCTCGTCACGATCGGCGCGCACGAGAAGGTCCGCCAGGCCATCGACCGGCTGCAGGAGTACGGCATCTCGCAGGCGCCGGTCGTTCGCCAGACCGCGACCGAGGTGAGCTCCTACGTCGGATCGATCCGCGAGCGCGTGCTCCTCGATCGCATCTTCCGCGACCCCGACTCGCTGCAAGCGGACGTCGCCGAGGTCATGGCGCCGCCGCTTCCCATGGTCGAGTTCGACGACCCCATGGAGGTGGCGTTCGCAGAGTTGCAGCACGGCCCCGCGGTGATCGTCGCCAAGCGCGGCGAGGCCCTCGGGGTGCTCACGCGCTCCGACCTCCTCGAGTTCCTCGCGCACCGTGAGCGGACGAAGGGCTGAGGCATGCGCTTCGAGACCAGGGCGATCCATGCCGGCCAGGACCCCGAGCCGGCGTACGGCGCGGTGAACGTCCCGATCTACCAGACGTCCACGTACGCGCAGGCCGCGGTCGGCGAGCACAAGGGCTACGACTACGCGCGCACGGCGAACCCCACCCGCACGGCCCTGCAGGAGGCGATCGCGTCGCTCGAGGAGGGCCGGGGCGCGCTCGCGTTCGCTTCCGGGATGGCGGCCGAGGCGACGTTCTTCCATCTTCTCTCCCCGGGTGATCACGTCGTCGTCGGCGACGACGTCTACGGCGGGACGTACCGCCTGCTCGCGCGCGTGCTGAGCGAATCGGCCGGCATCCAGTTCGATGCGGTCGACCTGACCGACCTCGACGCGGTCCGCAAGGCCGTCCGCGAGGAGACGAAGGTCGTCTGGACCGAATCCCCCACGAACCCGCTGCTCAAGATCGTGGACATCGCCGCGGTCGCCGAGATCGCGCACGCATCGGGCGCGTGGTGCGTGGTCGACAACACGTTCGCCACGCCGTACCTCCAGCAGCCGCTCGCCCTCGGCGCCGACGCGGTCGTGCACTCCTCGACGAAGTACCTAGGCGGGCACTCCGACGTGGTGGGCGGCGTGCTCGTCGCGAACGATCCGGCGCTCCTGGAACGCCTCACGTTCCTGCAGAACGCCGTCGGGGCCGTACCCGGGCCCCTCGACTGTTTCCTGGTGCTCCGCGGGCTGAAGACGCTCGCCGTCCGCATGCAGGCGCACGGCCGCGGGGCGGCTCAGGTGGCCGAGTTCCTCCGCCGGCACCCGTCCGTCGAGCGCGTCCACTACCCCGGCCTCCCCGACCACCCCGGACACGCCCTCGCCGCTCGTCAGATGCGGGACTTCGGCGGGATGGTCTCCTTCGAGGTCGAATCGGAGCAGCGCGCGTTCGAGGTCTGCCGCCGGACCAAGGTCTTCTTCCTGGCCGAGTCCCTGGGCGGCGTCGAGTCGCTCATCGAGCACCCAGGCCGGATGACCCACGCGAGCGTCGCCGGCTCACCGCTCGAGGTCCCCTCGACGCTCGTTCGCCTGTCGGTCGGGATCGAGCACCCCGACGACCTCGTCGAGGACCTCGAACAGGCACTCGCCTGAGCTACCGGACCTGCCGCTTCAGGTAGGCCACGAGCGACACGCCGCCGGCGGGCGTCTGCTGCTGCAGCACCCCCACCAGCTCCCACCCGTCGCGACCGAAGTTGTTGAGGATCTCGCCGGGGTTGTGCGGCAAGAGCGGCGCCACGAAGTACTCCCAGGTTGTCATCGCAACCCCTCCTCAGCTCGCAAGGTGTCTGTGGGCCGTCATCATGCACAGGTCCATGACGACGGCAAGCCCGGCCGCCCTGGCGATCCTCGCCGCCTCGTCGTTCACGATGCCCAGCTGCAGCCAGAGAACCTTGGCGCCGACGGACACGGCGTCCTCCGCCACGGCCGGCGTCAACGCAGGGCGCCGAAACACGTCCACGACGTCGATCGCGATATCCGAGGCGACGTCGCGGAGCGACGGGTAGGCTCGCTCGCCGAGCACCTCGGTCTCGTTCGGGTTGACCGGGACGATGCGGTAGCCATGGCGCTGCAGGTAGCCCGCGACCTCGTTCGACGGACGATCGGGCTTCGACGACAGGCCGACCACCGCGATCGTGCGCGCCGTCTCCAGGATCGAACGAAGCGACGCCACGTCCTCGACGGTCACGACGTAAGCCGCCCGACGAGCGACTGGAGGATCCTGGCCGTCGCGCCCCAGATGACGGCGCCGTCCATGTCGTAGACCCACGTCCGGAACCGGTGGCCCTCCCATTCCCACTCCTGCTCCGAGCCCTCACGCATCAGGTCCTCGAGCGGGAACTCGAGCACGTCGTCGATCTCCGCGGCGTTGGGCGTGAAGCGCGGGTCCACCGCGAGCAGCCCGACGAACGGCACGATCAGGATGGCGCTCACGTGCGTGTGCACGGACGGCAGCACGCCGACCAGCTCGACCTCCGACGGCGCGACGCCCAGCTCCTCCTCGACCTCGCGGAGCGCGGCCGTCGAAAGGTCCTCGCCGTCGTCGGCGAGCCCGCCGGGGAACGAGATCTCGCCCGCGTGGCGCGAGAGCGTGGCCGTCCGGCGGGTGAACACCACCCTCGGCGACGGCGTGGACACCAAGATCGGCACGACGACCGACGCCGGGCGCGTGTCCGGCGGCAACGAGGCGCGGCGCGCAGCGTCGCTCCCCTCGACCGGGTCGAGCACCGACGAGAGTCGTTCGCGGAATTCGGGCGGCGCGTACATTCCTGAAACCCATAGTACGCAGGGGGTTCGGATGGAACGCCGCTAAGATGGGGACATGAGCGGCACCGACACCCAGGTCCTCGCCGTCACCGAGCGCGCGGCCACGAAGGCCATCCAGCTCGGCTCCCGCGAGGGCTACGAGGCCCCCTGCCTGCGCGTCCGGGTGCTCGCCGGTGGCTGCTCAGGCTTCACCTACAAGCTCTCGTTCGAACGCGACCCCGCGTCCGACGACCACGTCATCGACGCGCACGGACTCCGTGTCCTGGTCGACCCGAAGAGCGCGCCGATCGTCGCCGGCTCGATCCTCGAGTTCAACGACGCGCTCCTCGGCGGAGGCTTCAAGGTGAACAACCCGCAGGCCATCCACGAGTGCGCCTGCGGCGACTCGTTCTCCATCTGATCCGGAGGGCGGCTAGCCGCGTACCCTGGCGGCCGCGCCGAGGCCCTTCACCTCGAGCATCCGAAGCTCCAGCTCGGCCCAGGGTGAGTTCACGTCGGCCTTCTGCAGGAGCTGCGTCCAGAGCCGATCGGGGAGCTCTTCGTCCAGCCCCGCCTGGAAGAGGGAATCCCACGTGCCGCCCGCGAGGAAATCGGACTTCACGCTCGCCGGCGTCTCGCTGTCGGCGTTCAGCAGCTCGAACCCGATGTGGTCCTCGGCGTACTGCGGGAGCCAGCGCCAGAACCTCGCCGGGGCCCCCACGATGAGCGTCGCCTGCTCGACCGCGTCGCGTGATCGCGCCGCCACGAGCCGCGCCAGGTCGCCGATCGCCGCCTGTGCGAAGCCGGCATGGTC